>ERZ724522.1834-NODE-1834-length-10644-cov-5.611767_pt1 | contig 10644 bp, 26 predicted proteins | sample MGYA00376055_ERZ724522 | MGnify/ENA primary metagenome ERZ724522 (study PRJEB28724, sample SAMN07190884) | wastewater metagenome | isolation source: effluent of sewage treatment plant in Hong Hong | place: Hong Kong | collected 2016-03-17 ... | reverse complement strand
GCCATTTGGTGTTTGAGGGCTGTCGATGGATTTGACCGCGAAAAGAGGCTTTTTGCGGTCAAGTGCGTGAGAATCTTACAGCACGAAATCTCAGATCAGAGAGCCCTCACTGCTTTGGACGTGGCAGAGGCCTATGCGAACGGAGGGGCAACAGTAGAGCAGCTAAGAACGGCTCATGATGACGCCCGTTTAGCGGTACTGGAGCTTCAACTTGACAGTTCCAGTAGAGCTAAGTATGCGGCGCTAGGGGCAGCGGTGAGGGCGGCGGAACCGGATGCCTCAGAAGCAGCCAGTTGGGCTTCCGCTTGGTCGATTTGGGGCGACACGCGGTTTCAAGAGAAGCTTTTTATCGACACATTTATCAACAGAGAAGGAGAATCAAATGTACAAGACAGTTGACAAGATCATTGACCAGGCCCGCAAGGACCTCGCGGCCAAGCGCCGTGCTGCGGCCAGAAAGCAACGTGAGCGCAAGCTGTTCGTGCTCGAAGCACGGGCTCGTCTCGTCCTGAAAGGAGAGAACCGTGTATAGGCTCTACGCGACATACGATACCGTTGCCGTGCGAACAGCACGCCGCTACAAAGACATCAAGAGGGCGTGCGAGGTGGCGGCAACGATCAAGGCCCGCTGGGTAGAAGTTCGCCGGCTTCTTCCTTCCGGCAAGGAGCAACTGGTGGATATTTATCGGGAAGGCCGGAGTGAAATCGCAGCCTGTTCTTAAGTTGCCGAGGGTCGGAGAGAACAGTCGAAAGTTCTCTCCGACTTTCAGTCGCAACATGAAGGCCAGCGTGCTGAGAACGCTGGCTAGGAAACAATCGAAGTATAGGCATCGTCTCGATTCGGCAGACGACTAACACGGAGGTAAGTTTATGTACACGCCTTTTATGCGCAAATTGCGCAAGTTTTTCACCTTTAACGACTCGGAAGGAGGGAGGCTCGTCCTGTACGTGCAGAAGCCGTGTGTGCCGAAAAGGCCCCTGCACGACAAGTTGTTGGATTATCTCGTCATCATCGCCCTGTTCGGCACACTTGTCGGTTTCCCAGCCTACATCCATTTGGTGATCAGGCCGTGAACTGGGGGTCGATGATTTATTGGGGCCTGTTGTTTTTGTGCCTCTATCCGTGGTACTGTCTTTATAGGTGGATTTTCTGATGAACGAAAACAAGATTTTGGTTTTGCGCGACACTAATCCGGTAACAGAGCGCACCATGACCTGGGTTGTGCGTGTCGTGCAAACCGGAGATAAGTACGGTAGGAACATGTGTCTGACAAACACAAGTGGCAAGCCGTATGTCGAGTTCTACGATACTCATTACGTGCGCGAAGATTGCGGAGATTTCGGCTATTTCGTGGCAAGGTATTACAAGAACACGATCATGGAACATGAAGACATTGGCCTGTGCCTTGACGGGGGTGCCGCCGCGTGCAATGTCAGTGCTGATGGTATGAGACGTGTCAAGAGGTGGCTCGGAGGATCGGTATGAAAAGCTACGTCTATACCTACAGCCGTAGCAAGGCGAACAAATGGGGCTGGTGCACGCACACAGCCACCGTGTATCGCGTCAAAAGGAACAAGCTGGTGTTTGTTGGAACAAAGACGGAGACGTTCGTTGATGAGTTCCAGCTTGTGATGATGATCATGAAAGATTACAAGCAACTTCCGTTGCGAGCGTTTGGCAACAATCATTCGGCCTGGACCCTTAGAAGTTTGGGGCTGGCCAATGTTCAACGGGTCTAAGGAAACCGATGACGGGAAACGTAATCAACGCAAACAAACTCAACGTGCTGTAACAACTGAAAGGAGTAATCATGTATATTCGCGGGGCACATCGGTATTACACAGCATGCGGCCAATCCGCCTTTAGGCGGGCACCTTTTCTCATCCTTCTGCAGCAAGACTGTGGTGAGCAAATGTACGCCGTTGTCAGGAAGGTGGCCTTGAGACAACTCGGTCACTGGATGATGGGTTTTGCTCGCATCGAAGGCAAAACCTACAGCATGTCCGGCTGTTACGGCAATGACGGCCTGCCAGTCACAATCGGGAAGATTCCGAAAGACGCAAAGAAAGTGCCGCAAGAACTGGTAGAAGCCTGGAATAAGGGGGGCGGCTGGAACAGTTGTGGCTCAGAAGCGCCGGCCATGGCGGAATGGGCGAAGGAGACGTTCAAATGACGAAGACGTGGCACTACCAAGGAGACGTGAACCTTGAGGAGGGCGGTACTTTCTACTGCCTTGACGAAGTAGCGTGGGGCTACGCGGAAGCGGTCAGCGTCATGTGCTGTAAAGAGGGCGGCGCGCAGTCCAATTGCTGGTGGATTTCCGAGAACGTGATCAACATGGATTGCTCAACGGCCACCATTGGAAATATCCTCAAATGGGCCGGGGTTGAGTCGGAGAACCCGACTGTGCTTGAGAAGGTGATTGCAATGCATGAGTACGGTCGGTACGAACAACAAACATGCTTTGTTGTGCAGATCGGTCCCGAAGATTTCGATTGCAGAGACCCTGTGGAGCCCGATATGCGTCTCAGGGCCGGGATCGATCTCGAAACATGGGTTCGCAGGAAATACAAGCTCGGGAGAAAGAAATGAGAGTACGCCCGTGCGACCCCTATGCATCTCAGAACGGCTCAGATGCGTTGCATGTGGCTATCCTTGATGGAACCAAGCTCATGGATACGAGAGAAATACTGACCGCTGTACTTTACGCACTGGCGCGTCATGGGAGTGTTGAGCTTCAACGCACCTTGCTTGAACTGTTGTTGCCAATGCATGAGGAGGTGGAATGAGAACTGTGTTGGTTGAAAAACGAGTCTACAAGTTTGACGAACTCGACGAAAAGGCGAAAGACAAGGTGCGTGAGACTTTCGCCGACGATGTCTGGTACGACATGCGTTACGAGGATTTTTCCGAGATCGCCAACATTCTAGGAATCACACTCAACACGTGTGAACGCGGGAAGCATACGGACATTAGCATCTGGTGGTCCGGTTTTTACTGCCAAGGCGATGGCCTCAGCTTTGACGGGATGTACTCCTATTCCAAGAAGGCCCCGAAAAGAATGAAGGCGTATTGCAACAACCCCGAGTTGATCGCAATGGCTCAGGAACTTCAGGACATTCAGAAGCCGTTCATTTACGGGCTGAGTGGGCGCATCCGCAGCAAAGGCAACAACCGGATCACGCTCGACCTTGAGGACACAAACAACCCGTATCGCGACGTATCTTCGGCGGAAAAAGCCATTCACTCGGTTATGATGAGGTTTTGCAGGTGGATGTACGACGCCCTGCGAGAAGAGTACGAGTACCAGACAAGCGACGAGGCGATACGTGAGTCGTGCGAGAGCAACGGCTATGAGTTCTATGAAAACGGGAGTTTCGCAACAAACTAAAATAACTGTCGCAAAGTTAAGCAACGGGCGCATAGTAGAGCTTGTGCGTCACGACACAACGGTTTGCTTTTCGGAAGTTAGCGGCTGGAGTTTGGTGTATTATCCGTTGCGTTCTCATTGGAGCGAGCCGTATTGGGTGAAATCCACTTCGGTTGTTTGGGTTATGGAATTTTAACCTTAAGGAGCAACTATGGACAAATTTGCCGGTTTTAACTGGCCGAAAAGACCGTGGACACTGCCGTATGGGAGTTTTGAAAGCCGAGCCAAGGCTTTGAGAAAGCCCAAAGTTTGGCAAAATCTCTACGTCAACCCTTCGTATACAGGGTTTTCCTGGGCCGACCCTTGGTTGCCGGTTCTTGAGTGGAGCTACGCGGATACCTTTTTGAGGGGAGGGAAGCGGGCCTACCGTGCAGATGACTGGTCCGGCACGGAATTTCGTGGTATCGTGCTGGTGCTGCCGAACAGACGCGGCTTTCTGGCTGGATACACGGATGATGTGTGGGCCAGGGTGGATTACGACATCTACGACGACCGCAGGGATGCCGCAGTTTGCGCAGATCAAATGGCGATGAACGCATGCGAGCGCGAGATCGAGTATCAAGCCCAGCAAGCCTTCTATGAAGAAGAGGAACGTCGTTTGGAACAAGAAGAAAGGGAAGAAGATGAAACTCAAGAACTGTAAGGTTGGTATGCGCGTCAATGCCGAGGGACTGAGGTATGAGTTGGACTTTGTCATTTCGGCCGTGTACGCCAAAACCGTGTGCCTGTACAGCCCGCTGTACAGGCTGACCATACATTTTGTTCACCCCAAATACCTGAAAAAGGTGAAATGATCAAGCCGGCCCCGAAGTCACTTCTTTTGAAAGGAGGAAGCGGTTGCATCGGGAAATGCAGGGGCCGGCCCTCGACAAAGGTATATCATGACCAAGTATCCCAAATACTGCAAAAATTGTCGCCATTCCAGACCAGAGGAGGCGAAAGGTAGGGAGTGGAACAACCTGTGCATGCACCCCAAGGTTGTTGCAGACGACCCTTGGTCAGTTGCAAACAACGATCAAGAGACGTTGTTTGGGGTATCGTGCAAGATTGAAAGGTCGAAAGAAGGTATGTTTGCCCCGTGCGGATTGAAAGGTAAGTTGTGGGAACCAAGGTCGTAATTGTTCTGTGCGCAATGCTCGCTGGATGTGTCGCTGTACCGACCTATCCAGACAGCCCGAAGCTGAGACAATGCCAATACGAGGCGGTTAAAGCGACGCGCGGCCAGAGGTTCTACGGGGCGACAGGAATTATTGGAGAGGCTTATGCAGAAGCCTTGGTTAGCAGAGACATACTGGAGGCCTGCATGCGCCAGTAATGCACACGAGGAACGAAATGGACCAGATTTGGGTTGAAAAGCAGAAGGACTTTGGCGTTGGAGACAGCGCCTTTCTTATTTGTTATCACGACGAAAGTCGTGGTTCAGCTTGTTATGTGCTGCGCAATAAGCCGGCATACACAAGCAGCACGTTTAAGCCGACACTGAGCGGTTGGTGCGGTACTCACAATAACCTGAGCACGATCGGCTTCGGTGCCTGGAAAGTGGTCAGAATCGCAAAGAGCGGTCGCTACCTTCTCGAAAGCTTGGAAGGAGACGAGCTTAATTATTTCCTCAACGACATGGGCTACCCGGAGCTGATCAAATGAGCGAGAACATGAACATGGCCAAGGCAAAGGCCTTGATTGCGAAACACTACAACGCGGCTCGCGTTGTCACTGTCGAGGAGGTTGAACTCATTGTGCAAATGCTGCGCAGGAAAAACGAGAAGGGGTCTTTGGACGACCGGGATGAACAACTCGCTTTTGAACTGGACCGCTATGTTGGCGGTCGTATTTTTGGCTCAGACCAATGAAATGCGTTCTGGAATTCGGCAATAGGGGCGGATGCTATGTAGAAGCACAGACGCTACCAACGCTAAAGCTCGGCGCAAAGCTGGCTTCGGGGCTTGTTCATGTGTTCAGGAACGGACGCATGGGAAAGGACTGGCCGCTGACCAATTCGCTTTGTTGGAAACTGAGCAGGACGCAGCCTCGAATTACATGGACATCATCCACCCATTTTGTTTCGCTCACCATTCTCGATGACCTTCCTAGAGGTTCCGCCTCTGCAACTCTTTGGAAGAAAGACAATGCAGCTTAAACAACCTTTCATGATTTCAAGCCGGCTTTTGCCGGCTTTACCTATTGATGAGGGCACTTTGTCATACGACCCTCAAACCTTTGTTTTCTATCTGGACACGCCAGAGTTTGAGTACGTCATCGACAAGTACAAACCGGGCCTCGGTGCGAAATACAACGTTCAGCGCGCCTTTGGGGACATCCTCGACTTCATCAGTGTTGCTATTGATGAGGCGTGCCGCTCGCACAGCGAAGGGGAGGAGCCTGAATACGACCTTTTCCCAAAACATGTTGTTGATTGGTTTACGCTCAACGAAGCCGAGATCGGCGAGTTGATTTTTCTCATTAGCGACGAGGAGTTGATTTCATGACACCGCAACAGTACGAAACCTGGTTTGATGGCCTTATCCCGAGCGAATATCCGTACCTTAATGTGGGTTGGACTGCAGATGAGCATGGTTTTGGTTGGTGCGCTTATCGGGCCTATTGCGAGAAGAAGATCGAGGATATGTGCGAGGGAGAAGATGCCCCCGAACTGCCTTCGTTTAAGCGGTGGCAGCAAGACAACTACGATGAGGAAGCAGACAATCTCGGTTTCTCGTGGGAAAACTGCGAACTTTGCAACGGCCTTCCTGGGGACCGGTACGCAATGACGGCCTTTAATAGTAACAACACGGATTACATAGCACTGCGTGTGTGTCAAGACTGCTTGTGCTACATCGCCAACGGCGATTACCCTGATTACGTGGAGGTTTGAAATGTTCATTCCTTTTGAAGAAGTCTTTCCTGGAAAAGGCAAAGAGGCGGATGACATTCTGGAGGGACGTGTTTTGCTTTCCAGTTACGCTTCTGTGTTGAAGGTTCAGGCAGAAGACCCGACTTATGAGATGTCGCTCGGTTACGCGCAGCTTTTGGCGTTGAAAGACCTTTTGTGCGGTTTTAATGACGTTGATCTGTGCTGGTACGAGACTCTTTCGCTGCCGTTGTTTGGGTTTAAGGTTGGTGAATACTTAGTTGTGTATGACGATGATGAAGACAGAATCGTTGTTGTTAAACAAGAGGAGGCTGTATGATTACGATTGGCGAGCTTCTTGAGAAACTTTACGCTGTACAAGATCGAGAAGCAGAAGTAATTTACGATTTCTGCAACCTTATGCCAACCAAGATTCAATCTTGGCGGGCTGTCTACGCGGAACCGGCTCTCGGTTGGAAGCCAAGGTCGTATAAGTACAATAACGTGACCGTGGCCATGCTCATTGAAGAACTGGAGAAAGGCATCGACGGTCGTGTGTACTTCGGCTGGAAAGGCGGAGAGTATCGTTATACAAAAGCCAGCCCGTTGCATGTTGACAATAGCGGTGAATGGTCAGACACGGCACTTACAGGCCTGATTGATTGCGGCTACCAGGTCATACTTACCACTAAAAGAGAGGATTAGCGAAATGGCGTTCATGCGCGCAAACATTGGTGCTAAAAAGGAACTCTTCCTGCTTTCTGATGAGCTTGAAGAGATCGTTTTTTGCAAATATAACAACGTCAACCTTCCAGAAGGTCACTACGACGAAGAGGATGAGCCCAGCTTTGACGAGGACGTTGAAGAAGAAGTGCGTTACGTGCTGGAACACTTTGGAATCAGCAGCTTTGACATTGTGCTGCAGCACTACGGACAACTATCCGCAGAGGGGTACATGGATCAGACTGATTACTGCCTTGGCGACACATACGGCGATGTGGCTCAACAGCTTCTCGATGCGTATTACAGCGGAGAGGTCGAGTATATGGATGCCGAGGAGGTTGAGGACATGAACTGGCTCCAGTCCATTGTGGATGCAGAGCTACAGGAATGAAACCTGTTTGTCAGCACGACTTAACAGATTGGGAGATTGAACCCGGTCTGTCTATTTCATTCGACAACGGGGATGTCGGGCTCGTTGAGTCAGACGGGGTCGGCATGCAGTTGTTGGTATCAAGTGACGGGGAAACATGGTATAAGCACTGTCACACCACACGCTCGCAGCATGTCATGCGATGCATAATTTACACTTACCCGAGCGACGAACTGTGAAAACTCAATTGCGGATGTGTGGCGATGCCGAGCGGAGATTGTTTGAGCGGAACCAAGCTTTTCTCGACATGATTAACGACCCAGTGAATCCGCTCACCAATTCCGATCTGAAACGACTCATTGAACGTAACCCGGAAAGGTACGGAATGTACTCGGGTTTTCTTGGCAAGCTTAAGGATTAACAACATGGGTATGTTCAAAACAACCTTGTTTGAAGCATTGCAATGCGCCGATAGCTGGGACGTTAACGGTCATTGCGTGTACGTCATGAACATCGACGGCGGCGTCGCAACACTTGAATCGGACGACGACTGCTATGTGTTTCATAATCAGGAGATAGAAGTTGATTGCGGTGAAGCCCTGGTGCTTACTGTCAACAACGTGCATGTTTTGGTTGATTTTAGTGTGACAAGGGCGCTTTGCGAACAAGACATCATCTTTGATGGAGGTTTGACATGAAGTACGCTTACAGTTTTGATCAAGACGAGTACACTGGTCAGTTTGATTCATTTGATGAGGCATACGTTGCTGCCAAAAGGGAGTTGGAGTTTGTTGAGGACCCGCAGACCGAGGTCTGGATTGCTGAAATCATCGACGCCGAGGCCTATTTACGCGACCAGGCCCAGTACATTGCCGAGTGGTTCATCGACATCCTGGAGACCCAACTCTGCGACATCATGCCAGCTGAAGAGGACATGATCATGCCAAATCCCGATGGCCCGGATGGGCTCATCAAGTTTGGCAACGCCATTATCGACGCAACCGTTGCCAATTGCGATTTCCTTCATTTTGGCGTCCAGCACCCGCTGAAAGTTGACGTTAATGGAGATGATAATCACTGAGCGTGTACAAAACAACCATTGTTATTTGGTCTGATTTTGATCCAAAAGCTTATCCTTTAGACGAGCTGGCTAGAAAAACTCTATATGGAGATGCTTACTGTAGTCATCGGTCTTCTTCTTTTGTTCAATCCCCGCAAAGCCAAATGGACAACTTTGGTTTAGCTTGGTTGCGAAGAATAAAGTCTTACGATGACGACGACTGACCAGGCCAAGGTCGCGTTAAAAGCCGCCTCCCACTACAAACAGTGGGGGCGGTTTGCTTCTGTGAGGTACTGCCAGAATCGCGGCGTACCGCGTAGGCTTTTGACAATCTGTCTGCAACTTGCTGCAGTAAAGGACATAAAATGGAAATGAGTTTGGAAGAGCGTCGTAAATTTCTGAACAACTACGACAAGCTTGTTGAGATGTTCGGACAAGAACTCGTTGACGAGGGCCTGCTTCGCTACGGCATGCTGTACGATCTGGTTGAATACAAAGACTTCCCGCTTCAGAATGCAGACGGGCGCTCGCTGAATCCGAGCAAACCTCACGGGCACAGCATCTACATTGGCAGGCTTTCTACCCCGTACAGGTTTGTTAACTCGAAAGGTTGGGAAAAGACCGCGACTGTTCCTGTGGAACGCTACCTCGTGCCATACACTTGGCAGGGGAATGATCAAGCGAAGCACATTGTTCGTCCGGCCATGCTTAAGTTGTACCCATGGTTGGAAGAATTTTACTTTCACGTGTATCAACTTTGCTTTTTCAAGGACAAGCAGGAGGAGTTTTATGTTACCTTGAGCGAAGAGTACGGTGGGCACAAGTCGCTGTACGTGCCCTTTCATGACTTCATGGTCGGCGACACAGAAGCGATTTGTAAGCGCAACGAATCCTATCTCTCTTGGTATACAAGGGATGGGGTTGTGTGGGAAAAAATGCGCAAAGACCCTGTGGTGCTTCATTTTCTTAAGAGTACGGAGGGCAATAAAAAATGATGTACGGCACGTGCCACTTTGTTGACGCAGAGGCGGCGGTATCGTATTATTCCAGATACGGCTTCGGCAGAGACCAAGTTCGTGAGAAGATAGCCTACTTGGAAATCGTGATTGGCAAACCGAAACTGGAATTCGGCGAAAGACTTAGCGTTTCCGAGGGTCGCTACATGATCACCACTCAGAACTATTCTGTGAAAGGAGAACAGAATGATTAAGGTCGTATGTCTTGGAACTCAACCGGGGCTTGGCAAGCTGTATTGCGAAATCAGGATTGCCGGTGGAAGACTCAGCATCACTGGGGTCGAAGGGCCTAAGCATGGTGGCGATTGAGTTTGAGGCGTGCGGACTTGGCGTAGGAACGTGAAAATGCTGCAACTCAAATACACCAAGAAACGCGACAGGTTTCAGACCGTAACCGTTCTTGGAGATCCAGAAGGAATCCGCGATCTGTACTGGCAGCTTACGAAGAACTACACGTGCAGCGACGGTACGTGCATTGGCGACATTAGCGTAATCAACCTGGATGGTGATGACGTGACTAGGTATGTTCTGACGAATCCTGTAGGTAACGCTACGATGCTCAGCAACATCGACTAACGACAACGTGGAATAGATTCATGGCAGACATTGAGATGTGCTCGCAAGTGCTGTGCCCGAATGCCAAGTTTTGCTATCGGGTACGAGCTACGACAAATCCGTATTGGCAAAGCTATGTGAAGTTTCAATACAAGATATCGACTCGCGGCGTCGAGTGCTACGGATACTGGCCGATGCTCAATAGCGTGGTGGCAGACTCAACCGCTATAGGAGAGACGAATGGCAGCAGAACTTGACTTGGATGATGTCGCCGCGCAGAGCCAAAATTGGCGGTCACGACAAGGCGCTGGACGCTTGCGGCCGGTCGCCATGAAGCGCCCAGTTAGGCCACTGTTTCCGAAGTAAGGATAAGCATGCGAGCAAAAGACTTCTTGGCAGAGTTTGACCCGGAGCAATTCCCTTCTTCCCTTGGGCCAGCAATCAGCGTTGATGCCCATGACCCGCCGTTTAGCCGGTCGCAGCTCAGGCAGATGGAGAGGCAAAACCTGATTGTCATGAACAAGGAAGACACGCACTACAGGCTGACGCTGAAGGCGACCAAGGTTGCTGCCCTCGTGGCCTAACGATCAGCATAACCGGCCCGCTTCAGCGGGTCCGGGTTGATGCGCCAGTTGGGCGCA
>ERZ724522.1833-NODE-1833-length-10646-cov-67.328864_pt1 | contig 10646 bp, 25 predicted proteins | sample MGYA00376055_ERZ724522 | MGnify/ENA primary metagenome ERZ724522 (study PRJEB28724, sample SAMN07190884) | wastewater metagenome | isolation source: effluent of sewage treatment plant in Hong Hong | place: Hong Kong | collected 2016-03-17 ... | reverse complement strand
CAGCGCCACGCGCAGCGCTGAAAAGTTGGCGGCACTGGCCTGCGAGCAGATGGGCGGCCGTCTTGGCCTCGAATGCGCAAAACAGTGGGGCCGCGTCTACCAGGGCGGCAACATGTGGGCTGGCTATGACTGCTATCTGACCGCGTGCCGCGACATTCTTGGTTTGGAGCTACGCGAGCACGCAGCCTACGCGCATTGGGAGCAGGCGGCGATCCATGGCGGCTTCCGCGTGATGCATGAGGAATTCTGCATCGTCAGCGACTTTCCGGAATCCATCAGGATCGACGATCAGAACCGGGCGCATTGCGAAAATGGCCCTTCCCACCGCTGGCGCGACGGCTGGTCGCTGTACCACTGGCACGGAGTGAGAATCCCGGCGGAGTGGATCGAGGACAAAGCGGCGCTGACGCCGCAGATCGCCTTGACATGGCGCAATGTCGAGCAGCGGCGCGCCGCCTGCGAAATTCTTGGTTGGGCGAAAATCCTGTCCGCGCTGGACGCCAAGACGATCCACTCCGACGCCGACCCGCAGATCGGCTCGGTTGTCGAGGTGACAATCCCCGATATCGGCCGTGAGCGCTTCCTGCGTGTGCTGTGCGGCACTGGCCGGGAGTTCGCGCTGCCTGTTCCGCCGACGATCAAGACCGCCATCGAGGCTCAGGCGTGGACCTACGGCTTCGACGATCCGGCCGACTTTCTTCCCCCCGAAATTCGCACATAACAAGGAGACTATCCCATGAAAACCTTTTCTTCCGTCTGCGCTCAGGGTGACATCCTTATCCGCAAGATCGCGGCGCTTCCCGCCAATGCAATCGCCGTCGAACCGGAGAACGGCGTCAACATCGTGACGCACAGCGAGACCGGGCATCATCACGTCATGGACGCTGGCGCGGCCACGCTTTACCGGCTGCCCAACAGCATCATGGATTGCCTACTTGTCGTGACGGAGCCGACGCCGCTCAAGCATCTGCGTTCGTTCGACACGCATGAGCCGATCCTGTTCGAGCCGGGCACGTATCACGTTCGTCGCCAGCGGGAATACACGCCCGAAGGCTTCCGGCGCGTCGAGGACTGACATGAACCTCGTCGAACTTCTGCCCCCGCTGTTCGCGCTCATCATCGGCGCTGCCGCCGCGTGGTTGATCGCCCGCCCGTCCGCACCGCCGCGCGACGATGATGACTTCCCCTCTAACTACAGGTGATGCAATGACGAAACTTGACAAATGGGCATGGTGGCGTGCCGCGCTCAAAGGCGATTTCGGCCCGATCCACGAGAACGAGCCGCAAACAGGTTTTTATCGCCGCAAGACAAGAGACGGATTTTCGCCTGTCGCGATCTGGCAGGGCGACGACGGCGCCTTCCTTGCCGAAGAGGCGGGTTCCCCCGCCGATGCTTTGGCGCTCTGGACGTGGGTTTGCCGCAATCCGGTGACGGTCGAAGCATATGACCGCGCTGTCGCGGGCGAAGGGTGGGCGGACTTGCCGCCCGCCGTAGGGCACAACCTCGGTCTGGACGCGCTCGAAACCCTGCGCATCGAGTTTGAAGGCGAGCGCATGGAGGTTGACCGGGTTCTGTCTGCCGGCCCGCCGAGAACGGATGAAGATGCCGACCGGCTCTCGAATTGGGTGCAGCGCGTCGCGGACATTGGCAAGCGCGCCGATGCAGAGCGCGTCAAGGAAAAGCGCCCGCACGATGACGCCGCCGCCGCCGTGCAACAGAGGTGGAAGCCTCTGGTCGACGATGCCGGGGCGCTGGTGCGCGCGATGAAGGCGTCTATCGGCGACTACCTCCGTGAAAAGCAGCGGCAGGAGGCCATTGCTCGCGCGGCAGCAGCAGAGAATGGCGCCGTGGTTCGTCCGCAGCAGAACGCGAAGGCTGGCACGGTCGGACGCAAGATCGCGCTCCGCACGGTGCGCACGGCGCAAATCGACGACATCAAGGCCGCGTCCGCCTACTTCGCGGCCATGGACGCGCCGCCTCCGGATTTTGTCGAGATGATCAAGCGCCTCGCGCAGCGCGTCCTTTCCGCCGGCGTCCAGATGCCGGGCGCCCGCCTCATCGAAACGCAGGAGGCCGCGTGACCGAACACCCACACACGATCCTGACCATCACGCGATCCCCGGATGGAGAAATTGAGGTTTGGCAGGACGGAAAGACAACCCGCGGGCTCTGTCTTGGAGAGATGATCGAACAGGTTCTCGCACTCGTCACATGCGGGCAACCGCTGCGTCGGCAATACCTCATGGACACCCCGGAAGGATGGGCCAACCGGCGCGTCCGCCTCAGCATCACCCCCGATCAGGAGAAGAAAATATGAACGCCATTGTCCCAACACAGCCCGCCGAGGCGGCGACCGTGACGACACTTGTCCCGGCTGGGATGTTCTCGAACCCCGAGCGGTTCGACTTCGCACAGCGCGTCGCGCAGGTCTTCGCCAAGAGCGACATCGTGCCGAAGCACATGCAAACGCTGCCAAACTGCCTGATCGCGATGCACATGGCTGAGCGGCTGAATGAAGACCCACTTACGACCATGCAGAACATCATGATCGTCAGCGGGCGCCCCGGCTTCATGACGAGCTACATGATCGCGCGGGCGAACCGCAGCGGCGTGTTCCGGGGAAGGATCACATGGGCGCGGGCTGGTGAAGGAGACAAGATGGTCGTCACTGCCTCTGCGGTTCTGGCTGACACCGGCGAGGTCGTCACCGCTGAGACGAGCATGGCGATGGCGAAGGCCGAGGGCTGGACCAAGAACGCCAAGTACCAGTCGATGCCGGAACACATGCTGCGCTATCGCAGCGCGGCAATGCTGATCCGGCTCTATTGTCCCGAGGTCATGCTAGGTATGCAAACCGTTGAGGAACTTGAAACGCCGGCATCAGAGGCGGTCGAATTGCCGCGGCGTGGCCGCGCCCCGCGCCCTCCGGGTGATGTCGCAACGATCATCGAAGCCGCCCCGGAAGATGCGACGAAGACCCACACATCCGGGGCGACGGCCGACGCGGACGACGCCCCGGCGCATCCGCCGACCGATGCCCCGCCCCCCGGCATGAAGGATGCGGCACTCACAGAAGGTCGCGGAGGACCGCCGCGCCCGCCGATGACCCCCGACGTTGTACCCCAGGATGCCAGCGCCGAGCGCGAGTACGGAACAGAGGAATCCATGCGGGCCGCCTACGACGAAGGTGTCACATGGCGGGAATCTGGCAAAGCCCGGCGCGGCCTTCCGCCCGAATACCGGGTTGACGGTGCCGAGCGCGAAGCAAGCGCATGGTACTCCGGGTTTGATGGGAATGCGTTCTGATGGCGCAGCATCGCAGCAGGAGGTCCGCGCCATGATGATCAAGCACATCGCGGGCGCGACGCGGGTGATCGGCCGCACGCAGGGCTACCTCGGCCTGCCGTTGCGTGATGAACCCATCACCTGCGCCGTCAACGGCCCCACAACCCCGTCGATGGTCACGGCATGGGAGCCGACCCCCGAGGAGCTGCGCGCGCTGCTCGCGGGCGGAACCGTCTACCTGCGCGTCCTCGGCTCGGCGCACCCGCCGGTCATGATCTGGGTCGAAAAGCCGGAGATGCAGACGCCATGACACCCGAGCGCCTTTCAAAACCGACCGCTGGAATCGACGCTTTCGGCCGCGCCACGATCAGCCGCGCCGATCTCGCGGCGACCGAAACCCTGCGCGCCGCGCTCGGCGAGGCCCGCGCCTTTGTCGCCGCCGACCTGCGGGCGACGCTCGAATGCGTCTGCCAGCTCGATCGCGAGACGCTTGAGCCGATCGAGAGCACCATCGACCCCGAGGAGGTCGAGCACGTCGCACACATCAAGGGCGTCCTCGCCCGCATCGATGCCGCATTGGAGGGGAAGTGATGAAAACGGCCATTAACATCATGGTGGACCTCGAAACAATGTCCAGCGCACCAAACGCGGCCATTGTCGCCATCGGCGCAACCACGTTTGGCAACGGTGCGCGCAGTTTCTTCCAGCGCGCCGTTCATTTGAACAGCAGCCACGGCGAAGGTCTCCATATCGACCCGAACACGGTCTTGTGGTGGCTGAGGCAACCTCAACCCATAATCAACGCAACGTTCAATACCGGAGAAGCAGTCGGCCTGCGGGAGGCCCTGGAATCGTTTTCCGAATGGGTCCATGCCGTAGGGCGGGAACAGGAGGTGCTGTTATGGGGGAACGGCGCAGCGTTCGATAACGTTGTGCTGCGCAGCGCCTACACAGCACTCGGGCTGCCCGCGCCGTGGAGTTTTCGCGGCGATCGCTGTTACCGCACAATCAAGGCCACGGCCCCGCACATCATCGCCCCTGTCAACGACAGGCCACACGAGGCACTCTCGGACGCGATCACGCAGGCGCGCCACCTTGAAGCCATCTGGCAAGCGAGGGGAGCATCACCGCCGCCCGAGCCTGCCCCGCTGCTGTTCGGATCGCGCGGCAATTGCGGAGGATATGATGGAGGCATGATGACCCACGAAGAACCGCTTCTCAACCCGGCTGATGCCAAAACAGGAGACATGCGATGATGAGTAATGCAATGACATTGCTTCGTTCAGATAAGGCCATCGTCGGCACGAAACAGCACAGAACCGACGTTGGCGTCGGCGAAATAGCCTACGTTATTCTATCTGACGGTTTCATGCTCGACTGCGGCCACGATTTCAACTCGCCAGCCCGCGCAATCGCTTTAGCGACGATCATCAACGCCGCGCCAGACAATTTGCGGCAAGCTCTAGACAAATGGAACACAGCGAGAAAAGCGCCATGACCCCCGAACGCCTTTCAAAACTGACCGCTGAAATCGACGCCTTCGGACGCGCCACGATCAGCCGCGCCGATTTCGCCGCGTTCGATGCCATCCGTGCTGCGCTCATTGAGGCCCGCGCCTTTTTTGCCGCCGACCTGCGATCGACGCCCGAATGCGTCTGCGTGCTCGATCGCGAGACGATTGAGCCGATCGAAAGCACCATCGCCCCCGACGAGGTCGAGCACGTTGATCGCATCCGGGGCGTCCTCGCCCGCATTGATGCCGCATTGGGGTTCGAGCCATGACGCGCGGGCAGGTGCTTCGGCTGATCTGGATCGACGCGTTTGTCGAGGAAAAGCAATTCGTGATGCGACGGGCGCACATCGAATTGTCTTTCGATATTTCAACCCCACAGGCCAGCCTCGATCTGCGTCTGTTCATGCGGCTGTTCCCCGGCAGGCTGGTCTACGACAAGAGCGAAAAAGGCTACCGCGCGGATGCCGCTGTGCAGTCGCCTTTCACGGCCGACGAGCGCGCCGCCGCGCTGCTGACGGTTGCATATCTCGCTGAGGCACAAGCCCGCATCGATGCCGCGCTGGAGGGGAAGTGATGAAATCCGACCTTATCGATATCGCCGGCGTCCTTCATGCTGAGACCACCAAGGCCATCCTGTTTAGCGACACGGCGCACAAGGAAGACGCGGTCTGGCTGCCGAAGAGACAGATCGAAATTCACCATGACGGCGGCCGGCGCGACTTCGTGACCGTGACGATGCCCGTGCGCCTTGCGACCGAAAAGGGACTGGCATGAGCGCCGCCCGAACCGCAGCCATCGCGGCGCTGAAAGAACTGCTGCATGACGCTTCCGGCCTGCCCAACTACGCATGGACGCATTTCCACGCCACTGTGCTTGATCTTGTTCTGGCCACCCTGCCGGACGACGCATCGCGCAATTCCGCCCGTGCGCTGGCGCGGCGGGAAACCGAAACGATCACCGTCAATGGCCGCGTCTACCCGATCCGCACGGTCGATGACCTGCGCGTGTACCTCGAACGCGAATGCCCGGAGCCAAAGTGATGATTGACCTTAAAATCCGAATGCCTGACCAGCGTGGGCTGCGCGCCGTTGTTTTTGAAAATGTCCGTAACATTGCCGAACGCGGATATGACGAGATAATCGTTTGTCGCCTGACCGAAGAAGAAACGGAAGCAATTCGCGGCTTCATCGATGCCGGGAAGCTTCGACAGAAGGCCGACAAGCGGCGCGCGCGGATCGCGGAACTTCAGGAGGAACTAGATCGCCTTATGGCCGCCGAAGCGCCGGAGCCGAAGTGATGAGCACCCAAATGACAGACGAACAACTCGCCGAGCGCCCCACCTGCGGCACTTGCCGTTGGTGGACACCGTATTCAGTTCGAGCCGCCTCCGACAACATCCAATATGGCGCATGTCATCGACGCGCTCCAATCGCAGGGGCTTATCATCCGGGAGGATACACCGACCAGGTTGCCGCAGAAACGCTTTGGCCCACGACAGCAGAACATGAGTTTTGCGGTGAGCGCCAAGAAAAAGGAGTCCCCCAATGCTGACAAACGAACAACTCGCCGAGATTGAGCGGCTCGACCGCCTCCCCTCCCCACCGACAGGAGGACGCGATGACCACTGACAGCCCTGTTTGCCCGCACTGCGGCGCGTACTCCCGGCGCTCCTGCGAGTGGGAGGAGATGACCGGGAATATGCCAGAAAGCGCGCCCTGCAAATTTGACGAATGGGACGCGCCCGACCCGGATCGGCTGAGAGATAACCGCGACGAACGTCATCAGATGCAAAAGGAGGATCAGCGATGACCACTGACATGCGCGAAACGATCGAGGCGATGCTGGCCGGGCTGAAAGGCGTGACGCCGGGGCCGTGGAAACACACAACCGACAAAGCCTCCCGTAGCATTTCCTGCACTGTCAGAATGGGCGCGGGGAGTGGCAAGCCCCTTGCGGAAATCTGGCACAGCGGCAGCGGCGCAGAAATCGACGCTAACGCTGCCCACATCGCCCGCTGCGACCCCGACACGATCCGCGAGCTATGCCGGCTGGCGAAGATCGGGATGAATGCTGAACGCGAACCGGTGTTCGATCTCCGCGCGTTCAGCCGCGAGAACCGTGCACGATGCGAAGCCCCGAACGGTTTTCGTCATCCGCTTAGTGGCTGGTCGTTGGCTGAATGGCTCAACGCCGTCACCGGTGAGCTTGGCGAGGTAGCCGGCGCGATCAAAGAGATGCTACGCGCCCGCGATGGCGTGCCCAACAAGGGCTGGTCGCCGGATGTGACTCGTCAGAACCTCTCTGCGGAAATTGCCGACACAGCGATCTATCTCGACCTACTCGCTCAGGCGGCGGGTCTGGACCTCGCCAGCGCGATCCGCGCCAAATTCGACCTCACTTCGGCAAAGGTCGGCTATACCGTCGGAGGCGAGCATGACTGAGCAAGATATTGTCGAGAGGCTGCGCGACGCCTATGCAGACAGTTCGCAACGCATTCTCGGATCGAGAATCTTTGTCGAAGCCGCCGCCGAGATCGAGCGGCTCCGAACCCGTGTTGAAAAGACAGAAGCATTGCTGATTAAGGCTCGAAACGATGCCTTGGAGGAGGCGTCGCAGATCGCTGACAAACACGAATCCAGCGCCAATGCCAGTTTCAACGAAGTGATACGCCGCCACCACAAGGGTGAACGCAACCTCGAACTGGCCGCCGCAACAGCGGCCGGAATGGATCACACAGGACGGCACATCGCCAACGCCATCCGCGCGCTGAAGGAGAAGCAGGCATGAGCGTCCGCGAAGCCGTCCTTGTCGCCCTGCAAGCCCTCGTCGACGCGCGCGCCCGGCAGGAGCGCATACAATCAGCCATGCGCGAGGAATGGCCCGATCTGTACGGTCTATTTCTGCCCGGCCGCATCGAAGCGCCGGTTGTCGCGCTGATCGACGCGGTACTCGGCGAGACGCTCGGATCGTATCTGCTCTACGAGTGCAACAGGGGCGGCGGGCGCATCATCCTGCCCGATCAGACCGAGCACCTGATCCGCACCGTCGATGATGTGCGCGCCTATCTCGACGCGACGGACCCGGAGGCCGTGCGATGACCGAACCCGACGACAAGGAACTCACCATCATCCTGAGCGATCAGGTGCGCGAGAAGATGGAAGCGGACCCAGGTGCCGCCGAGGAATTGCGCGACTTCCTCGCCAAGATGCGCCAAGCCCATCACGCGGTGCAGACCGGCCAGTATGCATCGTTCGACGACGCGGTTGAGGCCATCACCGGCGAGCGGCCCGAGCCGATCGATCTGGACGACCTCGATGACGAGGACGAGGACTGACATGCCTCGCGCCCCCGCCCGGTTTCGCCAAGCTGACGTGACGCGCGCCGTGAAGGCCGCGCAGAACGCCGGCTTGACTGTCGGGCGGCTGGAGGTGGACCTTGCGAACGGCAAGGTCGTGATCGTGGCCAAAGAAGAAGCGGCGGCCGTCGCGACGGCGACAACCCGCCTCGGCTCTGGTGTACCGAAACGCCGTGCCCTGGTGCGTTGGTGGAGGGGAAAGTCGTCTGCCCGAAATGCGATGAGGAGAGGGTCAAATCCCATGAACAAGATTGATCTGATTATGCAGGCAGTGAGCGGACAAGTGGCCCGCGAATCCCAAGCTGCCGGCCAACTGACGTTGGGTCACTTCATCGACCTTCTGACGCTGCTACCGCAGGAGGTAGAGTGCCGTTTCGATGTTGGTGGCGCACCGGCCTATTCGCACAGCTACCGTGGATTTTACGAACAACTCGCCTTCGATGCGCACAGCGCCACCGCGACAGTTGCCGATGTGCTCAAGGAGGCTAGGTCAGCCGTGGGTCGGATCATGGAAGGCTACAAGGGCGGCGAGTACCGCATGGGGCGCGGAACTTGGGTTTGGTGTGCCGAATATGGTTGTAGCGGCCGGCGTATCGTTGGCCTTGACATGATCGAGGGCGTTGCCATCGTCAATACGGCAGAGGACGCGCTGTGATCGCCGATACTCGCCCCGCGAACGATGACATGATCGAGGCCTACCTCGACGGGCGTAAGGCTGAGGAATTGGACTTTCCCGACAGATTGAGCAATCGCGGTGCCAGCTACCGGCATGGATGGCTGAATGGCCGCGATGATCGGGTGCGGAACCCTCGGTCATCGGTCGCAATACTTCGCGGGCAAGCGAATGTCGCCATGGACAAGGATGCCGGCCGATGACGCATGACGAGCTTTTAGAGGCGGTCGCGCGGGCGGTGTTCAATGCAGATCACGTCAATGCTCCCAAAAGCCGGGTTGATTGGTTGCTGGATGGTCGCGAAACCGTCCCTGCAACCTACCATCGACACGCCCGCGCTGCCCTTGCCGCCGTCCATGCGGCGATCCGGGCGCCGCGCTCGACAGCCCGCCCGCCGGGCTGCGCGCAAGCTTCCCCTACTCCACCGCCGATCTGCGCTCGCCGCAGACCCAGCGATTCGTGCTCACCCCGCACGATCCGGATGATGCGTAAGCACAAAAAGCCCGCCACCCCGGCGAACCGGAGCAGCGGGCCTGCTCTTGTGTTGCGCAAGGAGCGAGATGGGAAAACGGTACAGGAGCCTCTTTCGGTTCAACTGCGCGGGAACCGCCCGCGCGGCGGCTTGCCGGATCAGCCCGGCGAAGGGCGGGATGTCAGGGCGGGCTGTGCTGTCTCGGATGCACCTCAAAGACATTGGATTGCGTCAGCAGCATCTTTTCGGGATAGCCCGCCGGCCAGATGCGCCAGATTGTATCGAGCCTGTAGCGGCCAGCCCCCAGGCGGCACTTGGCCGGGTGCGTCCACCAGTCAAGAGTCGCGTCGGCCGGAATGCGCGCATCAACCGCGTAACTGGCCCGACCCTCCGCGATGCAGGCGGCTGAGTTGGTGCCGTCCGAGACGATCCGCACGGTCGCGGTCCATTCCCCCAGGAACGGGCGCCGGATCGCCCGGTCCACGCTGATAAATGGGGGCTCGCCCTCGAACGAATCGTAGACGTGGATGGCGCGGACATCGAGCCATGTTGCAGCCGGCGCGATGTCGCGGCGGATTTCATCGATGTTGGAGTAAATCGCGACCGAAAGCCACCCGGCAAGAATCGCCTTTGTCCACCAGATTAGATCACTTGGCATTGCTGCCCCCGCGGAACTGGCGCCAGAGTTGAATGGCAAGGCCGGGGTCGCGCACACAGGCGATAGTCAGCGCCATGATGTGCTCGCCCGTCAGTGCGACGAGACCGACAACCCCGTATTTGACGAAATCCCCCTCGATCCTGAAATACTCGATGATGGGCTCGGAAAACGCAGCGGCGGCGAATACGGCGAAGCCGAACGCCGCGATGCGCGCCGCGCGCGTCGGCGTTTGCGATGACACGGCCTTGAAGAAGGCCACGCCGAGCACGATGAACCAGAAGTAGACGCTGGTCCAGAGTTGGGGGAATCGCTGTTCCGGCATCGCGCTACCGCCAGCACCCGGCCGCACGGCCGCGCTCGAAATGCACGTCAAGCCGCTGCTGCCCTGCCGGCGTCGTGGCGTGAACCGACAACAGGCTATCCCGGATCACGCCGCAGGGGCGACTGACCGGCGCGGCCGTCTGGCAGGCCGTCAGCATGGCAGAGACGATGACCATCAGCGCGATACGCATCCCTGCCCCCTGATCCATTGCCTCGGCGGCTGGCAATCCAGCACCCCGCGTTCGGCCGCATCTGCCTTGTCGCCGGCTGCCTTGTTCGCCGCCTCGATCCGCTCGCGTTCGCGCGCCGCGCCGGTTTCCCGGTCGCGACGTTCCTTGACGACAACCGCCGCCATCAGCAGCAGCCCG
>ERZ724522.1830-NODE-1830-length-10663-cov-3.780449_pt1 | contig 10663 bp, 3 predicted proteins | sample MGYA00376055_ERZ724522 | MGnify/ENA primary metagenome ERZ724522 (study PRJEB28724, sample SAMN07190884) | wastewater metagenome | isolation source: effluent of sewage treatment plant in Hong Hong | place: Hong Kong | collected 2016-03-17 ... | reverse complement strand
GGTGCTATTGGTGGCTTCCAAACTGCAAATATGCTTGGACAGATGATTTTCGTTAAGGGAAGTACCGGACTTGAAGGATTAGCTCAACGGGGTGCTGAAGGAAATATCAATTCTAATGCTAAAATTGTTAACGATGTTATTGGTGGTATACTTGGTGCTATATTAAGTGTTTTCATAGGACCACAATTAGGTGGTTTACTTGGTGGTGCGATTTCAAGTGCAGTTGGTGCGGCGGTAGTTGGAGATATTACTCGTGACACACTTCGTAAACGTGAGTTTACTGGTGGTATTGCAGAATGGGCACAATGGATTGAAGGTCCTGCTGGTTTAGGACCAAAAGTTATTTTTAAAGCTCTCGGAATCCCGACTCTTGGTACTGCTCTCCGTCGTGGTGGTGAAGGAATTCTTGACGATACTGATTCCTTCGGTAATAAAGGTTTCCAAGGTAAGTATGGTGACTTTACCAGAGACAAAGGTAAAGTTATGATTAACGGAGAAACTGTAAGATTAGATAGAAACTACGAAACTGGTGCTCAAACTGCATTAGATCGTGGTATGTCTAAAGAACAAGTAGACCGTGTTCTTGGTGCAACTGCTATTGTATATTCACAAGTTGGTAAGAATGAAAAGTATCCTCAAGATGCTGGACAACTTCTACAACAAATGGGTCAAGGAATGGCTGAACTTGTTTCTCGTGGTTTTGCACAAGGAATGACATTCGATGAAATCAAGGCACAGTTTAAGGAATTAGCTGCTCAACTTGGTGTTGATATGAACACAGCTATTCGCGGACTACCCTTACTTCTCAAGCAAGTTAAGGCATCAGGTAGAGATTTTGGTAAAGAAACCGATATGGAACAAATGGCAAGCGGTGCGAAGGTTTACGCACAAGCATTGCTTGGTATTGATACAATCTTTGGTCAGGATCTTCCTGCTGGTGTTAATATTGCAGCACTAGCTCTCCAAACAATGGAGAAGGATGGTGAAAAAGCTCTAGGTTCATTAACAGGTAAGGCATCTGATTTCTATACCAAGATTGCGAACAATTCTGAACTCTTTCAACAAGTTGTACAAGATCTTGTTAAACAAGGTTATGAAATTGATTCAGAAGAACTTATTAACAAAATTAAAGATGTAAGTGCAAGTGCAGCAGCAGTTGGTTCAACTCTTGGTGAAGTATTTAATGGTACGAACGTAGAAGCTGGAATTGCTGGTTTAGGACAAGCAATCAAAGATGAAATTGGTAAAGCTGCTAAAGAATCTTTAATTACTGAACTTCTAAAAGATACAAATATTGGACAAAGTTTTGAAAAAGCATTTTCTGTTGTTCGTAAACTAAAGGACGGGGATTTCGATCTTTCTAAGTCGGCAGGTGTAACAGAATTTGCTCGTCAATTAAAAGAGGGTATTGAAGAAGGTCATAAGAATCTTCTTGAATATGCACCACTTCTTAAGCAACTTCGTGAGCAGTTTGATGAAGCAATGAAGTTAACTACTCCAGAAGAGATCGCAGCGGATTTAATTGTTAAAACAGAAGAAGCATTACAGTCTTTAAAGAGTATTGCATCCGATGCATTTGCAAATGCAATTCAGGCACCGAACGTTGGTGCTGCAATGATTACATTTGCCAATGATATGTCAAAGTCTGTTCGTAATCTTCTTGTAGATGCAATTAAGGAAGCATTTTCTCAGAATTCAATTATAAGTGAGGGTCTTGCTAAATCAGTAGGCACCTTCCGTCAAGCAATTACACTTGCAATGCAAGATGGATTTCTTGACCCAACCGAACAAGCAGCAATTCGTCGTTTGTTTGTTGAAGCAACTCGCGCAACAACTGTCGCAACACAGCAACTTTTACCTCTCATTCGTAGTACGATGGAGATTATTGATAATACATCGGAAGGTATTGCACTACGAATCGCAGATCTTCGTGAAACTCTTACTGGTGGTGCTCAAGGTGGATTCGAAGCATTTATTGCTGAAGTAGAAAACAAGGATAGCAAAACCGCTCCTGCTCAAGCTTTCGCTGATTCAATCTATAAGACTGTTCGTGAATCTTTACTTAAAGCAATTGTTGAAGCGTTCACTCAAGCAGCATTAATGGAAGGTATTCTCGCTCCGTTAATGGATTCCGTTTCTGTAACTCTTAAGGAAGCTCTAAAGGATAAAGTAATTACTCCAGAAGAGCAAGCAGCGATTAAAGAATCAATCCGTGGTGTTGGTGCAGCTTTACGTGATAGTATGTCATGGCTTGGACCACTACTTGAATCATTCGGAATTATTATCGGTGATGTAGAGGGACTTAAGGCACCAAATGTTAAAGGTGGTGTGACAACTAAGAATGGAGATATCGAACGTACTGATAAACCCACTAAAGGAAGTGCAATATACGATGAATGGTTAGCAATGTCAGATGCCCAAAGGACAATCTTTGAGGTCGTCATGAATCAGCTTGGTTTAACATTCGAAGAAGCTGCAGATCAAGTCGATAATATTTCTAAGATATTTAAAGATCGTGGAATTAAAATTGATCAAGCACTTAGTGCTCTTGCTGAATCTGCAGTTGCTCAAGGAATCAAGGTAAGTGAGGCTGCTGAAAAAGCTTTCAACTTCATGAATTCACTTCCGAATCATGGAGACTTCAGTGGTGCAAAAATTAAGGATTTAAATCAAGACTCAGGTCGATTCTTTGCTTGGTTACAAGCAAGTCGTACTGGTGATAATAAAGAACGCTTTATTCGTCGTGACGTTGAACAGTCCGTACAACTTGATGCTGTTATTGATAAGGCTGGTATCAGTTTTGAGTATGCCTTTGGTCGTATTGTCGAAATCATGCAGACCAAGGGTCTTAACATGCAACAAGCAATTGATTATTTCATTGCTTCTGTTGCAAGCGGTGGCGAAGCTGCGCGTGCAGCAGCAGACGATCAGAGAAAGGCTAATGAAGCTAAGGATAAGGCTCTTGCTGAAGAGAAAGAACAAACTGCTGCTTATCATGATTGGTTAGTAAATAAAGCTAAGCTCGATGGTGCTTCGCCAGATCAACAACAAGCTCTTGATAAGGCTTTACTTGAACGTGAGCAAAAGCTTCGGGAGCAAGGTTATACTGAATCTGAAATTCGTGAGCAAATGGCAAAGGATTGGGAAAATTCTGGTAAGGATTTCTCAACATTCCTTGCTGATCTAGCATCAAAGAATGCCGGTTCAGCAACCGAAGCACAAAACGCAAATAAAGATCTAGCCTCATCTTCAAACACTGCAGCAGCAGCAGTTGATGCTCTTGGTAGAGCATCATATGCGGCAGCATATGCAATAGCTAAAGGTAAGGGATCTAAGGGTGGAACTGAAGGTCCGAAGGCTGCAGCAACAGGTGGCAGCTTCGTTAAGGGTTCAGCCGTTGTTGGTGAAGCTGGTAAGCCAGAGCTTGTTAACGCGCTTCCCGGTGGTGGATTCGAGGTTATTCCTCTCGAATGGGGTGAAGCTCGCGCATTGATGAATGGTGTTGGACTACCCGGTTTCAAAACTGGCGGTTGCATGGGAGCCGGTTGTAAGAAAGGTGGCATCGCTGGTTGCAACGCTGGTTGTAAAGTTCAAGGAATGGCAACCGGTGGTGCAGTTCAATCTACAGATCAAACTGCAGGAACAAGTTCAAATACGAGAGGAATCAAGAAGCCGGGACCGGGTGGTTATAAACCTAATACTTCATGTGGAATGAAGATTAAAGGTGAAGAAGGTGATTGGTATCCTGTTGGTCGTGAACAGAAACCTGATAACTTAGATGCCTCTTGTGGTAGTGTTTTAGAGTACAAAGAGTGGGCACCGGGTTTGTATGCAGCTAAGGTTTCAAATCCAGCAGGTTGTTGCATAGCACAACATAGTCGTGAATCAAAACCACGAGGCGGTGGTGATGGTGGTGATAGTGGTTATCAGCCGGGAGATATGTTCGCTTCCGTTTTCGATAACGTATTCAATAGTGCAGTAGAAAAAGTATTTGGTATTAAAGTTTCTAGCTTCTACAAGAATCCAACTGATCGCGCCAAGAAAGAGTCATCTGGTGATGGTGGCGGCGGTGGCGGCGGCGGTGGTGGTGGCGGTGGCGGTGGCGGTGGCGGAAGCTACGGTGATACTCCACCGGGCCTAAAGGCAAGCTGTGGATTAACCGGTACACCTTGCGCTGGTGACTATGATTGCGAACAATATAAGGACGGTAAGTCACTTATTGGTTCGAATGGTTGTCTTGCGTATAACTGGTGTATGAAGAAGGATACTCGTGAAAATTACGATCCCTCTCAAGTATTCAATCCTAATTGCAAAGAACCCGGTCGTCCTCCTGCTGCAGCAAACGGTGGCATGTTCGCTGCCAATGGTCGTGCAGTTGTTGGTGAAGCCGGTCGTCCGGAACTTGTAGAAGCTCTACCGGGCGGTGGATTTAAAGTTACACCATTATCTTGGGAGCAAGCTGATCGACTCCTTGGCGGTGGTCTACAAGGATTCGCTCGTGGTGGTTCAGTAAACGGCGCAACTCAAGGTGATGCCGTTATCGGCCCGCGTCGTAATAATCCACCTCCTTCTGATCCTCCACCTCCTCCACCTCCTCCACCCGTAGATCCTCCGCTTCATGGTGGTAATCCCGGTACGCGCCCAGAAGGATTATTTGGAGATATTGGTAAGGAAGCCGGTAAACAATTTGCCGAAGAGTTCGCAAAGAATTTGAAAGAGCAAATTCCGGGTAGCTTTGCATCTGCGATTCAAGATGCTTTTGAAAACTCCGCTGCAGTTAAAGCTATGAATACTGCAATTGATGGTCTGCTTGATGAAGCAAATCAAGTTACAGCCGATATGCTTGCTGGTACACTTACACCAGAAGAAGCAGCAGCTAAGATGGAAGACCTTGCTAATAAAGCAAACGCAGAGATTGATAAAGTCAAAGCAGAAGCTGAAAAGCTTGGTCCACTTCTTGAAAAGATTGCGGTTAAGAAGGCATTAACTTTTGATATTGACTTCTCTTCTGCGCTAAAGGATGCAGCCAAGAGTCGCAATATGAAGGAATTCACTGCAGCATTGAAGGAACAAACTTATGATGCTGTACTTGATTCTGTAATCAGTGCATTACTTGCATCTGGCCCAATGAAGAAAGCTATCGATAAATTTAATGAGGATATTGGTGCTGCCATGGAAGAAGCAATGGCAGACGGTATTCTTACAGCCGAAGAAGCAGCAAACCTCGGATCATTAGCAAATACATTCGGTACCGAGATGACTGGTATCATGAAACAACTTGAGCCATTCTTTAAGGAACTCGGTATTCAACTTGGTGGTGCCGCTAAAGATGGTGTTCAAGAATACAAAGACGCATTACAACAAGCATCTGATAAGGGATTCCGTCAAGGTCCTAAAGGAGCATTTGATACAACTGACAATCAAGGTAATCTTGTTCCAGATAAATCTGACTATAGTCAGTTTATTCGTGAATTAAAGATTGCAATTTATCAAAATATCCGTCAAGCTCTTATTCAAGCATTCATTGAATCAGTTATGACTCAAGGTGTCATCGGTCTAATGATGACTAAGATCCTTGGTTTGATTGATCGTTATATCGAAGCAAGTGCAGAGCGTCGTGAAAAGATTCTCGAAAAGATCATCCAGCGTAGTAAGATGATCGCAGATGCGTTCAAAGATCTTGAGCCTATTTTCAAAGAATGGGCAAATATCTTCGAAGAGTTAGCAGGTATCTTTGCTGTTCCAATGGAAGAGCTACAGAATACAAGCGACAATGTTTCGGACGCAACCAAGGATGCTTGCTCTGGTCAATGTGAACTAGAGAAGCGTAAGAAAATTCTCGATCTTGGTCTTGCTGAACTAAACCAACTTGGTCGTCCCGGTACTGTTAAGGCAGAAGTTTTCGTTCCTCACGAACAATCTGGTGATAATAGAGACGCCACTAATAACGCAGCTTCAAATAACACTGGTGGAAGTAATCGTCCATATGTTAATTATGATCACCCGGTGAAAGATAAGACCGAAGATGAATGGGGTGTTAAGGATAAGCCCAAAGATGAATGGGCTAATAAGGACGGTAAAGTTCATGGTCGCGGTGGTGATAGTGGTCATACCGGTGGTAAGGGAGAAGGTAAAGAAGATGCAGATTGGACTAAGGAACAAACGTGGAATAAAGAACAGAAGGAATCAACAGATAAAAATACCGACTCCACAGGTAAGAATACCGAAGCTGCCGATAAGAATACAGCCGAATTAAAGAATAATACCACTGCGCTTATCTCACTATCAGCTAATATTACTACATTACTCAACGGTAAGCAACCAAAGGGTACACAGCGTCACTTTGCAAGTGGTGGATTGATTACTGGTCCTACAAACTCACTAATGGGTGAAGCGGGTCCAGAGGCTGTAATTCCTCTAAGTGATAAGAGCAGCACAAGTGCCATTGGTAATGCAATTCTCGATGGTTTGAATCTTGGAGAATCAGTTACAACCGTTGGTGATCTGCTTCGCGTCGCAGGCAACAACGGTATGGTTTCTCCAAGTTCAACCGGAGGAAACAACAACGAGACTAATCGTCTTCTCAAGGAACTTATCGCTGCAGTTAAGAGCAACGGTGATGTTACAGTCGAGCTTGGAGATGAAAAATTTATGAGAGGTTTAAGAAAGGCAAGCCGTGCAACGACTAAATCAGGAAGGAATGTGTTCTAATGGCTGTATCTAAAACATTAACATATTCTGGTGCGATTTCATTCTTGAACTGGACAATAGATTCTACAATTATATCTGTTACAAACGAAAATCAAAATTATCCAGCTAAGAATCTATTAAATCCGATTATGTCAAAAACATATAGAACTACAAAGTTGTTTAATGAACATAACGGATATTTTCAAGTGGGGTTCGATCTAGGTACGGATCGGACTCCAACCATTGCTGGAATTATTAATTCGAACATTACCAAGACATCTGGCAGCGGTTTATTCTTGATTGGCTCAACATCACCTGATTTTAGTACGAGTTTGACCTATTGGGATGGTTTACCTCTATATGAAACAAAAACTCGTGTTCTTCGTTGGTATCTTGATACTCCAACATTAAACAACGGTCTGGCAAAACGGTACTGGGCATTTCGGTTTTATCCGAATGATTGGGGGAATGGTTTTACATCCGACTCATTTTTTGAGTTTGGTAACTTTTGGCTTGGTGAATATCAAGATCTTCGTCATAATTATCAAAGTAAAATTACTCAATATGATACTTCAAAAAAATCTGAATCATTTAGTGGAGCTACATTCGTAGATCAAAACAATTCCGGATATGCTTTAACTGCCTCTATGCCATGGGTGACAAAGGCATCTCGTCAATCCTTAATCTCAAATTTTTATACCTACCGTAAAAACACTCACGTTCTAGTAGACTTCGAACCATTTATTAATGATACTACCTCAACAGTAGGTGGAATGAATTGCTTTTATGGTAAGATTCATGATACAATCAAGGCAGATGTTCAGTTTTCAGGTTATACAAATTTACAACTAGATTTTAGGGAGTCAGTAGCTTAATGGCAGTCTTCACTAGTCCAACATCTGGTGCTATTCTTTGGAATAATTTCCTTAAAGATGCAAGTATTGTATCTTCTCCATCCAATCTTTCTAGTCTAACACCGATCTCAAATATTTTAGTTCAAAATAGAAGCTCTATTATTCTGTTAACGAACAATAGTGGTGGTTCGATTGTATTTGATTTAGGTACAGCACGTAGACCAACCGTAATTGCTATCGTTGATAGTAGTGGTGTTATAACTAATCCAACTTCAGCACAACAATGGATTCTTTACGGTGCAGATGATGTTGCAATTACAACGAATGTTGTTAGTTGGGTATTTCCAATCTATAATCAAGGATTGACAAGATATTATCTTGGTGGTGATAAGCTAGCTGGTTGTGCTACTTTCTCCGTATCTAATGACATAGGTATTGGTTTAGCAACAACTAGTGATAATAAAATTATTGTAAATTCAAAAATATCTGGTGCTATTCGAGAGGTAAGATTTCTATCAGATGGAGATTTAGATACTTCTTTTGGTAGTGGTAATGGTTATGTTGATACAGATCTAGCCGGTTATACTAGTGAAACCGCTAATGCAATGTTAAAAGATGCTAGCGGGGCTCGTATTGTAGTCGGTACGATGATTAGTGGTAATACGTATGCACAAATGTCAAGATACACAGATGCTGGTGCAGTAGACACTGGATATAGTGTCGATGGTAAAGATTTTCACCAAGCATCCGGTGATACTTATACTTATGGAGTTGGAATTGATCAACAATCTACAGCTCATTATGTAGTATTTGGAAGTCACGGTAATTCATCAGTAACTAATTATGCATATTTTTATAGATGTACTTCCGGTGGTGCTAGTCCTGCTACATTAGCAGATCTTTCTGGAAGCGGCACTTATTTTACCGCTATAAAATGTGTTGTGGATAATAGTGATAGACCCATTGGATTAGGTTATACATTTACTACTTTTACTGATATCAAAATATGCGTAATGCGTACAGATAGTACAATTAGTGCCTTAGATACAACTTTTAACGGTACTGGTAAGTTTGAATATTCTTTCAATCTTTCAACGCTTGCATCAACAATTCCAACTGGAATGGATATTCAATCTTCAAATCGTATCATCGTAGCAAGCACACCGTTTTATGATAACCCAACTACTGGTACTACTTACACAATTTGGGGTATTATTCGAATTCGTTCATCAACAGGTACACTCGATGGTTCATTCGCAACTAATGGTAAGTTCACATATGATTGGGGTGGTAACGCACAACCCGGCGTTGTTAAAGTTCTAAGTGATGATAGTATTGTTATCGGTGGACAAGGTATCAAAAACGGAATGGCTTGTATTGCATTTATGAAACTTACATCAGATGGAGTAATTGATACTTCGTTTGGAACCGAAGGAATTTCAACAATCTTTGCTGGTGCTCTAACAGGACAAGTAAAAGATATCCAAGTCTTATCAAATGGTAAATTCTTGGTTACTGGATATTTCCAAAACTATACAGGCTCGGATAACTATATGTTCCTGATGCGGTTGAACTCAAATGGAACAATTGATACAACTTTTTCACCAACTGCAACGAACGATGGTAAACGTTATTGGAAACTAATGATCGGAACTACAAATGAAACACCAGCATCAGCTAAGATTGGTTATCTATTTCTTGGAGATTACGTAGATATTCGACCAAATACTGGGACCGATATTGAGTATAAGGATGAAAGTCCTACGTTTGAATCTAGATCTGGTGCAATGTATAGTGATTTAAAACCAATCACAAGAGATGTTGATTTTAATATCGAGGCTGCGACCAAAGATGAGTTAGAAGCACTTCGTAACGCAATGAATACAGTTGGCAATCATTCGCCAATTATTCTTGACTTGTTTGCAAATTCAAGCGATACTGTAGAAGCTGCTGCTGGTACTGTCTATGGTTATTTTGATAACACTAATTATTTCAATATTGATTTAAATACTGCACAAACTGATAACATTAAAATTAAAATAACGGAATCCCCAGAATAATGTCTAAATACAATTGTAGAGTATGTGAGAAAGAAACAGATAATAAATATTGTAGTTTTGACCACTATAAATTATATAGAAAACAACAAATTCGCTTTATTCCTTGTGAAGCTTGTAATAGACCGATTAGAAAATTTAATAGTCAGCAAAAGCGTTTTTGTTCTACACGATGTGCTCAGAGTAAATTTGGTGAGAAAACTAGTGGTAATAAACACTGGAATTGGAAGGGTGGTAAGGCTACATTTAGAGGTGAAAATTGGAAATATCAAGCGGAATTAGCTAGACAACGTGATAATTATAAATGCAGATCATGTAATATAGAAGCAAAAGAAGTACATCATTTAATTCCATTTAGATTATTTACAGACTATAAAGAAGCCAATGAATTAAGTAATTTAATTACATTGTGTCAAAGTTGTCATCGTATAGCGGATGTAACATTTAATAAACTATATCCAGAACATTCACAAACGAATTTAACCAAATATAATGAATGTACATGGTGTAATAATAAATTTAAAGTATCAGGAAAAGATCGTAAAGTTTGCAGTAAATGTAAAACACAACAATGTAAAATATGTTTAACAGAATTTACTTGTATAGATAAAAATAATATCTATTGTTCAAGTAAATGCATGTATGATAGAAATAAACTATGAAGCATAATATTTTTTTCCAGAGTAATGACACAGTAGAAACTGAAGTAGTTCGTTTTAACTTCACTGTAACAGCTAACTTTACTCCTGCTCCACAAGGAGTTGCGATTAGTGTTGGTTCAACTACAGCCACGAGTCAGCATGTTGGTCAAAACGTTATTATTACGGAAACTGGAAAACCAACATGGTACGGTGTAATTACTCATATTTTAAGTTCTACACAAATTTATGTAGTTCCATATCAAAGTGCAAATGATACAGCAGGAAATATCTTTCAGCAATATACTGTTACATCTGGTGCTACCGGTGCTAACGTTACTAGTGATCTTCAGATTCATACAACACTCTCAATCGATTTATCCGACGCACCAGATGGGACGTATAACTATATCATTGCAAGATT
>ERZ724522.1826-NODE-1826-length-10674-cov-6.324136_pt1 | contig 10674 bp, 16 predicted proteins | sample MGYA00376055_ERZ724522 | MGnify/ENA primary metagenome ERZ724522 (study PRJEB28724, sample SAMN07190884) | wastewater metagenome | isolation source: effluent of sewage treatment plant in Hong Hong | place: Hong Kong | collected 2016-03-17 ... | reverse complement strand
ACCTGGGCGAACACATCATCCCACGCCGCCACGCCAAGCCCGCAGGCGGCCACCGCAACACCGCCGAGCAATCCATGCCGCCCGCTGCTGAGAGCCGAAGCACCGCCGAGCAATCCAGGCCCGGCGATCGCGCAGGCCGCGTCCGCTGCCTCGGCGGCTGCGACCAGCACTTCGACAGCCCCGACCGCTGCCGCATCCGCATCTGTGCCAGATGCAAGGCCAAGCAGCGCGAAAACAGCGACGGCTACACCGAACACCGCCTCTTCACCGCCTGAAAGGACCCACCACATGCCACCCCGCACCAAGACCCGCCTCAAAGCCGTCGCCGCCCAGACCGTCCCGCAGACGCGCGACGAAGTCGCCCAGCTCATCGCCGAGATCGGCATCGACAGCCGAGAGCTCGCCGTCCTCGAAGCCGAAATGAACAACGAACTGGCCCGCATCAAGGAACGCTGGGAGCAGCGCGCCGACCCCGCACGCCAGCGCATCGAGAGCGCCCAGCGCGGCGTCCAGGCCTATTGCGAGGCCAACCGCGAGACCCTCACCCAGCACGGCCGCACCAAGACCCACAGCTTCACCACCGGCGACGTCTGCTGGCGCACGCGGCCGCCCAGCGTGCGCATCACCGGCGAAGAATCCGTCCGCGACGCCCTCCAGCGCCTGCGCCTTGATCGCTTCCTCCGCACCAAGATCGAGATCAACAAGGAAGCCATCCTCAACGAGCCAGAAGCCGTCGCCTTGATCCCCGGAATCAAGATCTCCCAGATCGAGGACTTCTGTGTAACGCCGTTCGAGGCTGAGTTAACCGGACCGGAGGAAGCATGACCGCCCGCGCCACCCACGCCGCCGGCGGAAAAACCCTGCCGGACAGCAAACGGCCCCCGGCCGGCAAGCCGCGGCCCGCCATGTGCGTCGTAGTCCTCGGCTACGGATACACCTACGCCATGCCGATGGCCGATGGCCTCGCATTAATGCGCTCGATCTCCGGCGCCGTCGAAGTCGAGCGCGAATGGCCCATGAGCAAGGGTGCCGAAAAGTACCAGGTCCGCCGCCCCGCACAGGCCGACCTGCGCATGATCCATCCCGACCAGCTCCTCCCGCTCCAGCCAGTCGCCACCAAACCCACCACCGGACCCGACCAACCATGACCACCACCACCACCACCGACCCCCAGGCCACCGCCCGGCTCCTCCGCATCCAGATCAACACCGCCGGAAGCTGGGCCAACCTCATCACCGTGCACGAAAACGGCCTACCCATCGTCCTCACCTCCCTCGCCGCACTCGCCATCGCCCACAACGGCGCCAAGCCGCCGACCTTCCGCGCCATCGACCCATCCGGCCGCGCCCGCCCGCTCGACTTCAGCGTCGCGCGCCTCTGGGTCCGCGAGCTGCAGGCCATCGCCGAACAGGCTCGGCAGGACCTCGACACCATCCCCACCGCAACCGTCGACTCCACCGACGACCTCCTCTGACCACCCCCACCAACCACATCGGAGACCCGACATGAACGCCAGCGAACTCCTGCAAGCCATCCAGAACGTCACCCGCATCCACAAGGCCACCGCCAGGGAAGTCCTCGAAGCCGCCGCCGAAATCGTCGCCGAATCCCTGCGTGCCTCAGACCACGCCGTCAAGGTCCCCGGCTTCGGCACCTTCCGTGCCCGCACCGGCAAGACGCGCGTCATGCAGCTCAACCTGCGCGACCCCGAACAGACCCGCCTCGTCGGCGGACACCGCCGCGCCCGCCTCATCCTCGCCAAGCCCTTCCGCGACCGCGTCGACATCCGGAGCCTCTGATCATGGCCGCCCGCACCCCAGCAGCCCTCATCCGCCGCGCCCTGCACGATCCCGCCCCGGAGCTGTGCCCTGTCGCACCGCCGTCCCGGTGCGACGGGGCATACCGCGACACCCCGCGGCCGCTCCTCGCCCATGCCGACCCCGGCCAGCTCCGTGCCGTCGCCATCGAGCGCCTCGTCCACACCCTCCTGAGGCCCGCGCTCTGGCCCCTGCGCACCCTCTCCGGCCTCGTCAGCCGCACCCTCGCCGCCGCTCCCGGAAAGGCCCCCTGACCGTGCCCACGCCCGCGCCGCACCCCCCGCACCAGCCACCCGCCGGCGCGGGCGCTCGCCCCACCATCGGTCGCCACGGCCTCGACCTCATCCGCCACTACGACCCCTGGTCCCCGCGGCCATACCACCACTGGCGGGGCTATCTGGCCATCGGCTACGGGCACCGGCTGCGCCCGTCCGATGCCCAGATCGTCACGCGCACCCAGGCCGAACTCCTCCTCGCCCAAGACTGCCACCTCATCGGCATCTACCTCGGCGCCACCACCCCCATCCCCCTCCCGCAGCGCGCCTGGGACGCCATCTGCAGCCTCCTCTACGACGTCGGCCTCCTCGCCTACGAACGCTCCCGGCTGCGCACCCACATCAACGCCGGCGACCATCGAGCAGCCTACGAAGAATGGTCACGCTTCGACGATCGCGCCTTCAACACCCTCCCCGGCGGCCTCACCAGGCGCCGCCGGCACTCCGAGAAAGGCCTCTACCAGAGCGCCTACATCACACCGGACGCCGCCGCATGACCGACGAAAAAGCCGAAAAATCCGCCTACCCGGAAATCCTCGCCGACCTCGCCGACCAGGTCGCCGTCAAGATTGCCGAACTCGGCGTAGCGCCCGAGCGCGCCGCCGAGATCGGCGCCCACGTCGCCGAGCACATCCGCGTCCACTGGTCCGGCAGCAGCCAGTACATCCCCAAGGGCACCGGCTGGGAACTATCCCAGCGAGACCGGCAAATCTGGGCCGAATTCAACGGCCGCAACCACGCCGCCCTGGCCCGCAAGCACGGCCTCACCGAGATGCGCATCTACCAGATCATCAAGGCCGTCCGCGCCGCCGCCGTCAAGAAATCCCAGGGCGCCCTGTTCTGACCACGTCCGCGCTGGCCGGAAGCTAAAGCGCTTTAGCTGCCAGGGCCACCCCGACCGCGTAGGCTGATCGCACTCTCACACGGTCAGCCTGGCAGCACTGCAGGCGATAGCACAGCGATCACGAAGACCACCAGGACAGGACAGATGTAACGCCATGCCAACCCCCCTACCGAGGCCCGGCCCGACCGACTACCAGGACGGCGCAGGCACAGAGCTCGACCTCGTCTGGGACGAGCTGTGCGACGTCGTCGAGGCCACCGAAGCCACCGCCAACGCCGCCCTGCCGGCCACGCAAGCGGCCGCCGGCACGCTGATCGCCGCCGCTGCCGACAAGGCCACGCCGGTTGACGCCGACAGCCTCGCCCTGAGCGACTCGGCTGCGGGCGGCATCCTCCGGCGATTCTCGTGGGCCAGCCTCAAGGCGGCCCTGAACGGCGTCTTCGCGCGCCTGGCCGGGGTAGCCGGCGGGCAGACGCTGATCGGCGGCACGGCCTCCGGAGAAAACCTCACGCTGCGCAGCACGGCGCACGCAACCAAAGGCGCCATCATCTTCGGGTCGGCATCCGAGTACGACGAGGCGAACGACCGCCTCGGCATCGGCACGCTGACGCCGTCGGCGAAGATACACGCGATCTCAAACACTGAGCAACTGCGGCTTGGCTACGACGCGAGCAATTACCTGTCTGCGACCATTGCATCGACCGGGCTGGTCACATTGACTGGAACGATTGGGCAGTACAGGATGGCCGGGCCGACCAATGCCAATGCAACGGCGACGCTTGGTAACGATCTGATTATCAACGGTGCATTCACCACGGATTTATCCGGGTGGACTGTTGGCGCTGGATGGGCATGGTCGGCTGGCGCGGCGCTGCATTCGTCTGGCACCGCGACGCTGGAACAAAGTGTAACGATTACAAGTGGATCGACGTATCAAGTCGATGTGACTATTTCAGGACGCACCGCGGGGACCATCGCTGTTGCACTTGGCGCGGTGAGTGCGATGGAAAGCGGTGCCAACTACGATTTTTCATCGACTCTATCAAGGACCGTCGTTGCAGGAGCTTCCGGCTCCGTTTTGCTATCGATTACGCCGACTAGTGATTTCAATGGGGCTATCGATAACGTCTCCGTGAAACTGGTGACGCTCGGATCATTTCCGGCTGCCATCGGTATCACTGAAGGAGGTTCGGCTGCGACGGAGATCAGACAGTCGTTGTCGAGACTAAACCTTTCTGTCGGTATATCCTCAGGGTCAAGCATCACGAACGGCTCAAGCAATACCAACCTTGGCCGGAATGCAGGATTTGCCCTGACGACAGGAAGCAACAACACCAATTGCGGGCGGGACGCAGGGTCCGGGATCACTGTCGGGCACAGCAACTCCAATTTTGGAGTTGCAGCAGGACTGGCCACCACTTCAGGCCACAGCAACTGCAATTTCGGGCGCGACAGCGGACGCGCTATAACGACCGGGAGCACAAACACAAACATCGGAATCGAAGCCGGTGCAGTAATGTCTGGTGGGTCTAGCAACACCAGCGTTGGCGCGTATGCTGGACGAGGGATTACAAGCGGGTCAAACAACAGCATTTTCGGCAGAGACGCTGGGCGAAGCGTCTCCACAACATCGGCAAACTGCGCTTTCGGAAATAGCGCAGGCAGGTTTCTGGCTGACGGCACGAGTCTGCTGACGACGCCAGCAAACTGCTGCTATTTTGGTGCTTCGACCAAAGCCTCCGCAGACGCCGTGACCAACGAAAACGTCTTCGGCTACAACGCAACCGGCATCGGCAGCAATAGCTGCGTCATCGGATCGTCCGCGGTCACCAAATGCCAGATCTTCGGCGACATCATCCTCGACAAGACCGTTACCGCGGGCGGCACCACCGGCGCGCAGACGATCAACAAGACCGTCGGGAGCGTCAACTTCGCGGCCGGCGCGACGTCGCTTGTCGTGACCAATAACCGCGTGGCAACGACATCGATCATCATCGCCACCGTCGCGACCAACGACGCGACGCTGAAGTCGGTTATCGCTGTCGCTGCATCGGGCAGTTTCACGCTCACCGCAAATGCCGCGGCGACCGCCGAAACCCGCGTCAACTGGATTGTCATCAACTAGGAGCCGCTCATGCCTCTCAATCGCGACGACATCATCAGCGAGATCAATGTGTCCGGATCGAGCGGGATCACTTGCAACCGCGCCGAGATCGCCATCGATCCGATCACGCGCAACCTGCGCGTCAACTTCAATCTGGCGAAAATCACTGTCCTCGCAGACGGACGATACTTTGAGGAGCAGCAGATGCCCATCAGTGTCGATCTGACCGACGGAACCGGGACAAAGACATTCGACATCTACAACCGGCGAACAGGGCAGAAGCTCGCCGGAGGACAAACGCGCACCTATGACCTGCTGTCACGTGACCTGATGAGTCTGTTCTTCGACACGGCCGCAAAAGTGGGAGTCTTCTGATGCCTGAGCCAGACTACAGGCAATCAGACGTCACCGGCAGCAAGTGGCGGCGCAGCTGCCATGGGGAGTTCGACAACGGATACGGTAAGGTGCCGTGGATCCGCTACGACTGGGAAGACCGCGTCCAGCTCGCCGACGGCACCACCATCGGCACCCCGGCCGGCTCGACCCTGCGCGAATTCAACGACCCGGCGGCGGTCCTCGCCCTGCGCGACCCACAGACCGGCGCGCTCACTGGCCAGACCATCACCCACGGCGAGCTGTACGCCATCCTCTGGTCGCTCGCAATGGAATCGGCCGCACTGCAGGATGCCGCGGCAGCCGCTGCAGACCCTGCCAGTGCCCCTTGATCATGCCCACCACCTGGCGGCCACACCTCCCATGGCGCGCGCCCATCACCTGGCGCGGCATCGCGCGCGACCTCAAGACGGACATCCGGTACCTCCTCAAGGCACCAGGCCGGAAGGCCACCATGACCGCGCCCGCCGGCCGCTGGACGCTCCTCTGGCCTGCTGACGCCCAGAAATGAGCCGCAAGACCCTCGACCCCAAAGACCCGGCCGAAGTCATCGTGCTCACCTGGGACTACACCGCAGCGCTCGACGCCACCGAGACCATCACCGGCGCGCAGACCTCCACTGCGCTCCTCTCCGGCGCCGACGACGCACCGATCGACCTCACCCTGTCCGGGTCGCCGATCATCGCCGGCGGCCTCATCAAACAGGCCGTCACCGGCGGCCAGGCTGGCGCCAACTACCTCGTCCGCTGCCAGGCCACCCTCGCGCCATCCGGCCGCATCCTCGTCCTCGCCGCTACCCTCCCGGTCCGCACCGCCTGAGCCCCAGCATGCCCGACTTCGCCGACCTCGCCGCCGCCCGCGAACAAGAACTCCGCGACGACGCCATTGCCGACCACCACCGCCGCCTCGCCCGCGCCAGCCGCCCCACCGCCGACTGGCCAGCCCTCACCGACGGCGACACCCCGGCAGCCGACGACGACCCACCCTGCGCCGTCTGCGGCGAACCCATCCCCGCCGACCGCCGCCTGGCCCTCGCAGACCAGGGCTGCGACACCTGCATCGACTGCGCGCGCGAACTCGAGCGCGGCCTCCACCGTGCCGCCCACCCGACAACAAGATGAAAGGACCAGACACCCCATGGACACTGTTCAGGCCATCCTGCCGTACATCACCATCGCCAACTTCCTGCTCACATGGGGCCTCGGATTCGCCGTCTGGCTCGTCCGCAAGAACATCGCCACCGATCAGCGGGTCACCACAGTGGAGGGACACTTGATCGACAAGTACGAAGAGCACGACAACCGCCTGCAGCACATCGAAACCACGCTCGAAACCGCCCCCACGCACAAGGATCTCGCCGCCATCTACACCCGCATCGACGGCCTGGCCAGGGACGTGAACGTCCTCATCGGCGAAAACAACACCCAGACCGACCTCCTGCGCACCCTCGTCAACAAGCACATCCAGTAACCCGCCACCAGGCCAGACCGCCATGACCGAAGCCGACCGCAAGCGCGCCAACAGCCTCCTCGTCACGCTCCTCCTCAACGGCGGCGCCGGCCAGGCCCGGCAACTGCGCGACGAACTCGAGCAAGTCCACGGCGTCGTCGTCACCCTCGACCGCGTCCGCCAGGACCTCAACAACCTCCACGACCTCGGCCTCATCCAGAAGGTCAACGACACCGTCGCCCTCACCCAGGAAGGCCGCGAGACCGCCCAGGGCACGCGGAAACTCCCCTGACATGGCCCACAGCCCAGAGATCCGCACCCGCCTGCGCGCCGCCTACATCGGCGGCCTGCCGCTCGAACACGCCGCCGACCAGGTCGGCATCCCGCCCGGCACCGCCCGCAACTGGTACCGCGCCGCCCGCGACGCCGGCGACGACTGGGACAAATTCCGCGCCGCCAGCCTCATCGTCGCCGGCGGCGGCATCGAGCAAGCCCTCGGCCGCATCATCGCCGCCGGCCTCATGCGCTGCGAATCCCTCTTGGAAAAAACCGCCGACGCCGAAGACCCCTTCGAAGGCGTCAAAGCCATGGCCACCCTCGGCGACACCATCGCCAAGCTGCGCGCCGCCGCCAAGAGCTTCATGCCCGACGTCAGCGCCGAAGCCATCACCCTCGAATCCATCAAGGCCCTCATCGCCTTTACCGCCGAAGTCGCCCCCGCCCGCGGCATCGTCCTCGCCGAGATCCTCGAAGCCTGGGCCATCGCCCGCAAGCTCCCCCTGGCCGCCGCCCTCGAAGAACTCCGCGCCCAGGCCCGCGCCGCCGGCGCCGTCGAAACCGCCAAGGCCGCCGGCCTCTCCGACGAATCCGCCGACCAGATCAGAAGCAAGATCCTCGGCGTCAAATAGCCCCCCATGCCGCCCCAACTTAACGCCCCGGCCGGCCAGGCCGAACCGCGCGAAGCCCGCACCCCCATGGCCCTGCTGCCCTACCAGCAGGCCTGGGCCAGGGACAAAGCCCCGGTCAAGGTCATCGAAAAGAGCCGCCGCATCGGCCTCTCCTGGGGCGAAGCCGCCGACACCGCACTCCTCGCCGCCAGCGCCAACGGCATGAACGCCTTCTACATCGGCTACATGAAAGAGATGGCGCAAGAGTTCATCGCCGACTGCGCCTCCTTCGCCGCCGCCTACAGCCTCGCCGCCGGGCAAATCTCCGAACACGAAGAAGTCTGGAACGACGGCGACGAACGAAAATCCATCTGCATCTACACCCTGCGCTTCCAGTCCGGCTGGCGCATCGAAGCCCTGTCCTCCGCCCCGCGCAACCTCCGCGGCAAGCAAGGCCGCGTCATCCTCGATGAGTACGCCTTCCACAGCGACCAGAAAGAACTCCTCAAGGCCGCCCTCGCACTCCTCATCTGGGGCGGCCAGGTCCACATCATCAGCACCCACAACGGCGCCGAAAACCCCTTCAACACCCTCATCCTCGACATCCGCGCCGGCAAAAAGCCCTACGCCCTCCACCGCGTCACCTTCCAGGACGCCGTCGACCAAGGCCTCTACGAGCGCGTCTGCCTGCGCACCGGCCAGCCCCCGAGCCCCGCAGCCAAGGCCGCCTGGATCGCCGGCATCTACGACCAGTACGGCAGTGATGCCGAAGAAGAACTCGACTGCATCCCCAACCACAGCGGCGGCGCCTGGCTCCCGCGCGCCCTCATCGAAGCCCGCATGGCCGACGCCCCCGTGCTCCGCTGGAAACCCCCCGCGCGCGACTACACCACCTGGCCCGAGCACATCCGCACCGCCGACATGCGCGACTGGCTCGAAGAGCACCTGCGCCCCGTCCTGGCCGAACTCGACCCTACCGCCCGCAGCGGCTTCGGCATGGACTTCGGCCGCAGCGGCGACCTCTCCGTCCTCCTCATCTACCAGGTCACCCAAGCCCTGCGCCGCCGCTTCGCCTTCGCCATCGAACTCGCCAACTGCCCATTCGACCAGCAGCGCGAGGTCCTCTTCTACGTCGGCGAACGCCTCCCGCGCTTTACCGCCGGCAAGCTCGACGCCCGCGGCAACGGCCAGTACCTCGCCGAAAAAGCCGTCCAGAAATGGGGCGCCGCCCGCATCGAAGCCGTCATGCTCACCCAGGGCTGGTACCGCGACCACACCGCCCCCTTCAAGGCCGCCCTCGAAGACGGCACCGTCGAACTCATCCGCGACGCCGACCACCTCGACGACCTGCGCGCCTTCCAGGTCATCAAGGGCATCCCCCTCCTGCCCGACACCCGCACCCGCGGCCAGGACGGCAACCAGCGCCACGGCGACGCCGGCGTCGCCTACCTCCTCGCCTACGCCGCCAGCCGAGCCGAACCCACCGCCGTCACCAGCGGCTTCCAGTCCGTCCCCCGCCGCGGCCCCACCGAAGACGGCGACGACGCCGAATACCAAACCCGGAGGATGCTCTGATGCCCCGCATCGTCGACCAACACGGCAACCCCATCGACACCGGCGCCCTGCGCGAACCCCAGACCGCCCGCATCGCCACCCTCGAAAACCAGTACCTCACCGGCCAGCTCGCCGGCTTGAGCCCCGCCCGGCTCGCCACCACCCTGCGCGCCGCCGACGACGGCGACCTCTGGGCACAGCACCGCCTCTTCTCCGACATGGAAGAGCGCGACGCCCACCTCTACGCCGAGATGGGCAAGCGCACCCGCGCGCCCCTCTGCCTCGACTGGACCATCGAACCCCCGCGCCGCCCATCCGCCGCCGAAAAAGCCAGCGCCGAATGGCTCACCGAGATCCTCACCGACGCCGCCGACCCCTTCGAAGACCTCCTCGTCGCCTGCATGGATGCAGTGGGCCACGGCTTCGCCACCATCGAACTCGAATGGACCAGGAACGGCCGCGACCTCCTCCCCGCCTTCCACCCCCGCCCGCAGGAATGGTTCCGCCTCGACCGCAACCGCCGCGAACTGCGGCTGCGCGACGCCTCCGCCGACGGCGCCCCCCTGCAGCCATTCGGCTGGATCACCCACACCTACGGCCAGGCCAAGACCGGCTACCTCGGCCGCATGGGGCTGCACCGCGTCCTCGTCTGGCCCTTCCTCTACAAAGCCTTCAGCATCGGCGACTTCGCCGAATTCCTCGAAACCTTCGGCTTGCCCCTCATCACCGGCAAATACGGCGCCGGCGCCACCGACGCCGAAAAGGCCAGCCTCCTGCGCGCCGTCACCGCGCTCGGCCACGACGCCCGCGCCATCATGCCCGCCGAGATGGAACTCGAGATCCAGGCCGTCACCGCCAGCGGCGCCGGCTCCCCGCACCTCGCCATGGTCGACTGGGCCGAGCGCAGCCAGTCCAAGGCCATCCTCGGCCAGACCATGAGCGCCGAAGCCAAGTCCACCGGCATCGGCAGCGGCAACGCCGACCTGCACGACCAGGTCCGCCAGGACATCCTCAAGGCGGATGCGCGCCAGCTCGCCGCCACCATCACCCGCGACCTCCTGTACCCGCTCCTCGCCCTCAACCGCGGCGGCATCGACAGCCTCGCCCGCTGCCCGCGCCTCATCTTCGACACCAGCGAACCCGAAGACCTCGCCGCCTACGCCGAATCCATCCCCAAGCTCGTCGACGCCGGCATGCGCCGAATCCCCATTGCCTGGGTGCACGAAAAGCTCCGCATCCCCGAGGCCGCCGACGACGAGCCCACCCTCGGCGGCGATCCGCCCGCCGCCGGCAAGCCGCCCGCACCGCCTGCGCCTGGCACGCCACCGGCCGACCAGGAACAGGACCCCGC
>ERZ724522.1825-NODE-1825-length-10680-cov-4.042541_pt1 | contig 10680 bp, 16 predicted proteins | sample MGYA00376055_ERZ724522 | MGnify/ENA primary metagenome ERZ724522 (study PRJEB28724, sample SAMN07190884) | wastewater metagenome | isolation source: effluent of sewage treatment plant in Hong Hong | place: Hong Kong | collected 2016-03-17 ... | reverse complement strand
CGCGTATCCAATACTGGATCCCCGATTGTCGGCCCTGATATGATGGTGGAAAGCGGGAACGGTCGGGTCATGGCAATCCGGTCTGCATACGACGCGCATCCCGATCGCGCTGCCGCCTATAGGGATTACCTGGAAAGCCAAGGATACAACACAAAGGGTATCGAACGACCTGTCCTTATCCGCCAGAGAATGTCAGATCTGACGCCTGATGAAAGAAAAAACTTTGTCATATATTCTAATGAAGACGTCGCGGACCGTCTTTCGACGACCGAGCGCGCGATGGCCGACGCCAGACTTATCCCCCAGAACGTCATACGGGCGTATGCAGGCGGGGATGTAGGCCTTGCGAAGAATGCAAAATTTGTTCGTGGGTTTTTGGATCAGGCCGTTTCCTCTTCCGAAAGAAACGCCCTTTTAACCCCCGCGGGGGAACTTTCTCAAGAAGGGGCGAAGCGGATTAACGCCGCCCTTTTGGCGCGCGCCTATGACGATGCAAATATCGTTCAGAAAATAATGGAAGACCCAGATAATGATATTAAGACGATCGGGCGCGTTTTGATGGATCTGTCTGGTGAATGGTCACAAATGCGCCTTGATATGGCGGATGGCCATATATCGGATTTGTATGACGTCACAACAGACCTTATGGATGCTGTCCGTACAATCATTCATGCGCGCCAGACAAACCGCCCGATCAGTGATTTTACTGGACAATCAACACTATTTGCAGATACAGAATTGACGGCCGAAACGCGCGCGATCCTAGCCGGCCTATATGATGAAAATGGCATCCGCCCACTTGGGTATGATAAGACGTCCGACTTCATAAGATATTACGTTGATGAAGTGAATAAAACACAAGCCGGACCTGGATTGTTTGCAGAAAAGCCTCTATCCCCATTCGATATCATGAACGTATATCTAGGCCGTCATGGAAAGAGTTTGGCAGACCTTAATTCGTCTGGCCGCAAAGCGCGTCCTGTGAAAGCCACTTCGGAAACGTCGGCACCACGCGACCAGGTCTTGCCGTCCCAAACTTCAGAGACTGCGCCGCCGTCTTCCTTCTTGCGCAATCGGGCAATGACGCCGCCTTCTAATAAAACTGGTGTATTGAATGATAACATTGATCTCCCTCCTTCAATTACATCATACCACGATAGCAACGATTTGTCAACCCTTTCAAAACAGGCGAAAGAATTAAAGCCAGATCTTGAAAATTATCTTAATTATATCTTAAAAGATGTCAAAGATGCTAGTGTTTATGGCGTCCGGTTGAAGGAAACAGACAGCCTCGGCAAGAAGCTTGGCCGTGGGAAGCGACCCGATCAGGTATCGGATTATATCGGCGGGCGCATCGTCGTCGATACAAAAGCGGCCCTGGATCATGTTTTGTATAATATCAGAAAAACAGGCGATATATTGCAGATCGATGATTTTCTGGATGGGTCTAAGGCCGGTGGATATAGGGCCGTCCATATACAGGTTAAAAGCGACAAAGGGATTTCTGCTGAAATACAGATCCAGCCCTCGCCGATCCGCGCTGTTCAGGACGAAGCGCACGCCATATATAAAAAATGGCAAAATGTTAAAAAAGATGAGATGAGCGCAGAAGAACTTCAAGAGATGGCCAAAGACGTGGCATACTCTGAAAAGCTATTCAGGGACGCATGGGCCAAGTGGGAGGCGCAGGATGCCGTAGGTCCGACGTTTGATGAGAACGCATATCGGTTGAGAGAATACATGGATCAGAAAACTTCCATTCCAGACATTAAACCGTCTGAACGCTTCGCCGCAAACCAAGCGCGCTTTGCTTCATTGCTGAAAGAAAACCCTGATATGCTGATCACGGCGGATGACGGGACCACGATCCGGCTTAGCGACTATGCCGCCCGTATGAAAGAGGATGAGAAAATTATCGAGGCAATCACAACGTGTATGGTGGCATAATGTCTTTTACAAAATGTATAAACGCCCATGCAATGAAAGGTTTCTTGACCGAGAAACAGGCCAAGGATCTGAATGCTGAATACGAAAAACTTTACCGCCGGTACGAAAAGTCAATGGGGGACGGCGCGGCCGCGCATGCCGCCGCCGAACACTTTGTCCGGATCCAGCAAGAGATCATCCAGAAAAAAATGGAAAATGATATTGGCCATGTTCTGGCCCTGAAGAAAGTTAAAGAGGACATTGATATTTCTGCCTCTTCAATATCTGCGGAAAAAGGTAATGCGTTCAAAGGGACAAAATGGCTGCATGGTAACCCGTATGCAAGGGCAGTTCGTGACAAATTGGATAGTGTCTTTGATCGCCAACAATCGTTAAATCGTAATGCTTTGATTGAGGTCGGAGACATTGTCGAAAAATACAGATCAAAACGTGCAGGTCTTACACAAGACGTGGAAGGTTTCAAAGACGTTGTTCGGGAGGCTATGGGCCAGGCGACTGGAAAGGCCGATGCCGCCGCTGATGGTAAAAAACTTTCAGGCCTTTTTGATCGTTTACGGAAAGATTATGAGGATGCCGGCGGCATCATGGGAAAAATAGAAAACTATTTCCCCGCCCACCATGAAGCGGAATTGGTAGGCCGTTCGACGTTTGAAGAATGGCGCGATTTTATTTTGCCCCTTTTGGATCGGGACAGAATGACGGATGTTCAAACTGGATTTCCGATCGATGATGTCCGCATGGATGAGATATTAAAAAGCGCATATGATAGCATAAGAACAAATGGTCTTATAGATATTCAGGAACGCGCAAAGGAAGGGCTTCAGACGTATGGGCGCGGTGGAGAAATAAATTCACGCCGAACGGAAAGCAGGTTCTTTCACTTCAAAGATGCAGACGCCTTCCTTGAATACAATGCGAAGTACGGGCGCGGCGATGCCGGCCTCTTTGACGCTATGATCGGACACATTGCATCGATCACTCGAGATACGGCGACCATGCAAAAGCTTGGCCCGAAGCCGAATGCGATCATGCAGAACCTGGAATTAGAGTTAAACGGGAAAGGGGCGTATGTCCCAGCAATCCAGGCCATAAAAGGTATGTACGATGTCCTATCCGGCCGAACAGGGTATGGTGGAAAACTAGGCCCTATGTATAAATTCAATATGGCATGGCTTAATTTGAAGCGCGCGGCGTATCTGGGGTCCGCTCCTATCTCGGCAGTTTCTGATACATTTTTCGTATCAATGGCCGCACGCATGAATGGCTTGCCGGCGGCGAAAGTCATGGGGCAATACCTGAAATTATTAAACCCTCTTGACGCAACAGATCGGGACGTTGCCCGCCATTTGTTCTATATATCTTCTGCGGCGACTGGTCATAGTTTGCAAGGGGCACGATATGCTGATGATGTCGGACGCGGCGGTATGACGGCGTGGGCGGCCGGCGCGACGAATAGACTGTCTGGACTTGCGGCCATGACCGATGCCGGCCGGCAATCGATTATGATGGTCCATGGGGCGATGATGGCGCGATACGCGGCAGCAAAGACGACATGGGAAAGTCTCGAAGATGGCATCCGCATGGCTGCACAGAAATATGGCATCACAAAGAACGACTGGGATATTATGATGCGCGCGCAGGCGACGACCCATCCAGACATGGAAGGGGCCGCATGGCTTATGCCAGAAAATATTATGGGCATAAAATCAGAAGCGGCCCGCGAAGCGGCAATGAAATATAGCGACTGGATGACATCACTCGGTAACGAAGCCGTGAACGAGCCAAGACTTTTGACGCGCGCGATTACGACCGGTGCCGTGTTTGGTGATGCGCGGCAGGGATCACTTTTAAGGCTTGCTATGTCAAACGTATTTTTTGCCAAGTCATTCCCAGTCACGATCATCTTAAACCATACCCTTCCTGCCCTGCGCAGCGCGTCCCAGGGGCGGGGCGGGCACCTTATGGCGATCGCGGCGGGAGCGACTGTCATGGGCGCGCTGGCAATCCAATTGCGCCAGATTGCACAGGGCAAGGAAACAAGGAAAGATATGAATACGCCGCTCTTCTGGCTTGCAGCAACCCTGCAAGGCGGCGGCCTTGGTCTTTTCGGAGATTTCATATTCCAAGACTACAACCGCTTCCAGCAATCCATCGGCGGGACGTTGGCCGGACCTATTGTCGGAACGGCACAATCATTGCTGCGCGCGGGGGATCTATACGGTCTTGCCGAAGGTGATTGGTCTGCCCGTGAATTTGCGGCGGACGTATTCCGCGTTGGGAAACGCGAGATCCCAGGGGTCAACCTTTGGTATTCCAGACTGGTTGTGGAAAGAATGTTTCTAGATCATGTTGAAAAAATGATCGATCCAAAGTATGATGACCGCATGCGTCGCCTGGAACGCCGGAACGAGAAGCAGTTTGGCCAAAAATACTGGTGGAGACCTGGTAAAGTTTTACCAGAATAATATGAAAGGGGATGGAAAATGTCAGGCGTAGGCGTAACAAATGATTATGATATATCTGCTGCCGATGGCGTAACAACCGTTTTTACATACACTTTCTTTGCCTATGATACCTCACAGGTGAAGGTATATTCCGTCCTTGATGACGTCGAAACAGAAATCACGACCGGCATCACGATCACGCCAAACACAAGCTTTATCGGTGGGACCGTCACATTTTCTACTGCACCGGCTGCGGCCGTCGGGGACATCTTGCGCAGACGCGACGTCCCATATACACAAACCACAGAATTTACGGACCTGACCAGGTATAAAGAAACGGCGATCGAAAAAGCTTTTAACACGCTGGTCATGCAGATCCAGCAGGTCTATAGCAAAATATCAAGATCCATAAAATACACGGAAGCATCCGGATTAAGTGGTGGTGGTGTTATAGAGGCCCCAACCGATGGAAGCCTTCTGGCATTTGACGGCACAAGCGGAAAAATAAAGGGCGTCACTGTTGCCAGCCTAGGCCTATCTGGCCTAGATACGGTCCTGACAAGCCCTACTGCGGATGATGGCTTATTCTGGAATGGCACCAATTGGGTGAATAAAAATATAGCGCAGGTATCAACTGGGCCTATTGCATCGGTGGCATCGGCGACCACGGTCGTCTTAAATTCCACCACGACCAACTATTTTAACATTACGGGGACCACGACCATCACAGGCATCACGCTTGCCGAAGGGGTGGAGGTGACGGTTAAGTTTGCTGGTGCATTAACCCTTACGAACGGCGCGAACCTGATTAACATTTCTGGCGCGGATATCACGACTGCGGCGGGGGATATAGCCGTGTTTCGCGGCGAGGCGTCCGGCGTTGTACGGATGATTTCGTATGAGCGCGCGAGTGGCGCGCCGATCTCTGGGGCAATCAAATCTTGTCTTGCAGCGAAAACAGGAAACCAAAGCATCCCAAACACAACACTTACTGCTTTAACGTGGGATGCAGAAGGTTTTGACGTTGGGTCTTGGCATGACAATGTGACGAATAATAGCCGATTTGTTGTCCCAACAGGCATCACCCGGGCTAGGGTAAATGTCAATATGCAAGTCAATTCCGGTGCATATAATAAATTCTTGTATGTGAGAAAGAACGGATCTTCTATTTGTTTTATGGCAGGAACAGAATACACAAGTAGCTACCAAAATTATCAATCACCTTTATTTGATGTCGCCGCGGGGGATTATATAGAGGTTTATTTTTATCATAACAATGGTTCATCTGTGACCATTACTGCTGGGACAGCATGGGGTGGAGGTACTGCAACAACATGGTGCCAAGTGGAGGGTTTTTAATATGACCGCAACAATCGAAGTATCAACTGAATACAACCTAGAAAAGATCGCAACCATTGCAGGAAATGCAAGTGTTGAAGGCCGTTTGTACAGGGACGGGCGCCTGTACGTGGAAGGCGTGACGCAAGAGGCTTTAGATGCCGCGCTTGCTGCGTATGATCGTGATGCTGAAATGGCAACCCGTGACGCCTTGTCACGGATTGTCCGATTGGAGGCCTTGATACGTGAGAACAAAGTCGCCGGCGTGCCGCCGTATTTGCACGAACGGCACTTGCGGGAAATGAAAGCAGAACTTCTGTCTTTCACGGGATCTGACCCTGAACTCCTCCAAAAGATACAAGACATCGAAACACAAATCGCAACCTTGCGCGCAGCAATTACCTGAAATGGAAAATATAAGAATGACTGAAGAACGTAGAAAAAAAGAAAGCTGGCATTTAGACAAGAAGGTCCCATTATCAATCATTGTGGCCCTTCTTATCCAAACCGGTGCCCTTGTTGGGTGGGCGGTGCAGCTTGATAGCCGTGTGAACGCCATGGAGAGTAAATACGCCGCGCAGGATATTATTATTGAGACCATTAAAAGCACGCAAAATAATATATCTGTGGGGCTTGCGCGTATTGAAGAGCGTCAGATTATTTTGAACGAGGTTTTGCGGGAGATAAAATCCCGATTGGATAAGACAAAATGAAAACCAGAACCAAAACAGATTATATCGTTATCCACTGCGCGGCCACACGGCCCAGCCAAGACGTGGGTGCGATTGAGATTGACCGCTGGCACCGCGCGCGTGGGTTTGACTGTATCGGCTATCACTATGTGATCTGCCGTGATGGGTCGGTTGAAATAGGGCGTAACCGTAACGCCATCGGCGCGCACGCGCAAGGGTATAATGGCCGCAGCATCGGCGTGTGTATGGTCGGCGGCGTGGCCGAAGATGACTTCCGCGTGCCGGAAAATAATTTCACAGAGAAACAATTTATCGCGCTGAAACTTATCTTAAAAGACTTACGCGAAGATTACCAAGCGGCCGCGATTGTGGGGCACCGCGACCTCGACCCTACTAAAGCTTGCCCGTCTTTTGATGTGCGCGATTGGCTTAACACGAACCACGTTTTGTAACCACGAACCTAAAGGAGACGATAAAATGAAACTTTACGACGCTGGCTTTGGCCTGTTTTTGGTTATGCTGATGTGCTTTGCGTTTGGCACATACGCAATGGAAAAGGCATCGGGCGGTAATACGCGGCCCGTCACCAAGCAAAATCTGATCGAGGCGGTGTCACCGATCAGCACCGCAAAAACATATAACGATTAAGGAGAACAAAAATGATTTTACCAGGCTGGAAAACTTTTCTTTTTAACTGGGCCGTTGTTATGGCAACAGCGACCGCGACCTATATGTCTGGGGCGGATTGGTCCGCCTTGCTTGGTCCTGCGGGTGCGCCAATCGCGGTTGCCCTGTCTAATATCGCGCTGCGGTTTGTATCGAACAGTCCGATTTTCAAAGCAAAATGAAAAGCTGGATCATATACCTAATCGCCGCCACGGTCTTAATTGGCCTTGGCGGCGTTTTGATTAAGGCATACGGAAATTCTGAATATAGACGCGGGGTTGCCGTTTGCGAAAAGGATAAAACTGATGACCTTAACAGGGCCGTTTTAGAGGCCCGTGGAGCGAGGGAAAGGATCGAGGGCCATGTGGACACGATTGATCTTGATAGCGGCCTCCATCGTCTTGGTATCCTGCGCCAGCCCTATGATCGGTGACACGGCTTGTGAATACCCAAAGGGCACGGCGCATAAGGACGATACCCCAAAGACAAAGAGGTGGATGATAATTTACGAAACAATGCGCGCCGAGAGGTGCCATAGATGACGTTGCTGGTGTGGGAGTTTTATGGATACATAAAAGCACACGCAAAATGTTCATGCTGCGGCGCGCGTGAAAAGATAACTTTTCACCATGTCGACCCCAGAGAAAAGAAAATAACCATGCATGATGCGGCCCGATCGGGTTGCATTCATGGTCTTATATCAGAGTTTCGGAAGGTTATCCCGCTTTGCGAGACATGCCACTGTGCTGTTCACGCTGGGAAAATAAATGGTTGGTTAAAGGGGCATTTCAACAACGGCGTCCCGTCGCAGGACTGGAAGGCGCGCGATCACATGCCGTACATAGAAAAATTCTTCCCAGGTCTTTCCCGCTCAATAGAAAACCCCCGCCAGATCGTCACACGAGGCGGGGGAATATCCTTAAACCATTTGTAAGATCTCATTAAGAGGGATCGACGGGTTCATCTCCATTATCCTTCTTGCTTTCTTCAGCTTCCCCATCTCCGCTGCTAGCACCTCTGACACATGGATCAGCCCCTGCGCTCTCAAGGTCACTGACTGTTCCATCATTTCCAGGGCAAACCAGTCCGCTGTCCGTTCCCGTTCCACATTCCTCTCCACATTCTGTTTCTGAATGTTCGAGTTCGCTGTCTTGGATTGGAGCGTCTTGTTCAGTTCTTGTATTGGTATTATCATTATTATCCTCCAAATTAACTGCGATTTGCGCACAGTAAATGACAGACCCGCTGAAACCCCATTTTACAAATAGTGTTTCGTTCCATTCTTCTGGCTGGCATTCTGAAGTATTACCCCCAACATAGGCAGCCATATCTTCAGTGGATGAGACCTGGACCATGTTTACTTCAAAACCAGACCCGTCCGCCTTAGCGATGGGCTGGAATATGATGACCCGATCTTCCTCTTGGAAGTATAGTGAATTGATGACACCGTCTTTGTCTACTGATTTTTTGTATTGTGTTATCATTCTCTTTCTCCCTTATTCTTTTACTAGAAGATCTGGTTGTTCAGTATTGGTATCTTGCGGTAAAGCAGTTTCGACATCAGCACCCGCCTTCATGTACGAAACAACCTCTCTCGGCGATAGCGGCTTCGCAGTCGCCATGCCTCGGATTGTATGTGCGATCGCCTGCGCGCGGTTGTTCGCGTCCACCAATGTTTCTTTGTCAGCAATTTTTACCAAGTAAATAGGCATCTCATTCTCCTTTTGTTGACAGTTTATAGTAACGTTGGCCATATCTTTCGATCAAGCCTTTTTCGGTTAAAGATCTCAGGACCCTACAGGCCCAGGATTTTTCGATCCCGCCTAAAGCTTCATCTATATCCGCCCGAGTAGTGATGCGGCCGGATTTGTGGCGAACAGATATAATATTAAAAACGTTCGCCTGTACATTTGTTAATTTTAAGTCTGCTGGGTTATTCGTCATCGTCGTCGTCGAAGTCGTCGTCGAAGTCTTCTTCTTCGATGGCTTCTTCGTCTTCCTCGTCGTCGGTGATTTCACCTGTTTCTGGATCGTGGGGCGTTTCTTCATATTTTTGTTTCTCCTTTTTTGGTTTACTCTCGATTAAATCTGGTTGGTCCTTATCAATCTTAACGGGACCTTTTTCCCCCTTATACTTATCCGCGCCAGTCAAAACGATTAAGCATGTATCGCCCTGTGCATCGATAAGATCGTATCTCAAATCGACGGTCTTTGGGGCCTCGAACGATCCCTTGATACTGTCTTTAATCATGACCTGTTTTAACAAGACCTTGACGTGCTTGCGCCCTTCAGAGGCTATGATATCGACGGCGCGGCCAACAGATCCCTCAATCCTTTGGACAATCATGTCTCTTGTTCTTCGTTGCTGCTCCTCTGACATATCTTTCCAAGCTTTACCGGTCAAACTCTTATCCTGCATAACGTCCAGTAGGACATCACGAAGATCACCGGTCATCGTGGACTTTGCTATGTCCGATGCTTTTTGTAAACGTTTTGTCATTTATTTTCCTTTCTTGGTTAGTGGTGGCGTTAATTATGAAGTATGGTGGACAGTTCGTCAAGGTCTTTTTCATCAATAAATAATGTGCCGTCAACTATACCTGGAATACTGGCCGCTTTCTGACATTCTGAAATAAATCTGTGCTTTGTTACGAAGCCGACCAATTCTACGGCCTGCCCAAGCCGTCCCCTTTTTTCTTTAAGGACGCGGGCAAAAATAAAAACGTCAGACGCTGACTTGAGCAAGTGGTTTTTGCTGATAGGCCAGATCAGCCTTGTCGCCCTAGGGTTGTTTGTTGCCTTAACGTCAATACTTACACCATAAAAAATAAAATCATATCCATTATCACACTGGACCCCCCAATTCAGACTTCGCTCTGGGTCCTGTCCGAGGTATAAACAAGCCGCGTACTCTGCGATGCGACCTGTATATTGGATTTCTACATCCTGATCAATTCTAGGTTTAGAAGGGACTTGCATGTTACGGCTTACCTCTTTTCTTCCAGCCGCATATGACTTACATACACTATCCGCGAATTTATAGCATTTATCGACGATGCTATGACCTACAAAAACTTCCACAGTCATGATAATACATTTTCTTTCGACGTATCTATCACAAGGAAAACTTTATCACCTTCTTCTTGTGGCATCATTAAATCCTTTACAGTATGCTCCACAATCCTCTTTTGATTGTGGAATAAAATAAGATGGCGAACATGTACTGTATCGCCTGTCTTTTTTATACTGACATTGACTGTCACATTTTCTTCTTCAGTCATTTTTTTTCCTTTCTCTTATTCGCGCGAAACATTGAAAGGCGCATAAACCAATTGCACAAATTAAACACCTCTGCGTCTGAAAAATAATCAGGCTCTAGCCAAACGTCCGCAGATTTTTCGTTATCGCTGACATGAATATCGCACAAAGGAACAACAAACTTACGTGCGTTTGGCTTTCTGGAAATTTTCCCTTCTGGCAAATCAAGAAAATCTTTACTGTTATAAATTTTCATTTCACGTTTCCTTTCTGCGCGGGCAAATCTGGTTTGTTAGTTTTACACCAATATATCGGTGATCCACCAAGAACTCCTG
>ERZ724522.1824-NODE-1824-length-10680-cov-4.439718_pt1 | contig 10680 bp, 8 predicted proteins | sample MGYA00376055_ERZ724522 | MGnify/ENA primary metagenome ERZ724522 (study PRJEB28724, sample SAMN07190884) | wastewater metagenome | isolation source: effluent of sewage treatment plant in Hong Hong | place: Hong Kong | collected 2016-03-17 ... | reverse complement strand
GGATAAAGTAAGCGAGTTGATTCCGTATTATGAATTTTGGGTTAAAGCATTTGGAGAACAAGGAATCAGAAAGTTTGTTATAGATGGAATAATTCCATCTTTAAATGATAGAATTCATTATTGGCTAAATTATTTAATAGATAATAAAATTACTTTAAAATTTGATAATGAATTAAATGAAAAAATAGAAAGAAATCCTTCTGATGGAGAAGAATTTGTTTATGACGCTATGAGTGGTGGAGAAAGAAGAAGATTAAACCTTGCTGTTTCGCAAGCTTTTTCGTATATTACTACCCTAGCCACTGGATCTTGTCCAAGTTTAAGTTTTTTAGATGAAGTCGCTACTAATATAGATCAAGTGGGTGTTAATAACGTTTATCAAATGATAAAAGAATTGAGTAAGGAACGACAAATTCTTGTTACTACTCATGATAAAAATTTGTTAGATTTATTAAATGCTGATAATTGTGATGTTATTAACTTGATAAAACAAAATGGTGTAACGAAAATAAATTAATAACAATTTTTTTTAAAAAAAATTGATTGATAACCTTTACATATGGTTTAATTAATCAATAAGAGGAATGTAAAAAATGAGTTCAATTAGTGTAATAAAGAAAAATGGTTCAAAAGAAGTTTTTGATATAGAAAAAATTCACAAAGTAGTATCATGGTCAGTAAATGGATTGTCAAATGTAAGCCAATCAGATATAGAAATTAATGCAAAATTAAACATAATTGATGGAATTAAAACAGAACAAATTCATTCTGTTTTAATTGACTCTGCAGCTAATTTAATTAATGAAGAAAATCCTGATTATCAATATGTTGCTGGACGATTGTTGAATTATCAAATAAGAAAAAATGTTTGGGGTGGGAAGAATGCTCCAAAATTGATTGATTTAATTAAAAAAAATATTGATTTAAAATTTTATGAACCAAAACTTTTAGAGTGGTATTCTGCTGAAGAAATCAATAAAATTGATGAGTTCATCAATCATGATCAAGACTTGCACTATACTTATTGTTCTGTAAAACAATTATGTGATAAATATCTTGTTAAAAATCAACACACAAATGAATTATTTGAAACTCCGCAATTCAGATACATCGTTGCAGCAATGACTTTGTTTAGAAATTATAGTAAAAAAACAAGATTAAGTATCATAAAAAGATCTTATAACTATTTTAGTAAATTTAAGATCAATTTAGCAACACCTCAATTAGCTGGACTAGGAACGAATAATAATTCGTATGCTTCGTGTTGTTTAATTGAAATGCTTGATGATAGAAGAAGTATTAATGCAACTAATCATGCTGTTGCAAATGCAACATGTGCTGGTTATGGCATTGGCGTAAATTATGGTAGAATGAGAGGCATTGGATCTTCTATTAAAAATGGATTAATCATTCATCCTGGAGTTGTTCCATTTCTTAAAATAACAGAAGCTGAAACTAAAGCTTGGCAAAAAAATGGTTTGCGTGGCGGCAGCGCTACTGTAAATTTTCCAATTTGGCATTCTGAAATTGAAACTATTGTTCAGTTGAAAAATGCAACTACTGGAACTAATGATAGTAGAGTTTTTAATTTAGATTATGCTATTGGTTTGTCTAAATTGTTTTATGAAAGATTTTTGAAAAATGAAGATATCACATTATTCTCGCCAGATGAATGTGGTGATTTATATGATGCTTTTGGATTAGATTCTTTTGATGAATTATATGTTAAATACGAAAATAACAAAAAGATAAAAAATAAGAAAAAAGTAAATGCAAGAGAATTGTTTTCATTATTAGTAAAAGAAAGACTTGAATCTGGGCGTATTTATATTTTAAATGTTGATAATGCCAACAAGTATTCTTCTTGGATTGGTAAAGTTAATATGTCTAATCTTTGCATGGAAATTTTACAAAATATAGAATCGTTGAAAGATATAGATGATCCAAATTCTGAAATTGGTGTTTGTGTTCTTTCTGCAATTAACTGGCTTGAAATTTCTTCTGAAGAAGAAATGGAAAAAGTATGTGATGTTGTTGTAAGAATGCTTGATGAAATTATTGATATACAAGATTATTTTGATTTAGCTGCTAAAAATTTCTGTCAAAATAAAAGAAGTTTGGGTATTGGCGTTACTAATTTGGCTGCATTTCTTGCTAAAAATAAACTTAAATACACAGATGAAGAAGCTATTGAATTAGTTGATGAATGGATGGAAAAACAACAATATTATCTTATTAAATCATCTATTAATTTAGCTAAAGAAAAAGGAAAATGTTCCAAATTCAACACATCAAAATATTCAAACGGATGGTTGCCAATAGATAAAGACATTAATATTGCTAAAAGAAAATATTCAATGGATTGGGAACAATTAAGGGCAGATATTAAAGAATTTGGTTTAAGACATACAACATTTACAGCAGAAATGCCAGTTGAAAGTTCTTCGCTTTGTCAGAACACAACAAACGGGGTGGAACCAGCACGAGCACTTTTAACATTTAAGAGTTCTAAAAAATCAAGTATTCCTTTTTTGGTTCCAAATGTAAAATCTTGTGGAGATCACTATCAGTTGGCATATGATATGGAAAACAACATTGGCTATTTGAATGTGTGTAATGCAATTCAAAAATGGATGGATATGGGAATGTCTGTTAATCAATATTTTAATCCATCAAATTATGAAGATAATAAAATACCATATTCACAAATAATTAAAGAATTAATTCATTTTTGGAAAAATGGTGGTAAAAGTTTTTATTATTTAAATTCTGAAGACGGCAATTCTCATTTCAAAAAAGAAGAAAAATCAAGTGGTTGTGAATCTGGAGCATGTTCATTGTAAAGGAAAATTATGCAAACTGTATTAAATAAAAAAAATGTGTCTGTAGAAGATAGAATAATGTTTCTAGGACCAGATTTATCTCTTCAAAGATATGATCAATTCAAATACCCAAAGTTTTTTGAGCTTTGGGAAATGCAAGAAAATTATAGATGGAGACCTCAAAGAATAGATCTATCTAAAGATAGAACAGATTATGAAAAATTAACTGATACTGAACGATTTATATTTGAATCTAATATTAAATGGCAAACTATGACTGATAGTATGTTAAGTCGTTCTATTCATGAATTATCACAATATGTAACAAATCCTGAATTAGAATTATGTATGGGCACTTGGGCTTCAATGGAACAAATGCATTCTTTTAGTTATACTCATATTTTTAAAAATGTGACTAAAAATGCTACTTTGTTTTTTGATTCTATCTTAGAAGATGATGAAATTGTAAAGAGAGCCTATGAAATTTCATCATCTTATGATGCTTTATTAGGAAATACAAAAGATATAAAACAAAATATATTTGATGTTGTTCTTTGTACTAACACGACAGAAGGCATTTCTTTTTATTCTTCATTCATTTGTTCATTCTTTTTTGGTAAAAAAGGATTAATGGAAGGATCTGCTAAGATTATTGGCGAAATAGCAAGAGATGAAAATCTTCATGTTGCAATTACTCAAAATATAATTAAAAATTGGAAAAACAAACCAGAAGAAGGCTTTCAAGATATTTTGAATAAAAATGAAGATAAAGTATATGAAATATATAGATTAGCTGCAGAAAATGAGAAAAAATGGGCAACTTATTTGTTTTCAAAAGGTTCATTATTAGGATTGAATGAAGAAATACTTCATCAATATATAGAATGGTTAACCAACACAAGACTAGCAGGAATTGGTTATAAAAAAATATTTGAACAAAAGAAGAATCCGGTTTCTGGATGGTCTGATCGTTATTTTGATAGCTCGAAAGTGCAAGTTGCTCCTCAAGAAACAGAAGTAGAATCATATTTAACTGGCAGTGCAAACACATCATTAAAAGATGAAGATTTTGCTTCAATTGAATTGTAGAAAGAATATTTATGGCTAAGTTTATTTTTGTTGTTGGTGGTGTTTATTCCGGTACAGGCAAAGGCGTTGCTTCTGCATCTATTGGGTTTTTATTAAAAGAACGTAATTTAAAAGTTCAGATGTTGAAATTAGATCCTTATCTTAATGTAAATGCTGGAATTATACGCCCTTCAGATCATGGAGAAGTTTATGTTTGTGACGATGGGTCAGAAATTGATTTAGATGCAGGTACTTATTATAGAATCGCAAATGAAGAAACATCAAAAGATAGCATCTGTACATCTGGAACACTTTATAAAGAATTAATTTTCGATCAAGAAAATGGAAAATATCTTGGTCAAACATTACAAATAACTCCACACATGACAGAAAAAATAACTTCAAAACTTTTAAATGTAGAAAAAGATAATGATGTTGTAATTGTAGAAATTGGTGGCACAGTAGGCGATAGTGAATCATTTGCTTTTTTTGAAACTATAAGACAATTTAAACAAAATAAAGATTGTATGATAATAATGGTAGCACCCATTATATGGGCAGACACTATTAAAGAATTTAAAACAAAACCATTACAAAATTCCGTTAAAGAATTACAAAAATGTGGTCTTTTTCCAGACATTCTCTTGTGTAGAAGTAATTTTAAACTTCCTAATTCTATTTTGGAAAAAACATCATCTATGACTGGCATACCTCTTGAAATGGTATTTAGTTGTCCTGATGTTTCTTCTTTATATGATGTTCCAATAGAATTTTATAATTTACATATTGATGATATTATTGTAGATAGATTTCGACTTAAAAGGAATGTTTGTAAAATACATTCTTATAAAGAATTAATTGATAAAAGCAAGAAATTTGAAAAACATACAAATATTGCAGTGGTTTGTAAGTATGATAATTCTGAAGCTTATTTATCTTTAAAAGAAGCTATTCATCATGCTGCCATTCATAATGATTGTAAAGCAAATATTTATTTTATAAATTCTGATTTTTTTGAAAATAAGAATCAATTACAAGAATTAAATAAATATAATGCTGTAATTGTACCTGGAGGTTTTGATTATCGTGGAGTAGAAGGTAAAATTAATGCAATTAAGTATTGTAGAGAAAATAAAATTCCTTTTTTAGGAATATGTTTAGGTTTACAATGTGCTGTAATAGAATTTGCGAGAAACATTTGTGGTATTAAAGATGCTAATAGTTTAGAATTTGAAAAAGATTGTAAAAACCCTGTTATTAATTATGTTCTTGGACAAAAAGATATTCAACAAATGTCAGGAACAATGAGATTGGGAGCTTATAATTGTAAATTACAGACAAACTCTTTAGCTAATATTTCTTATAATAATACTCTAATTAGTGAAAGACACAGACATAGATATGAGGTAAATTCTGAATACAAACCTATTTTAGAAAAAAATGGATTTATAGTTTCTGGAGTCAATCCAGAAACTGGATTAATTGAAATAATGGAATTGGATACAAAAATACATCCATTTTTTATAGGAATTCAAGCACATCCAGAATTTAAGTCTAGATTATTAAATCCATCTCCTTTATTTGTATCTTTAATAAAAGAAAGTTTGAAAAGATGAAAGAAAATTATTGGGTAAAGAAAATTAATATCGAAGAGCTTATTAAAAAATATAGTTATAATTTTGATGCTATTTTTTCTAAAAACATTAAATGGAACAAAGAGCAAGATTTAGAAGATGATATTATAAATTTTGATGTTGATTTTTTCGACATGTACCCAGAATATATAAAATATTCTAAATATATTAAAATTGATATTAAAACCGATATTAAAGTAAATAATCATAATGGGTGTAATCAAATTTATATATCTAAATATACAATAACAGAAAAGGAATGAAATGTCAATATCTAGAATTTATTTTAAAGATTTCATCTTAAATGAAAAAAAACATTATTTGTCTCAAAAAATAGGAATTTTACTATCAGATTTGCAAGATTTGCAACAAAATTATGAAGGAATGGGAAAAAGACAATTAATTTTTAATTCAGAATCTATTGTTTCCAAAATGCGGGCTATATTACAAGATGTATGGGATGAAAAAGAAGAAAAACATTTAAAAACTATACAAAAAATAGCATTATCTATATCTAAATGTATAGAAGAAAAAGGTGAATTAATTCAAACTTTAAATAATTCTATTAAGTATTTAGAAAAAATATCTTCTGAGTTAGGAACTCCAGTAAATGATATTGGATCTAATGAAGATCAAGATTCTAAAAATAATTCTAAAGAAAAAAACCAAGATAATTTAAATAATCAACAAAATATTTCACAATAATGTTAACTATAATATTATTATGAATAAAAATACGATTGATAATGATGATTTAGAAATAGATGATGTAATAAAAAATCTTTCTGAAAAAAAGAAAAAAATAAACTCAGGCAGAAAAGGAAAATCTGGCGAGCGAGAAATAGTAAAGATTTTAAATTCTAGATTTGATGCTTATCTAAAAAATCAACCAAATTCTGGATCGTTCAGTAGGTCCGTAGGGTCTGGAAACCGATGGTCGCAAACTACAAATATGCCAAAACATGCTCAAGATACATTTACTGGCGATTTAGTATGTCCAGAAAATTTTAAATTTGTTTTAGAATGTAAAACTGGTTACAACGATGTTGATCTAATAAGTTGTTTTTCTAATAAATGTGCTGAATTAGATGCTTTTTTAAAGCAAGTAACTGATGATTCAAATAGATCAAAAAGATTACCAATGCTAATATGGAAAAAAAATAGAAAAGAACTTGTATGTTTTATAAAACAATCTGATGTTGATTTAAATAAATTAATTAATCAAAATAGATTGTTTTATAAAAACTGGGTTTGTTGTTCTTTTGAATTTTTATTATCATTTGAAAACGAATTTTTCTTTAATTAAAAATCTTCATCTTTAGGAGGTTTATATCCTGGTTGTCCCTTTAATTTTATTATGTGCAATTCTTCTTTAGCTCTTGTTATAGCTACATATTTAGCATTTGCTTCTTGTGCTTTATCTTTTTCTCTTTTAGCTGTAGGGTGAGGAAAATGATCATATCTAAGAATAAATACTCTTTCAAATTCTAATCCTTTAGATCTGTGTGCTGTAATTAAAACTATTGGTTTTTCTTTTTCCATGCGTTTTTTATATTCTGCATAATCTTTTTCGTTTTCTTCAATATCAAAACCGCCAAGTTTAACATTTATCCATTTTTTATATTTACCAATAGTTTTTTGTTCTTGACTTTCTTCGAATTGAGATATTGTTGCTAACATTGCATTAGTTACTTCTTCAAGTTCTTTTAGAAAATCTTTTCTAGCAGCAGATCCAGAATACTTTTCGTTATATCCTTCTACATATTTCATTATCATGTTTTTTAAACTAGAAACTTCTGAATCATCATTTAATTTAAAATGATAAATAATGTTTTGTAGTTCTTTTTTAATATCATTTGCTATGTCTTTTCCAATTATAATGAAAGGTATGTTATTTGATAATAATGTCAATGCAGCATGAATTAATGGATCGTTAGTTCTAGCAATAAAAGCTGTTTCTTTAACATGTCCATTTGCTTCTTTTTCATTAATTAATTCTCTAAATGCATCTTGATAATCTTTTTCAAATTTACTAATTTTTCCATTAGCTGACTCTTCAGAGTCTGTAAGTCCAGATTTAAGATTTTTCACATGTGTTTCTTCATTTGCAAAATCAATTATATATTTTTTAGATCTAAAGTTTTTAGTTAATGTTTGTTCAATATCTTCACCATTTCCAGATACATTTTTAAGCATACTAGATATGTTGCTGAAACTATTAGCATCTGCTCCTCTGAACCTGTAGAGCGATTGATTTGGGTCGCCTACCGCAACCACTATAGATCCTTGACTTGCCATTTTTTGCAACATTATTTTTTGATTTTCATTAAAATCTTGTATTTCATCTGCTAAAACAACATCGAATTTTGGCCAATTAATTTCATTAGAATGTATAGCTGTGTACCATAAATCATCATCAAAATCTCTGTAATCTGATAAATCATGATTTTTATCTTTAGATTTATATTTAGCTTTTGTAAATCCTGGCATTGATTCTTCTAATATCCAAATCGCTCCATGAATTATTTCAAGCTTATAATTAATTGAACCAAATTCAAATCCAAAATTATTTTTAATAATTTGATTCATTTCTTCAAAAAAACGTTCATTCCTGCTCCATCCTTCTAATTTTTCTTGAGCTTTTGAAAAATTTTCATCAAAATCATAATCATCAAATATTTCTGTAGCTTTACTTATTAAATTTTCAGATTTTCTTGGATCTAAAGCATTTGATTTTAGTAAACTAGCAAGTTTTACAACTTGTTCTTTATATGAAAATTTTACTATATTTAAAAATGATCTAAATGCATTTAATTGATATTCATTATCAATTCCTAAATTATTAGGAATTTTTGATGGAAGTTTATATTTTTCCATTATTTCTTCGAAAACTGGACTATCTGCTATAACTCTTATTTTTTGCAATTTTTTAACATCGTCATTTTCAAGATTGACAATTCTATGAGTTTTTTTAATAGCTGTAGAGTTATTTTTATTTGATAAAACTTCTCCCAAAAATCCATTAGTTGTACGAACAGTAACAAAACTTGGAAATTTCTCTGTAGCTTCTACTTTATTTTTATTGTTAAAAACAATATAAAGCCAACTTTGACTAGAACTGCCATATTTCCACGCTAAATGTCTCAACATGGTGGTTTTACCTGTACCAGCTAAAGCATTTATCATAATGTGGTTTTTAGATTTTCCATTTATTATATTTTCAAACTTTTGTTCTATAGCTTTTTGTTCTTCACTCATCATAGAATCTTTAATCATACCTTTAGCCTTATCAGAAGCTGTTGTTGTTTGAAATTCAACAGCTAAATCTGGGTCTTGATTAATTAAATCTTTAAGCGATGGATTATCTGGAGTTTTTAATTTTGTTCCATTTTTTAGTATAGATTTAAACACATTTTGAAGATCATCGTTGTCAACATATCCAGCATTTCCATTGATAAGAGTTATGTATTGCCACTTGTAATTATCAAATTTTCTAAGTGCAACTTTTTCTTTAATTTTAAATCTAGGATCAGAATCTGTTATAACTTCCGCATAAAACCACCATTGTTTTTGTTGTACTTGACCAGCAGTTTGTGGTTGATTTTGTTGTGGGGCAATTACATTTTTAGCTTTATTTGGATTATAACCAGTTGTATATCTACAATTAGGATACCCTTTACATCCTAAAAATTGATTTTGATTAGCTTTATTTATTCTCAATACTAAATCTTTTCCGCAAGTAGGACAAGATCCTTGAGATTCATTATTAACTGTTTCAAAAAGCCAATTATGAATTGAAATCAATTTTTTATCAGCATTATTTTCAATAATGTTTGAATATTGTTTAAAATTTAGATCTAACATAGCATTTTTATATATGAAAAAAATAAAAATTTAATTTAAAGAATAATATATAATTTTGGAGTACTTCTTATCATGGATGAATACGGGAAGTAAGAAAACCTGCCATCCTTTGTGCTCTGGCAGGTTTTTATTTTTAATCTATTTGTAGTTGTTGTTTTTCTGAAATATATACGCAATCTCCAAAAGCTAATTCAAAATAAACATCATATATTCCAATATCTATATCCGTAGTATCTAGAAAATAATAAGCCATACATTTTTCTCTTAATTCTATTGGTTCATTTTCTATAATTTTTCTTAAATCACATAATTCTGGCATGCATGGACCGCACTTTTGCTCAATAGATATTTTGATATCTGCAACTATGGCTAGATTTTTATAATATTCTTCTAAAGAATTTGAATTTGGTACATTTGGTATTATTTCTACAACTAACCATCGTTTTGACCCTTTTTTAATTCTGTTTGGTCTTAAAAAGAAATTAAAATCATAAATTATTGGCGTTGAAGTAGTAAACCATAAATTTGGATATATTTCAAAATTGTTTTGAATTGTTGTTGATTCATTTTCAATGTTAACATGCCATACATCAATATATTGTCCTATTACAAACAAATCTTGTTCTGCTTTAAAGCTTATTAAATAGCTTCCAACATCTGTTGATGTAACATCAGTTATGGTTTTAACTAATCTTGCTCCGTTTTTATTTAATTCAGTAATTTCATTTGGATCTAAAAAATAAATTTCAACTTTATCTATAGAAGAAAAGTTTGCTTTTGCATTAGCATTATAAGCCATAAGTCTAAGTTTTAAATCATCATTAATTACTGGATTTTGATAGCGTTCTCTAGTAGACATTTTTTCCCTTAATAGATTTTATCATATTTTAAATAATATTTACAATAACCAGTTTGTAAGGATTCAAATGTTATTAAATTTAAATCTTCAAATCTGTTGAAATTATTTTCAGATATAACTGTTATTGAGTTAACAGATGTTATAATTCTCTTACTTGTCTTAAATGTTATATTACTTATGTTTCCATATGAAATGTTTACATAAAGCAAATCTTTACTGTTTTCATCAAAATTATAACTTAAATTATTATTTTCATAAAAAATAATATTAAATTTATCTAATCTAAATAAATCTTTATTTAAAATTATTTTTTGAACTTCTAGGTATGCAGAAAAAATATTTACAAGTTTGGCCTCATCTTCTGGTTTTCTCTTTATTTTAATCTTTTCAATGTATTCTTCTGCTTCATGCATTTTTGCATTTGATGAGTATA
>ERZ724522.1821-NODE-1821-length-10688-cov-4.271419_pt1 | contig 10688 bp, 7 predicted proteins | sample MGYA00376055_ERZ724522 | MGnify/ENA primary metagenome ERZ724522 (study PRJEB28724, sample SAMN07190884) | wastewater metagenome | isolation source: effluent of sewage treatment plant in Hong Hong | place: Hong Kong | collected 2016-03-17 ... | reverse complement strand
CGGCTGCCTGAATATCACTGAGGGTGCGGCGAGTCTCCGGTGCCGGCGCGGTGCGGCGCTCATCGCCGCGAATGGCGAACCGAGGCTCGCTGGCCTGCGCATCGGCGCGCGGCCTGTTGCCAATCTCGCCGCTCGCGACCTGCGCAAACACGTCCTCTGCCGAGCGGAAGTCCTTGCCGAATGCGCGGGCAATGGCTTTCAGGATGGCAGCGATCTTCTTGAAGGATTTGGCTACGATGCCATCGGTCTGACGCCCCGCCCGCCATGCGGCATAGGCGTGTGCAATACCCTCCTCGACCTGCACGGCTTCGGAGAAGTTCCCGTAGGCGTCTGCGATCTTGTGATCTGCCATCCACTTCTTGCGGGACTGCCGCTCTAGGATCGCCCATTCGTCCTTGCCGAACGCTTTGACATCGCGCAGAGCATGGATGGCCTCGTGATCGAGCACGGCATCCGGGTTCTCGGCATCAAGGGCAATGCTGATGAGTTTGCGGAAATAGGAACCGTCGGCGGCATGCAGCATGCCGTCCACCATCATGCCAAGCTGTTCGCTGATGCGAAGGCCGATGTCTTTTAGACCAAGGCGGTCGAGCTCGGCGCGGAGACGCGCGCCTATGGCCTGCGCTCGGTTGCGAAATTCGTCGGACGGGGTTATATCTTCTCTGGAGGTATTCCCCATGAAATTTGTGAACTGGGATGGTCGGCCTGCGGTACTCGGCAAGTCCGAGGCAAAGGCTATGCTCGAGCCCAACTCCCGCTGGGTGTCCGTCGACTTCTGGGATGTCTGGACGTCCGGCGGTGTTATGGTCGAGAAGGCTTGGCGCGAACGGTTCAAAACCTTCGGCAAGCTGGACCCACCCAACCTAGACCAAGCTTCTGGCGCGGCCGCCAAGGCGGCGGTGTAGAGGTTCCTTGTGTCGCGGAGGATAGCCTCGGCTTCGGGGCTGCCCGGCACGAGACTTCGTAAACGCTTGTAGAGTTTGTGCCCGCCCCCTTCCTTGCGGGCGCGATAGAGGTTTTCTTCCCAGAACTGCACTTCCCCGATCGAGCCGTCCCCGAACCTTACCAGTGACTTTCGGTCCAGATATCCGGTGGGCTCGCGCTTCCAGCCTTCGGCCAACACGTCGAACTCCTGCGCCAACCGCTGGTTGATGGCATCGGCCTGTTCGGGCGTGTTGATAATGAAGCCAGTTCGGACAATGTCCGTGATCCACGAAGCGCTTTTGTAACCCTTGCGCGCGATCTTTTCGGCAGCAGCGGCGCGCTCCTTCGGAGTCCCGGGCACAAACTTGACGCCCATCTCCTGACCGATGCGGCGGCCCACATCATTGAGTTGCGCTTGCCTATCTTCGGCGCCGACCAAAACCTCGTCGAGGTCACGCGGAGCAGGACGAAGGAAGTCGGCCTCCGTCGGGTTTTGAAGCGAGAAGAACGGCATCTCGCCCTGCCGCTCGGAGTTCGCCTGCGTATCGAAAAGCTCTCCGGCATCCTTCTGCGGCACCTTGGCGCGCATAGGCTTGGCTGCCTCGCGTTCGGCCTGCTGCTTCTGGCTGATACGTTCCGCGCCGGGAATGACGGTCTGAGGTTTGCCCTCGGCGCCGGGTTCGGTGGCTAGTGCGCCTTCTTTCGCGCGGCCTTCCGGCGCTCCTGCATTTCGTTGATCTTGAGCAGGTTCTTCGACAGGCGGCGGGCTTCGGCCCGATCCTCTTTCGTCATCCCCTTGCCGGCGACCGCTCGCATCTGCAGCACCTTCGCCAGTCGCGTCCTCTGGTCCGGTGTCAAACGGGATGTCATCGACTGCGGGCTCCTTCTGCGTGCGACTCTTGCGCGTTTTGCCGGTGAACGCAACGGCGCGACGTTCGAGCACGTCCACGATGGCTTCGGACGCCCATTCGCCGCGCTTCATCGCCGCCTCGACCTGGGCGATCTCGTCTGGCTTCAGATCGTATTCCTTGATCGTCTGGTCAAGATCATCGCGGCGGGCCTGCTCCTCGCTGTTTTCGACCTGCGCCTTCTCAGCCTGGCGCTGCTGAACGCGGCCAGTGTCGTGCGTGGAATAGACCCGCTGGCCGCGCTCGTTCGCTTCGATGGCGCGAAGCAGGTCGCCGATGGTCGTGGTCTGGTTGGCCTGCGACGGCGTGATGTAGCCGGCTTCCTCGGCCGCCTCGCGGGCATAGTCGAGCGTCTTGCCGCTCTCGCGGATCAGTTTGCCAATGCCGGGGACGAAGCGCCTAGAAAGGTCGAGGCTGCGAAGCTCGCTCTTGAAGTCCTTCAAGCCGCCTATCGAGGCAAGGAACTCGACGATATCGAGTGGCCCTTTGCGGGTTGGCGCGGCGCGCTGCCTGACGTCGACGGTCTCGGCTGCGAACGGCTTTGCGGTATCCCCTTCCTTTAGCCACTGCTTGAACTCGCCAAGCGTGGTCTGCGTGATCGCGCCGGCACCTTTCCAGCCTTTCTGATAGTTCGCATGGTAGCCCGCATCGGCTTCCGCCCGGTCGGCGAAGCCCATCATGACCTTGTGCTCGTCGAAGCTGCCGTCATCGGCTTTCTGGTCGACGACAAACACGGGCGCATCGTCTGCCAGCCCGGTCGGCGTGCCCGGCTTCACGAAAACGTCGATGTGATCCTTGTCCTTCCCGACGGTGCCTTTGATATAGCCATAGTGGCTCTGCAGGGTCTGCGACCACGCCTTGCCGTTCGGATCAACGCCGCTTCGTTCCGAGCCCTGCGGGTTCTCGATGGAGATGTTGAGCCCGCCGACCTTCGTATGACCGAGCCGATAGTTGCCAGCTTCCTTCATCGCCTGCGTAGGTTCGGGGAGGCTATTCGTCGGAGAGGTGGCAGCGTCGTGCGCAGCCGTGTCGAGCGCCGGCGCTCCCATGAACTCCGCATCGGTCAATACGCGGCCCGTAGACACGCTTGGCGCTGTTGCGGGCAATTCCACGGGCGAAGCGCTCAATGCGCCCTGCGGAGCCGCTGCGGGCTGCTGTGGGGCTGCGGCGCGGGCAGCTACATCTTCGGCCTGCATCCGGCGCGAGATACCGCCCACGAACTGCTCTGCCTCGCTGCGGCGGCGGGCCTGCTCGGCTGGCGATACGATGCTCGACGTGGGCGGGGTGATCGTCTTCCCGGCCAACGCATCCTCGAACACCTTCTTGCCGTCATCGATCAGGTTGTTCGGCAGGGGCGATGCGCGGTCAGCAGGCGTGAGCCGCGGGCTGTTCGGGCGCTCGCGATCTTCGAAGTCCTCGAAGTCCTGCGCATGCGGATAGGTATCCGCCCCTGAGATATCGGTGGGGCGCGCAGAGGGAGGAGGCCCCGCGCGCCCCGTGTCGACGGGCGCCGATGGTGGAGTTGCGGCAGCGCCCGCAGACTTCGTGCCGTCGATAGGCTCGACGGCGTTCAAGAGCTTGTCACCCAGCACCTTTGTGCTGCCGTCGGGCATGTCGACGCGGCGCATGGTCGGCGGAATGCCGCTCTGGTCCGGCGAGAGCGTCACCCTCGTGCCGTCGCCCTCGCCGCCGGGATCGTTAATGACGTATTCGGGAGCCGACGCCTCCTGCTGGATGGTGCTATTGGCCGGGCTTGCAATACCGCTGACAGCGCCAAGCGGGCCTCCAATGAGGCCGCCGGCCACGCCTTGACCGAAGGCTTCTGGAACGCCAACCATCAGGCGTCGGTCTGGGTCTGCCTGCTGGACGGCGTAGTTTTCCGCAATTTGCTGCGATACGTTCTGCGGAATTTCTTCGGCTTCCTCGCCGATGACGCCCTTTACAGTGCCGGAAATTGCTCGCTTGAGGATCGGCCCGCTGACGCCTTCACCGATGATCTTGGCAAGCATGAAGTCGCCCGTGCCGCCAAAGATGCCAGTCGTGACGCCGGTCAGGACGAACCCCTTGGTCGCCGCATCTTCGGCCAAAGCCTTGCGAGCCTGATCTGGTGTCAGGCCCTGCTTGATCATCGACTGGAAGGCTTCCGACTTTTGAAGCGTTTCGATGGGGATGGCGCTGATCTCATCGCGCAACGACACGGCGCTCTGTCCACCGGCGATCAGTCCTTCGGTCAGCATGCCTGCCTTCAAGGCCGTCTTGGCCGCGAGGTCAGCCGCAACCTCCTGCGTCAAACCCTTGGCAAGGGCATTGACGTAGACCCCGCGCGCAATGATCGACGATGGCCCCATGGTAAGCAGCATCGCAGGAGCCGACTCGCCAGCGATTCGCATGTAGCTACGGGGATCAGACCACGCCGACCCCAGGCCGACCGGCCAGCCGCTCGCCGGGTCCACCTTGACCCAGTTCTTTTTGTCGGACAGCTTTTGTGCTGGCGTGACGCTGGCGTTTGCTCGCGCCGCGAAGTCTTTCAGTTCCTTGTCGATATCAAGCCCGGTTGCCCACTGCATCGTGGCGTCGGAAGCGGAGCTTATCGGGCCGACGACCGGCAGCCGATGGCCGACCTCGCGCAACGCCGTGATCGCGTTTGCAGTGCCGCTTGCGAGCGTCCGCATGATGTCGCCGCCCAGCCCGGTCGACTGCTGGACGCCATCCATATTGGCGTCGGCGTTTTCGCTGAGGGCGTCAGTTGGCTGGACGGGAGCCCTGCCAATCATTTTCAGGCCGCCAAGATCGACCTCGCCGATTTTCTTCAGGCCCCTTAGGTCGAGCGCTTCCGCTGCCGGCTTAGAGCCAGCCTCGCCGATCTTGCGGAGGCCCGAGAGGTCGGTCATTCGTGCGTATAGAGCGCGCCGCCATACTGGATGATCTGGCCCGGCTTGGCGTATTTCTTGAACCAGTCGATGTCGGCCTGCGTCGAGCCTTGGAACGGATACTCCTTGTCCCCGTCTCCGGGAGGCGCACGGAGCCCGCCTTTCTTCATTGGCTCGACGGTGACCTTTTGCCCGCGTTGCGGTGCCGTCCTATCGTTTGCATAAGGATCGGCGGCAGCGTCGCTGGAGCCGCCGCCGTACTTCGCCCACACCTTGTCGGCTTCTGCCATTGCCGCGTCGGAATCCCCGTCGCCTTTGGCCGTGAGGATCGTCTTGTAGAGCGATAGCTTCGAGTCCTCCTCGCTCTTGGTGCGCGAGGTCTTCACCCAGTCGAGAGCCTGATCCTGCGTCTTGCCGAGCGACATCAGGTATTCGACCATCTGCTGGTCGGCCGGCTTGTCACTGGACTTCGTCGCGAGCTTGATCGTCTTGCCGTCGGCGCCCTTGACGGGAGTGGCAGTGTCGCCATGCACGCGGACGGTCTCGCCCGTGTCCGTGGTGCTGTAGGTTCCAGCCGTCGACTGCTCTGCGTCGAACTCCGCCTTGCGTGCGGCGAGCGCCTTGTCAGACCTCGCATCGGCGCGATCTTCGCTCATCTGCGCCCGCGCATCGGCGCGCTGCTGGTCGAGTTCCTTCATGCGCTCGTCGCGCTGCGCCTTGATCTCATCGAGACGCGCGTCGCTCCAGCCGCCCATGGCGCCGGCGATTATCAGTCCGAAGCCAGCCATCTCACGCCACCTGCGGCATCATTCCGCCCTTCAGACCTTCGTCGGGCGGTTCGGTTTGTTCGTTTTCGTTGGATGGCTGGCCCTGATCCTTCGCGTCGAGGTCGCGAAGCATGGTCTCGAGTTGGCCGCTCTGGTCCATCTGCTGGAGTTGCTGCAACTGCTGCTGCGCCGCCTGCTGATCGACTTCGCCAGACTGTGCGGCCTGCTTGAGATAGAGATCGATCGCCGCGAAGAACGCGCCTTCAAGCGCATCGCGGTCCTCGCCATAGTTCGAAATGCCTGCCCGATCGGATATCTCGGCAAGCTGCGAGAACACCTCGGCCCCGCCATGCAGCACGACATCGGGCGAGATCGCCTGTCCGGCTTCCTTGGCTGCGGAGCCGACGCGCTGAAGGACCATCACGGCCGCATGGGCTAGCCCGGCCTGCGGGCCGCTCATGCCGTTGTCGTTGGCCGCCTGCTGGCCTTTTTCTGCGCCACCGTGCAGCATGTCGACAAGGTGCGGAAAGAAGCGCTTGTCGTAGATCAGTTGCATCGCCCGGCCGACGTACTGGTCGTACTGGGCCTGCTCTTCCGGCGAGGCTTGGTTTGCCGCGGGCGCCTGTGGTTCCGGCGGCTGCTGGTCCGGCGCCATGCCTCCAGCCAGGTTCTCATCCATCGAAGCGCCCCGTGTGGGTTGTTTCGATGCTTCTGCGCCAGCGCGGCTGAAAAAAAAGAGCCGGGTCTAGCCGTACTCGCGGTCGCCGTAGTTTGACGTGCCCGTGCCCCACTTCTCAGCCGGCGTCGGGCGCTTGGTCGTGTCCACGAAAGCGAGGTACTTTTCCTCGAAACGCTTGGGGTTCGCGGCGATGGTCGTCTTTGGCTCCTTTCGCTCGCGATATTCGCGCCGGTTCGGATCGCCTTCCGCAGGGTTGAAGCCGGTGCCGTCGCCCGTGCCTATTGCGTCGATGACACGCTCGCCCAGCGTCCGGTTTCCGGTGAGCATCAGCCCGCCGTTGACCAGCGACAGACCCATGCCGATGCCGGGGATCATGCCCATGCCAATATCGAGCCCTGTCGCGGCCACCTGCTGACCAGTGGTGCGCCCCTTGGGGGCTTCCACTATTTCCGGCGCGACCGTAACCGAAGCGTTCGTGGGCGGGACATTCTCGGGAGCATTGGCCGGGGGCACAGTCTCGGGCTGCGCGGCGGCGACCTTATCCGGCGCAACGGGGGGAGCCGTGTCCGGTGCAGGGCCGCTCGACGCGATCTGCGGGGGGTCGTCGCGGGTAAGCGATTCCTGGAAATCGTTCCATTCCGCACGGGCTTCCTGTGGAGTGTGCTGTACCGGGTCGCGCGGACCAAGGACACGCTCGCGCGCATAATTGCGGTACTCGACAGCGGCGACGTCTTCGGGCGTGCTCCCGAGATATTTTGTTGCAAAGTCCGACGGTCTTGATGTCGGAACAGACGCGACTTCGGCTGGTAACGACGCGACGCCCGGCTCAGTGCCGGTTCTGGCTCGCACCGATGCGGTCTGTGCGGCAGGCGCGGTCGCGATCGATTCATAACTGCGTGCGTTGCGGGGACCAACAACGCCAGTGTCGACAAGGTCCTTTGCCATCTGGCGGACGTCGCCATAAGAGACGGAAGCTTTGTCTATCCCGTTGGCCGCCCAATGGCTTAGACCGCTGCTATTAGCAAGCGACGCCCACTCCTGCGCCAAGCCAGCGGCGAACTTATCAACATCCACCTTGCCGTTGACGGTCGCGGCGTCGGCGCGCTGCTGCATCAAGCCAAGCGCGAGTTTGTCTTGCACTGCAGGCGTCATCCTCGTCGTGGTCGGATCGTAGCCCATGCGCTTGGCGATACCGGCCAAGGTGGCGTCTTTGAATTGGAAGCCGCCGAGCACATTGGCGATCTTTCCGCTCCACTTCGTCTTCGCGAAGTCAATGGCATCCTGGATCGTCATATTGGTGACGTCAGCCGTCGCGCCGCCGGAGATGGTGTTGTAGGGGTTAGTAACTCCAGCTTCTGCTTTTCGAATTCGGCTCAGGGCAGCATCCTGCGCCGCATAATAGCCTGCCATCGAAGCATCTTCAGACGCACGGTGCGTTGACGCCAAATCCGCAGTGCGCATACGCCCCAGCGCATCCATCGACGCATTTTCCGAAGCGCGCCGTGCTGACGCCAGATCAGTGGCTCGCTCCATGGCCATGCCACCACGCAGGCCATTGCCGACCTCCCCGACGCTGCGGGCCATTCCGCCGACGTCGCCTACCTCTCGACCCGCCACAGACGATCCGCTGCTGCGCATGCCCTCACCGGGCGAATTCATGCCACCACGACCGGAGTAGGATGCTTCGCGACTGGCCGCGGTGCTTTCCCGGTCACCGGCGCTGCGGTTGAGCCCGCCACCCATGCCGCCGCGGCTGAGAGACCGATCTACCTCCTTGTCCGAGCGCGCGCCGGCGGTATTCGTGCCGCCAGCGTCGCGGGAGCGGTTAGTCTCCTGCGAGCGGCCGTCGAGGCTGCGATCCTTTTCCTTGTCGGAAGCCATCAGGCCCTACCCCTGCGGCTTTCGTACTATGCGCATAAGTTCGGGATCGTAGACGAGGTCGAAGTCACGTCCGTACTGCTGCGCAGGCGTCGGTCGGGGAGCGTCCTTGACGACGCCGGTCGATGCACCATTCGGCAAGGCGCTCGTCGGCACGGAATAGCTGTCCGTAACCCGCTGCTGCTCCTGCCGCTTGAAGTCGTAGAGCCGCTGGTCCATCCGGTCCTGCTGCTCGAGTTCCTTCTCCTTCATCCGCTGTTCTTCATAGGCGCCGTAGCCTTTGGCGAGCCCGCCGACCAAGCCGGCACCCTGTTCGCTCATCAGGAAGTTGCCTGCCTTGCTGAGGAAGCCACCCCCGGTAGACGCAGTAGCCAGCCCGTCGCCGACTGGCGCAATGACGTTCGATGAAAGCTTGGATGCGCCCTGCAGGATGTGGCTGAGCGCGCCGCCACCAGAAGCGGCCGCGCCGACGCCGCCCGCCGCATTGGCCGTCGCCACGGCGCCGCCGACGCCCGTGACCGCGCCGCCAAGGCTTGTCGATATCTTCCCAACGACGCTGGTGAAGACCTTCCCGATTCCGGTCAAGACGCCAGACATAGCGGCTCCCTTTCAAATTCCATGCGCCACAGCGAGCCGTAGCGCTGCATTCCGAGGCGGCTGTACATCTGCCCTGCCCTTTCGGGGTCTCCGATTACAGCCGTGGTCCCGCATCGCGCCTCGACGCAGAGCGGCACCGATCTCGCCCATCCCAGCATGTTCAGCGCCAGGGTTGGCGCATCGGCGAGCCCGGCCTGCCGGTTGACGACGAACAGCACATCGGACGCCATCAGCCGGTCGCCGATGACATAGACGCGCGTCAGCCGCGCCAGCATCAGCCCGACGATCTTCCCGTCCCGCTCGGACACCTCGAACCACGTCGCGCCCTCGGTCGCCTTGCCTTGATAGAACAGCGATGTCAGCAGGAGTTCCTTGGCGTATGCCCGGTCGATGGCCGCGGCGCCCGTGCGCGCGTAGTGCGAGGCGGCGTAGAACTCGGCAAGGAGATCGACCGTCGCGTTTATGTCCAGTGCTGTGCCGGGGCGGATCATCGGCTGTAAAAGTTCGTCGTGGTTTTCGTTGTCGGCGTGGTCGGCGTGGTCGGCTTCTTCGTCGGCGTCGTGGGCTTGACCGGCGTGGTCGGTTTCTTCGTTGTCGTGTCGTCCCACTTGAGGTCGATGTTGTACATCTGCTCGACGAAGTTGAGCCTGCGATCCCGCATCTGCTTGGCGGCCAGCAACTGCGCCTGACGCTGGTCAGCCGTCAGGTTCGTGTTCGCCATGATGGACGAGACACTGTTCTCGTACTCGTGCTCCATATTGGTCAGGAACTGAGCCGCCGCGTTGCGGTCGCTGCTTTTCAGGTTCCAGCTCGCGAGCTTTTCCTGCGTCTTCCGGTCGAGGTCGGCCTGCTGCGTGCGGTATGCGATGTCCCGCTGCTGCGAGAGTTCCTGCAGCTTGCGCTCGGCCGCCGCGATGCCTTCACGCGACTGGATGTCCCTGATCTGCTGCTGCGTGGCGTTGTCGAGCGCCGCCTTCTGCATGCGCTCGTCCAAGGCCCGCTGTGCTGCCGCCATGCCTTCCGTGGAGGCGATCTGCGCAAGAGACAGCTTTTCCGTGCTGGCCCGGCCCAGCGCGTTCTGGTTATTCTGGAACGCCTGCGAGGCATCCTGCGAGGCAATGGGAATCGCGTTCTTCAGCACCGCGTCCTGCGCGGCGCCGACGGCCATAGAGGTGTTGGCTAGACCACGCCTGCCCATCACCTTCATGGCTTCCTGCGCCGCCATGCGGTTGAGGTTGGAGTCCTTGCTTGCAATGCCGGCCACGCGGTCCTCGACGCTGGTCGAGCCATAGTCGATCGGCGCAGGAGGCGGAGTTGGCGTGGGGAGGGTCGGCGCGGTAGGTTGCGTCGGTGTCGTGGGCGTTGTCGGCACGACTGGCGGCTTTGCCGGTGTCGTTGCCGTGACACTGCCGCCGCCCGTCGAATGCGAGACAGGCGGAATGACGGGCTTGGGCGCGGCGGTGCCGCCCGTCCCGGTCTTCAGCTTCAGCACAGCGGGATCGCTGATCGCTACCAATCCAGTCATGGGTTCATGCGCCCCCTTCTACAGGCTGCGCTTGATTACCCCGTGTGCGCTGAAGAAAACGCGCTTGCTACTTGGCCCCGGCCGGATCGAGCAGGGACCACAAGCGGCCGACCATCAGGGGCGGATAGATGCCGACACGATCCTTGATCGTCTCGATCTCTTTCGTGCTGAGTTCGCCGCCCTTGCCGGTCATCATCTCGTCGACCTTCATCGCCAGCTTGAAGAGGTCGAACTTCTTCTTGCCGTCCAGCCGTTCATCGCCCGGCAACTGGCCGGTGAGCGCCTGGATCATGGCCGACCCGTAAGTCGCGCCGTCTTCGAAGGCCACGCCCTTCATGTCCTTCAGGGGTTCGTTCAATGCACTTGCTTCCATAGGTTCCTCCGTTGGGTGTTAGATTCCGTAGCAGCCGTGACGCAGCCGCACCTCGACCGTCATGCCGGGGGTGAGACTGGTCGGTCCCTCGTAGGCGTAGGGGTAGAACTTGCCCGCGCCACTGCGATAGGCGGCTGCTGTCAGGGTTCCGCGATTGGTCGAGAGAA
>ERZ724522.1820-NODE-1820-length-10690-cov-5.802163_pt1 | contig 10690 bp, 6 predicted proteins | sample MGYA00376055_ERZ724522 | MGnify/ENA primary metagenome ERZ724522 (study PRJEB28724, sample SAMN07190884) | wastewater metagenome | isolation source: effluent of sewage treatment plant in Hong Hong | place: Hong Kong | collected 2016-03-17 ... | reverse complement strand
CCAAGATGGTCGACCTCGTGAACGGGGTGACCACGAGCAAGGATCGCGGCAACGAGGCGCTCCTGGAGGCGCGGGACGATGACGTCACGGACTACGAGCTTCGGCAGGCCGAGAAGAAATCCGTCAAGGGCTCAGGACCGAAGATCTACGGCGTGTCGAAGTCTCCAGTGCTGCGCGACAACCCGTTCGCCCCGAACAAGCGCATGTCGAAGGAGCAGTTCAAGCAGTGGATGGACGATGAGGTCCAGCGCAAGAACGAAGGCCTGCCGCCGCAGATTGAGCCTGAATTCGAGCGCCCGATGCTGTTCAAGACCGGCGACCCGCAGCTCGACGCGCGCATCGCGCACATGGACGAGAAACTCGACTCAACCTACCACATCGCTCCGCGCTCGGCCTGGGAGGTGATGGACGACACGGACATGCCGCTGGCGCGCCGGCTGGCGACGTACCGCGACTATATGCGCGAGGACGGCCAGGACACCCGCACGATCCAGAAGGCGGTGCTGGACGCGATGGATGGGCATGATTTTGGCGAGTGGGCGAACCCGGTCGGCGGAACGTCCGCTGAGCAGCAGCGAGGGAGCGGCGCACAGAACGTGGCGGGTCGGATGAGCGTGATCGACCGCGACAGGGCGCGGAACATGAACGCCGGCATGCACAACCCGTATCGCCAGGGCTGGGATGACGGCTCGCGTCGAGTCGGGCTCAACGCCGACCGAAACGCCCGCGCTCAAGGTGGGGTGCCAAGCTCTGCGCGGAACAACGCACCGAGCGTGAACGAGCTCGAATCAGGAAGCGGAGCCGCGCCCAAGGGTGCTGCCCGCCTCACCGATGGCCAGCGCAACGTCCTGTTCAATGAGATGCAGGCGTACTTCAGCGAGCGCCACCTCGCCGTGGCCGAGCAGATCGCCGACCGCGAACCGAGTCGGATTGGCCGCACTGAGCTTCTGAGCATGGTGCGGGCAGGCAAGCGCGCGTTTGGTCTTCACCGGATGAAGGACAACCCGGACGAGCATCTCGACCAGAGCAACCTGCTCATGTTCAAGTCGGGGATGGCCAACCAGAAGACCGACGCTCCAGGCGTGATCTACATCCCTGTTCACCAGCTTGTGAAGTGGGTACAGGCCCAGCGCGAGCGCAGTGAGACGGTCGAAGTCAAGAAGGACGACGAGAAGGACAAGACCTACTCGAACCGGAACAAGAACGAAGCCTATCTGGCCGACGTCATGGAGGGTATCTCGATCATCCTGAACAGCGGGATGGTCGAGGATCAGCTGCCGGCCCGGGTGGAGGGGCTGAGCCAGGGTAAAAAGCCGAAGCTCGCACCGTTCACTGAGCAGAACATCCCGAAGAATCTGCGGCTGGCGACGATGACGTACGGCCAGATGATGTCCAGGCTGGAGAAGAAGAACGCCAACATCACACGAGCGAAAGTGCCTGCCGGTCCGCCGGCGCCAGCGCACGTCATCGACGGCGTGAGAGGCAAAGATGCCCGGGCGGACAAGGACTACCAGAACGCCGTCCGCCGAGATCAGAACCGCAACGAAGACTTCTTCGAGCCTGACCCTCTGCCGGAAGTTGACCCGGAGGTTCAGCCGCGTGCCACCGCCCCGCTGACGGCGGATGAACAGGCCCTGTTCGACACACTGACCACTGCGGAGCAGCGGAAACTGTTCTGGAATGAGCGTCGGCTGCGTGGAAAACTGCGGACTGAAGGCGCGCAGTTTTCCACGCAGCCGACGGTGTCCCGAGGGCCGCGGCTCCGCGCGAAAGACGTGACGACCTCCAAGGGCGAGCCGGTCTACATGGGGGAGCGGCAGGTCGCGCTCAACCCGGCGGGACCTCGCACTGACGACGCAAATGCGACCCCTCTCGACTTCTTCAGCGACATCGAGAAGCCCGATATTCCCGACGAGTTCGACGACCAGCAGTTCCGCACGAAGAATGGCGGTGGTGAGTCCGCCTACTCGCCGCTGCCGGCCGAGAGCAAGATGAACGCCTGGAAGGACGCCGACAAGAACGCCGACGCCCTGCTGAACAAGTTCCGTACCGGCGACGTAGCCGGCGGGCTGGCCGAGATCGAGCAGCGCCTGCGGGCAGCGAAAACGCCGTCATACAACGACGGCAAGTACAGGAATGCGAAAGCCAAGCCCGGCACAGTCGAGGCTGCCCGCGCCGCCGGCGCCGTCGGCGGTCTCCACTACGCCGTTCCTCTGGCTCAGGTCCTGAACCCCGACGTGATCAGCACGATGGACATCGTCGATGCAGACGCCCAGCGCATCGTCGCCGCGCGCGCCGAACTGGCCGGGCTGGTGCGGGATGCGAAGGGCTTCAGCGATGCACAGCGTTTGCGGCTGACCCGGGCGATGGCGCCGGCTGAGAGCGCGGCCCGTATCACCCTTGCGAACTACCGGAAGGCACTCGAGAAGGCGATCAATGCCGCTCCGAAGGTCGAAGTCTCGAAGAACGCCGCCCCGAAGGCCCAGTACAGCATCACATTGGGTGACGACGGCATCGGGGAGATTGATGGAAAGCAAGTCTCCCCCGAAGCCGCCCGCGCCGCAGCTGCACAAGCCCGCAAGGAAGGGGGATGGACGAAGGTTACCAACTATGACGGAACCTTCATGTACCAGAAAGAGTCCTACGACGCCGCCCCGAAGGCGGCCGCTCCGAAAGCTCGCTACAGCATCACATTGGGTGATGACGGCATCGCAGAGATCGACGGCAAGCCTGCCTCGCCAAACGAAGCTCGTGCCGCTGCAGCCGCCGCCAAAAAAGAAGGCGGTTGGACAACATACCACGGGCCCAACGGAGATTTCGTCTACCAGAAAGAGTCCTACGACGCCGCTCCGGAGGTGGCGGCTCAATCCCCAAAGTCGAGCTCCGCGCCCGGTGGGGGCGTTGACCTCCAAGCTACGGGCCCATACGCCGCAAAAGATCAGGCGAAGGCGGACCGCGCCAACAAGTTCATCGGGCGGGGTTCGCCCGCATCCAGCACTGCAAAGTACGCCCGAGCATTCGGCCAACAAGCTAACTCAGGGCAGTACACGGCGGCTGATACCGTGTTTGTCTCTGCTGAGGGCCAGCGCAAAGGCCGGCTGGACCCAGACTTCGCAGAACTGAAGAAGGCCACGGACGCCGGTGCGACGATCCTGACGGATGACGCCGCCAACCGCGCGCGTCTGTACAACCTCGGCGAGCGTCAGGTGGCCGAGGCACTCAAAAAGTACGGCTACTCAGAAACCGCACCAGGTACATGGACGAGAGATGGGGCGGCTGACTGGAGCGGCAAAGGGCGCAAACTCAACGCTCAGGCCGTCGGTGCCGCCGTCGCCGTCATGCGTGAGCTCGGGTTTACTTTCGCCCCGAAGCAACTTGCCGATGTATCAGCAAAGCTTCTGGCTGACCCTCACGTCGCGCCGAACGAATTCATGCGGCAGTCCGCAGAGGCTCTAAGCCATCTCATTATGGCTGGCGAGAGCGGAAAGGCCATCCGCGCTGCCCTGAGCAGCGACGTGTGGCTTTCGGAGAGGGCCAAGATTGCAGCGGAGTTGATGCAGCGAGGGCGCATGCGCGGCGATGCCCTGGTGGAGTCGTACCGCGTTCTTACTGAGCGCGCGCTACGGCACGAACTTCAGGCGCGAAGCGAGGCAGAAAAATCTTTCATCAGTGTGATCGTCAAAGCCGTGAAGGACTTCATGGCCCGGTTCAGGAAGATGACCGAATCGGAGCGCTTTGCTGCAGTGGTGCGCGAGCAGCTGAATGCTGCAATCGCCCGAGGACAATCTCCGATCGACCTGAAGAAAAACTACCGCAAAGTCACGTTCCAGGAAGCGATCGACGCCGACCCACAATCCGCTCGTGTGCTGGCCCACATGAGTAAACTCGCCGACGTCTCACTGACCGGCAGTATCGTCCTCGCCACGACCGGTAGCATCTATCGCGATGCCGCGAACATGCTGCACGATCTGGACTTTGTCGTCCGCTCAAAAGAGCGTGCTCAGGCCCACCTGATGCAGGCGTTTCCGAGCGCCCAGCAGGTCTATGACTTCGCAACGAGCAACGGAAAAGTTGATACGTTCATCGTGCCGCCCCCCGGCGCAGAAGTGACGGACATCATCCGCAAAGGACAGAAGGTCATAGGTTTCACGATCCGCCGTGACGGGCGCGAAATCGGCCGCACCTGGAACGACGAACATGGCGAACACAAGTCGGGAGAGACCGGCACATTCGTCGACCTGTTTAGCGGCACTGGCGAGACCCCGGTGGCGACGGTGCCGTTTACCACCGGCGGTGAGCAGCATTATGTGCGCACTGTTTCCCCGGGAAGCATATTTGACGCCAAGTTGGCCATTGGGCGCGACAAAGATTTGACGGACTACCTGCATTACACCCCCATGGCGGGGCGCAAGCTCAACGCTCAGGCGCCGGGTCGACCGAATGCCCAAGACCGCACCGGCAGCACCCGAGTCGCCTCTGACGCCGACATCGCCGAAGCCAAGGCCTACTTCCACAAAGTCCTCGGCCCGAAGGTCAAGGTCCTGTTCAAGGAGATCACCGGGTACTCCGGCGAATGGCTGGACGCCGAGAACACCGCCGTCATCAGCACCATGGCTGCTGCCGGCACGATGCAGACCGCCTACCACGAGGCCCTGCACGCCTTCTTCTCCAAGTACGTGAAGGGCGACCCCAAGGTTCTGCCCATCATGAAGGCCCTGGCCGAGAACGAGCGGGTTCTGGAGCGGGTCAAGGCCCTGCTCCATGAGTACCCCGCCGCCCTGGCCCAGCTGGCTGACGGCGAGGAGCGTCTGGCCTACATCTACCAGTTCTGGGCGGCTGGGCTGCTCAAACTGGGCCCGGGGCCGGGGCGTACGTGGCTCCAGAAGCTCGGAAAGTTCTTCCGGGGTGTCCTAGGCCTGGTGAGTGACTCTGAGCGCGCTGTGGACCTCCTGGAGGCCTTCCACGCGGGCAAGATGGCCGAGCCCAGCGCCGCCGGGCGGGTGATCGCGAAACTGACGGCCCAGCCGCTGACCGTGAAGGCCCGCCGGAAGCTCGACGGACTGTCCCAGCTTGTCGCTGCGGCGACACTTCCAGCTGAGTCGATCCTCCTGAACAGCCCGAGCGCCGCCGTCAGGGCCCTGGGGCGGAAATTCTTCAGCAACCCGGGCGACGAGGAAGCCGGCAAGTACCCGGAGGCCTACCTCAACGCCCGCAAGCGGGAGTCCATCAAGTATCACGGCGTGTTTGCGCGGGCCGTGGCTGGGCTGGACAGCAGTGACCTGAAGGAAGTTGCCAAGTACCTCCAGCAGGGCACCGATCCAGCCAACATCCCGTACAAACCTCACGCCGATGCCGTGAAGGGCGTGCGCGAGGCCCTGGACCGGTTCTACGCGTACATGAAGGACGAGAAGGGCCTGAGCGTCGGCTACATCGAGCGGTACTACCCGGTCATCTGGAGCACGGACATCCTCCACGACAAGAAGGACGAGTTCATCAAGATGCTCACCGACAACTACGGTGACATCCTGGCCAAGGGTGTGGCATCGTCGAAGGGCAACCTTGACGAGGCGGGTGTCGCCGAGCGCATCTGGGCGGCGCTGATCCGCAACGGCGGTGGTGATAACAAGATCGCCCCCGCCCGTAGTGACGGCGTTCTGGTGCCGTACTTCGAAAGCGGTGAGCACCGGGTCCTGAACTGGATCAAGCCCGAGCACCGCGAGCCGTTCCTGCAGAAGGATCTGATCGGACAGATCAGCAAGTACTTCCATGAAGGTGCGCGCAAGGCCGAGTACCAGAGCCGGTTCGGTGAGCACGGCGAGAAACTGTCCGAGCTCCTCGACCCGCAGAAGAAAGCATTCGACGAACTCCGGTGGGCTGACGCGAACAAGGACGGTCCGCCGCCCGGGCTGCTGGACGTCGAATACGTCACCAAACCCGGCCAGAAGACCCTGATCATAGCGACATTCGCCGGCACCGCTGAAACGGAGCTCATGGCCGAGGCCGACAAAATGGTCGCCCGGGGTGAACTGAAGAACGCCACCGCAGCGAAGAAGTGGGTGGCCCGGCAGATGCGCGACGTCCGTCAGGCCGTAGGCGCGCTGGAGGGTACCCTGGGCAAGGACATCCCCGAGGGCTGGCGAAAGTTCAACAGCTGGATGACTGTCTACCAGAACGTGCGCCTGCTGCCGCTGGCTCTTTTCAGCAGCATCGTCGACCCGCTGGGGATGGTGGCGCGCGGGGCTGAGCTCAAGGACGCCTACGCGGCGTTCCTGGCCGGCATGAAGGAAGTTGTGCGCGCCTGGGGCAACGAGTTCAGGGATGAGCCAAAGGCCAGCGGCCTGGACCCGAAATGGACCCGGTTGGCCGAGGCGGTGGGAGCCACTGAGGCTGAGCTCTTTGCCCACCATGTGTCGGAGGAGTTCTCGTCGGACTACATGGTGCGCGGCGCGAAGACGATCAACGACAAGATGTTCATCCTGAACGGGATGGAGGCGTGGAACCGGGCGATGCGCATTGCCGCCACGAAGGCCGCGGTGGAGTTCATCATGAAGCACAAGGGCCTGCCCGACAAGATCCACAGCGCACGCTGGCTGCAGGAGCTTGGACTGAAGCCTGAAGACATCGTGCTCAATGCTGACGGCGAGCTCGTGACAGACCGGCACGAACTGGCACGGCTGAAGAACATCCCGCTGGAACAAGCGACGAAGGAGATGCAGCGCACCCACTGGGCGATCAACCGGTGGGTGGAGGGTGCGATCCTGACGCCGAACGCGGCACAGCGCCCGTCGTGGAGCAGTGATCCGCGCTGGGGCATCTTCTTCCACCTGAAACAGTTCACGTACAGCTTCCACTACACACTGATGAAGCGGGCCGTGAAAGAGCTTGAGTACGGGAACCTGGCCCCGATCGGTGCGTTTGCGTGGTACATCCCCGTCATGTTGGCAAGTGACATCACTCGCGGACTGATTCAGGGCGGTGGCGAACTGCCGGCGTACATGAAGGGGTGGGACGTGGGCGACCACCTTATCAACGCCACACAGCGCGCGGGGTTCCTGTCCGTCGGGCAGATCGGCGTGGACGCGGTTGCAGACCCGGCCAGCCTGGGCGGGCCGGCGATCGAGCAGATGATCGACGCAATGCGTGATCCGCTGGAGCACTCGACCATCAAAGCGCTGCCGCTGCAGCCGATCTTCCGGAATGCGGCACTGAACTGATCGCGCCCCATACGCGGTGACCCACAAAAAGAAAAGGCCCCGCAGGGCCTTGGAGATTCATCGACGGTCAGATCATGCCGGGAGAGCGCGAGACTTGGACCCGGTGTGGTTCTTGATCCAGCGGTAGACACCGTGGGACACGATCATGATGCCGGCGGCAGCGCGCAGAGCGCGGTAAGCAGTACGGATGACGCGGGCGATGAGGAAGAAGAGACTCATTTGGTGGATTCACTTTCTAGTTGGACAGTGGTCGAGCCCCAGGACTCGGACGTGATGACGAGCACATAGCCTTGTGACTCGTCGGTGGGATCAATGATGTAGCGCGACACGATCTGGCCGGCGTTATCCATCGCGATGCGATTTTTCTGAAGCTGTTTTGCGTTGACGACACCATGATCACTGACAGCATGGCGGGCGATCAGATCGAGTGGTGTGCGACCGAGACGCTCACGGGCCGCGTCGGTAATATGTAGGTTGCCGAGGAGGAAGTTTGAGTACATGTACTTATGCTCTCGCGTCTACTACTGAGCTCTAACGGGGATTGATTGCTCATGGCTAACAACTGCCTTTGATGGGCTGTTTTGCCAAATCTTCAGCGACGAAACCTGGTGCGTAGCCGTGCTCTATCAGCCTCTTTTGTACGGATGCTGAATGGCGCTCCCACGTAGCGCGAATTTCTCGCTTGGTCGCCTCTAGTATCTCTTCGCTAGTGCACAAATGCCTGATCCAGGCCCAGTAGTGCTCATCGCAGCGATACCCATTGCAAGCGTGCAGCGGGACGCCATACTCGTTTAGCTGATTGAGGTCTCTCATGATTTACACGGCCGTGGCCGCTCCTTACTGTCTGAAAGCGCGCAGTCGACCGCGCCACGTTTTTCTGACTTTGTTCACGCCGGCGATACGTAGGTCGTCGAGGAAGAGGCCCGAGTACATGTACTTACGCTCTCGCGTCTGCTACTAAACTCTATTTACCTCTATCTACTTAATACTCTAATACTTACTATTTTTCCAAACTAAAGTTTAGTAGTGTAAGAATGTAAGAGTGTAAGTAGATAGAGATTAGGTATTATGGCGCATAGATAGATAGCCCGCCAGTTGCCGCGCGAGTGAGGGCGCTTGTCATGCGAGCCGGGTCGGAGATGTCGGCGACTTTGTTCGGCCCGTTATCCCAGACGACTGTGATTGTCCGATATAGAAGTCCGCGACTTACGTCGATTGGGAAACCATCTATCTCCCCGATGTAAAAAATCGGAATGTCGCCTGCGGACACGACGACTCCGTGTACGGAAAATCCTAGCCGTTGCCGCTGAGCTTCATCATCGGCAGTGAACATTACGTCCTCCGCGTCGAGGATTTGCCCGTTGGCCCAAGTCTTCATTGGCTTCGTGGCTATGATGCGGCCCTTAAAGGATCGCAGCGAGACTTCCTGTCCGGAGGGAATGAAGTCGTCGATTAGATGGCAGAGAATTGTTCCGTTCCGCCAGTTGTGAGCGATCAGATCGGGTGATGCGGCGACGTAATCAAAGATGAATGATGGGCTCATAAGGCTCCTCCCGAGAGTGTGCGAATCATACGCAGGTATTGATTGAGGCGGGCGCACATGGCGATGACTTCGGGGGTCTCGCCGATGTAGATGGGATGCATCGAGGTTTCGTGCAAGGCCATAAGCTCGCATCGCCTCATTTGGTCGGCGGGCATGAACTCAAAGAACAGCCGATACTCTGTGATCGGTCGTTTGAGGTTCAGTTTCGCCAAGTCACGTTCAAGTGCCACGGCGTCGAAGACAGCCGCGCTGTCATTGGGTTTTGGGGTCATGTCCATGTCCTTCACACGGTAGGGGTCGCAGGTTCAAACCTGCATCACCCACCAAGAATCAACGACTTAGAAGCGAAAGCTCAGGCGCATTCTGCGAGGTCCATCGTCTTGCGCCGCGCACCGTCGGCCTTCTGCGTCACAGGATCCGTCACGTCGTTCAATCGTCGTTGAAAGAAGATGGTCTGGGCCTTCTTCGCCCCCGACCCATGTGCCGGAAATCCGATAATAGCCTTGCGGTGCGGCACCGCACAGACGCCACAAGTCGCGCAGTCGACGTGGTCGTGCAGCGCAGCTGGGCACACACTGACGTAGTTCCCGGCCGGTGTGCGCAGAGGTTTCGTCGCGTCCGCAGGCAGGACGGTGACGACAGGCCCAACGCCGAGGGCCATAAGTTCGTCGGCATGTTCCAGGCTGTTTGCTGACAGGTTCATGGTGAACCCGCCATCGTTCATGCTGTGGATCACCTTGCCGTTGATATGTGGATCGTAGTGGGTGTATCCGAAGCCGCGGCGACCGGCGTTGGCTTCGACCAGTTTCCGGACGGCCTTGGCGTCGATACGCCGGCCGTCGCCAGGCAGATCGCCGGCCTGGGCCCAGCGCCACAGCTGATGGCGTGGAAACTTTCTGATCGATGCACAGAGCTCTTCCAAGGTACCGCCGCGCGCGCCGGAGCCGACTGCGCGCCAGTGGAGCGCAAGTGGGCCAGACTCTGCGTAGCAGCCGCCGCCCTTGAGCGGGCAGTCAGCGGGACATGTCGAGGAAGAGGTAGTAGTGACCGGGATTGGCCCGGTCTTCGCGTTACGACTCACGCGAGTGAGGTGGTAAGTATGTTTGGGCATAGCACCCAAAACAAAAGCCGCACAAGGCGGCTTTGTCGGGTGCTTGTCCTACATCAGTCAGGTCTCGGGCAGTTCGGTGGGACGCGTACGACATCCCACACAGCTTCGTACTTTGATCGGCCCACCCCATGAGGAACTCGGTTCCACCGGTCGATGTAGGCGTCTGGCATCGAATTTTTTAGGCTTCTCCAGATGCTGTCGCGGTGGACGCCGAGAGCTTGAGACAGCTCGGCTGTGGTGGCGCCTTCTTCAAGCGACAACAAATGCGCTCGTACGGCCTTGACAGTGGATTTGAACATTCTTATCCCTTCCTGATCGCATCAGCGCACATATCTGCCCCATCGCTTTGGCCTTGGACGTAATCGGACGCGCGGCCCGGTTCTTTGCCGGTGTACGGTTCGCGTCCTTTGTAAAGCGCCCACTTATCTTCAGCGATGCCATCGCACACCTTCGCGCACCGCTCGCGCGGCCCGGTTCTTTGCCGGTGTACGGTTCGCGTCCCATTCGGTCGGCTCCCACCATTCTTCAGTTTCGTACTCGTCGCGGTCATCGTTCTCGCGCCAGCCCACATATACCCAGACGCCGAAATCGAACCATGTCACGCGCTCAACGCCGTCTGCGTCGCGTGCGTGAATCCGTTTGCCATCGCGCGGTGCGGTATGAATCGGTTGCCATGCCATTTGCATCACCTAACAATTCGTTCAAGCCGAGTCCGCTTCGCGGTCTCGGGTGTACCCGTATCGGCTCGGGCGGGCCGGCTTAACTCAGGCGTTAGCGCCGCTCATCGCATGGTCGATTTCTTGATCCAAATCGTCCGGCACA
>ERZ724522.1819-NODE-1819-length-10691-cov-6.898082_pt1 | contig 10691 bp, 14 predicted proteins | sample MGYA00376055_ERZ724522 | MGnify/ENA primary metagenome ERZ724522 (study PRJEB28724, sample SAMN07190884) | wastewater metagenome | isolation source: effluent of sewage treatment plant in Hong Hong | place: Hong Kong | collected 2016-03-17 ... | reverse complement strand
ATCGCCCGCTCCAAGCTCAACCCGCGGAAGCACTTCGACGACAACGCGCACAACGAGCTCACCGCGAGTGTGCGCAAGCTCGGCGTGATCCAGCCGATCCTGGTGCGGCCCGCTTCGTCGGAACGGGACAAGCGCGTGCTCTACGAGATCGTCGCCGGCGAGCGCCGCTATCGCGCCGCCGTCGCCGCGGGCCTCGAGGACATCCCGGCAATCGTGCGCGATCTCACCGACGTCGAGGCGCTCGAGCTCGCGGTCGTCGAGAACCTGCAGCGTTCGGACCTGCACCCGCTCGAGGAGGCCGAGGGCTACGAGGCCTTGATGTCGAAGCACGAGTACACCGTGGAGCGCCTGGCGGACAAGGTCGGCAAGTCGATCGGCTACATCTACGCGCGGCTCAAGCTGCTGGCGCTGACGCCGGAAGGACGCGACGCGTTCTACAGCGGCGCCCTCAACTCGTCCACCGCGATCCTGGTCGCGCGCATCCCGAGCCAGAAGCTGCAGCGGCAGGCGGTGAAGGAGCTGACGGAGCTCGACTACCGCGGCGATCCGATGCCGGTGCGCCAGGCTGCGGAGCACATCCAGCGGACTTACATGACGGAGCTCAAGCACGCGCCGTTCAAAACCGATGACGCGACGCTGCTGCCGAAGGCGGGCGCGTGCACCCAGTGCCAGAAGAGGTCGGGGGCCCAGCCGGAGCTCTTCGCCGACGTGAAGTCTGCAGATGTGTGCACCGACACCGAATGCTTCGGCAAGAAGCGCGAGGCGCAGTGGGCGCGGGCACGTGAGGCCGCCGCCGCCACCGGGCGCAAAGTGATCACAGGCAAGGAAGCGAAGGCGCTCAAGGGCTCGCAGTACAGCAGCATCGGCGGCGGATACAGGCTGCTCGAATCGATTGTTCCCGACGACGAGAAGCGCCGCACCGTCGCGCAGATCCTTGGCAAGGCCGCCGCGGCACAAGCGGACCTGCTCGAGGACCCGTACACGCACGAGCTCGTGCCCGTGATCAAGGAGTCAGCGCTGGCCGAGGCGTTGAAGGCGAAGGGCATCACGGCGCCGAAGTCGCCGGCACCACGGAAGCTATCCGAGGCGGAGAAGTTCGCCGACGAGATCCGCCTGGCGATCCTTGCCGAGATTCGCGCCGCGCCCGCGTCGGCCATGACCATCGCCGACTTCGTCGAAATGGCGCTCGTGCTGTGCGTCGATTGCGACGATGACCTGCTCAAGCGATGGGAGTGCCCCGAGTCGGAGCGCTACGGTCCCGAGCGCATGGAGGACCTGCGCAAATGGCTCGGCACGCTGGAGAGCGTCCAGCTCACGCGCTTCATGCTGGAAGCCACGCTCTGCAACTTCAGTGCGGGCGACGACGTCCTGCGTGCCGCAGCGGCGCGCCGAAACATCGACGTGAAGGCGATCACGGCCCGCGTAATCGCCGAACAGAAGGCCGCGCGCGCCGCCGACAACAATGCGGACGAATCGAAGCCAGCCAAGAAGGGCGCGAAGAAGCGCGCCTGATCCCCATCACCACCGATCACCACGAGGACATCATGCCCGACGACACCATCACTTCCGCTGTTCCCACCATCGCCGGCACGCCGTTCGGCGGCGGCTTCTACGTCGGCCGCATCCGTCAGGCCGACGGCATCTGCGCGCTCATCGTCGCGCCCAGAAGCGAGGGCGAGCGCGCCGCCACGCACTGGGCGAAGTCCAACAAGGCGATCGCCGGCGCCTGCAGCTACTTCGACGGTCGTGCCAACACGATCGCCATGGCCGCCGAGAAGAGCGCGCTGGCGCAGTGGGCGCTCGACCTGCGCATCGCTGGCCTCGACGACTGGTATCTCCCTGCGCGCGACGAGCTCGAGCTCGTGTACCGCCACCTGAAGCCCGGCAAGTACGTGCGCGACGCCTGGCGCTGCGGCGACAACCCGAGCAGCGTGCCGCCCGGCTATCCGTACACGAAGGCCGGCACCGTGCAGACGTCTGCAGCGGCGTTCCAGGAAGGCAACGCCGAAGCGCTCGACCTCGACTGGTACTGGACCTCGACGCAGTACGCCGGCGACGCCGGGTACGCCTGGTACCAGTACTTCGACTACGGCCGCCAGAGCTACGACGGCAAGTCCGCGTCCCTGCGCGCCCGCGCCGTCCGCAGATTCCTGATTCAGTAATTCAATCCTTCGACCCCCAAGAGGCCACGATCATGGCAGTCGCCGAAGTCACTTTCCGCATCAAACCGACCAACACGCCGGCCGAGAAGATCACCGTCTATTTCGCCGGCGCCGAGCTCACGCTGCCCGCGCTGCAGGTCGCCGAGTTGCTTGTCGATCGGCTCCGCAACAACAAGGTCCCCAGCGACGCCGTCGTCGTTCCGACGATCGGCGAGCGCTGGGACCAGTACGCCGGGATCTATGCCGGCGTGGCGCGGGCGCGCACCGACGTCGACTGGGCCAATGGCGTCGCCTTCCCCAACGTCGACTATCACCTGATCGTGCTCGACGAGCACCCGGACGAGATCTCGTGGACGGATGCCATGGCCTGGGCGCAGCGCTTCGAGGATCAGGTCGATCCGCACGCGGGCCTGCCGCTGCGCGCCGAGCAGGCGCTCATGTTCGCCAACGTCCCCGAGCTGTTCCAGAAGACCTGGTACTGGTCGCGTGAGCAGTACGCCGGCGCCGCCGGGTCCGCCTGGTGCCAGGACTTCGACGACGGCTACCAGTACAGCAGCGACAAGTCCGCGTGCCTGCGCGCCCGCGCCGTCCGCAGAGTTCCCATTCGGTAATTCACCCATTCAGCCATTCGGAGCAATCGCCATGCGCGTCAACGTGTACGCCGAGGAAATGACCGACCGCGTCGAAGTCATCGCCAAGGAGATCGAGGGCCAGCAGTTCACCGGGCTGCGCGTCTATCTGGAGCTGCCGGCGACGGTGGGCGGGCAGCAATACCGCGGGCCCTTCATGCACCGTCCGGGCGACGACGACTCGTCGGCTGTGACCTTCTGGGGCAAGCGCGACCTGCGCACGGTGCTGCAGCGCGCGATCACCAAGCTCGACGAGCACTACGCTGGCCGCGTTACGCCGGCGAGCGAGGCGCCGATCGAAGGCGTGCGCGTGGGCAGGACGCTGCACGACGGCGAGCTGTGCGAACTGATCCTTCTGCCAGGCGACTTTAAGGGCACGTGGAGCAAGGCGACCGCGTGGGCGGCCGACCAGGGCGGGATCTTGCCGTCGCGCATCGACCAGCTGGTGCTGTTCGAGCACGCGCGCGGCGAGTTCAAGTCGGACTGGTACTGGAGCTCCAACACCTACGCCGGCGACGCCGGGTACGCCTGGTTCCAGCACTTCTACCACGGCTACCAGCGCCTCAGCACCAAGTCCGCGTCCCTGGGCGCCCGCGCCGTCCGCAGAGTTCCCATTCGGTAATTCAATCCTTCAGGTCTCACCCTCAGCATGGCCTTGCATAGCGAGCTGCCGATCTACAAGGTGACGTACGACCTGCTCAGCCTCATCGTGCAGGCCGTGCGCAACATGCCGCGCGACGTGAAGGTGCAGGTCGGCGGCAAGTTGCTCGACGAGTGCAGCGAGATCTCGGTGCTGATCCTGCGAGCGAACGTTGCCCGCGACAAGGCGCCGCATCTGCTTGAGCTCGTCGAGCGCCAACAGGTGATCGAGCTCCTGATCCGGCTCGCGCGAGATCTCCGCTTCATCGGGCTCCCGCAGTACGCCGCCGCGATCGCGCTCACCGCCTCAATTGGCAAGCAAGCCAATGCCTGGCGCGCGAAGTGCGCCTCCTCGCCTGCCGCATGATGGTCATGGCCACCATGCCCGTGCGATTGTTCATCTGGTCGTGCCGCTGCCTCACGAGGGCACCGCTATGCGCGTAACGGATACCACGGGCCAGGTCTCGGTCGCGTCCGGCGCAGTTTCCCCGCTGACCAATCGGCCGGGCGACGTCGATAGCACGACACAACGCAGAACGCCGGCGACGCCGGGTACGCCTGGTACCAGAACTTCAACAACGGCAACCAGAACAACAACAACAAGTCCGCGTCCCTGCGCGCCCGCGCCGTCCGCAGATGACCCGCGCGCCACCCATGCTGAGTTTTCTCTTGAAGATCTCGTAGCCGCCTATCTCGATTGCCGACGCACCAAGCGCAACAGCGCCAGTGCACTTGCCTTCGAGCAGCAGCTCGAGCGCAACCTGATGGAGCTGCACGACGAGCTCGCCGGCGGCACCTGGCGCCCTGGCCGCTCGATTTGCTTCGTGATCACCCGGCCGAAGCCGCGCGAGGTGTGGGCCGCCGACTTCCGCGATCGCATCGTCCATCACCTGCTCTACAACCACGTGGCGCCAGCGATCGAGGCCACCTTCATCGCTGACAGCTGCGCCTGCATTCCAGGTCGCGGCACGCTGTACGCGGCGCAGCGCCTCGAGGCGAAGGTGCGCAGCATCACGCAGAACTGGTCGCGGCCGGCCTGGTACCTGAAGTGCGACCTCGCGAACTTCTTCGTGGGGATCGACAAGCGCATCCTGGCCGAGCTCCTCGCCGCGCGCATCCGGGAGCCATGGTGGCTGCAGCTCGCGCTGCAGGTCCTCTTCCACGATCCGCGACCGGATGTCGACGTGCGTGGCGATCCGGCCCGTCTGGCGCTCGTGCCGCCGCACAAGCGGCTGCTCAACCAGTCGCCCGAGTTCGGGCTGCCGATCGGCAATCTCAGCTCGCAGTTCTTCGCCAACATCCTTCTCGACGTGCTCGATCAGCACGTGAAGCACGCGCTGCGCGCGCGGCGCTACATCCGCTACGTCGACGACTTCGTGCTGTTGCACGAGTCGCCAAAGTGGCTCAACAGCGCCCTCGCGGACATCGAGGCGTTCCTGCCACGCACGCTCGGCGCGCGCCTCAACCCGGCGAAGACCATCCTGCAGCCGGTCGCACGCGGCATCGACTTCGTCGGGCACACGATCAGGCCGTGGCGGCGAACAATCCGCCGGCGGACGCTCAGCGATGCGCTCATGCGCGTCGACCAAGCGGCCGCGGAGGATCTCGTCCAGTCGGCCAACAGCTATTTCGGGCTGCTGCGGCAGGCCACCGCCAGCCACCACGACCGCGCGCGCCTGGGCAACTTGGTGCGCCGGCGTGGGCATTCGGTGAATCGCCAACTCACGAAGACATACACCACGAGTGGCGGGCGGCGATGAAGCGACGAATGCGGTTCGTCCACTGCACCAGCTCGATGGACTTTCTCAAGCCCGAGGTGCGCGGGCGCCGATTCTGGCCCCTCAATCCGAGACGACACGATCTGAGGCGATCGATGAACGAGACATGCACGACTTGCGGCGGCTCGAGCTGCGTATGCAGCACGGCGCAGACGATCCGCGCGCTCGAAGGCAAGCTTGCACTGGCCGAGGCGCGTGAACGCGCGCTGCGCGCGATGATCAACAAGCCCGAGCTCGTCGACTTCCTCCGCGGCGTTCGCCTAGAGGCGATACACCAGGTCGAACGCTGGAGCGCGGACCACGATCGCGCCAAGCGGCCGGCCGACTGGTTCTGGCTGGTCGGATATCTCGCCGGCAAGGCGCTGCACGCGGCGATCGCCAGCGATCGCGACAAGGCCAGGCACCACTGCGTCAGCACGGCGGCCGCGCTCTACAACTGGCACTGCGCGATTCAGGGCTTCGACGTGCGCATGTGCCCAGGACGCGCTGATGTCGCCGTCAACGTTGAGGGTGACGTGCACGACTGACGGGCACAGTGCCATGGCTGAACTCCTCCTCACCGACGAAGAAGTGGTCAACCTGACCAAGCGTCACAAGCCGACGCTGCAGGCGCGCATCCTCGGGAAAATGGGGATACCATTTCAGCCCCACCCGACGGACCCGGTGCTGCTGGTCGCTCGTGACGCGGCGCGCGCCTGGTTGATGGGCGACGACCTGCCGGAGGATGCGCCGCCGACGCCGAACATCGCGGGGCTGCGAGAGCGCAGGAGGAAGCATGGGACGTCGCAGAAAGCCGATCGCTGACATGCCGCTGCCGCCGGGGCTGTTCAAGCACCGCCGGCAGTTCCGCGCGCGCCTCTCGGCGAAGCACCCATGGCAGTACTTCGGCACTGATTACCCCGAGGCAACGAAGGGGTATGCCGCGTGGAGGGCGTCCGGCGGCAAGCGCAACACCTTCGCCTGGCTCCTCGACCTTTTCACCGGCGTCGCGTGTCCTGCGAAAGTGAAGGCAGGCCAGCTCGCGCCGCGCACGGCGAAAGACTACTCGAGGGACGCCGAGCTGCTGAAGGTCGGGCTCGGGCACTATGCGCTGGACCGGCTCACCCCGGCGGCGATCGTCGCGGTGCGCGATGAGATCGCCACCTATCAGCCGAAGCACGTGCGCAACCTGCTCGCGTGCGGGTCGGCAGCATGCGCCTGGGCGGTCGAGACTGCCAAGATGGGGAGCAACCCGTTTCGCGAGGTCCGCAGACCGCGCAAAACGCGCCGTGAGCGCTTGATCACCCACGACGAGTATCTGACGGTCTACGGGCGCGCCGGAGCGTCTGAGCGCCGCGCCATGGCGCTTGCCGTGCGGACGCTGGCCAATCCGGCCGACGTCTTGGCGCTCGGGCCGCGCAACGTCGTCCGGACCGGGCCCGATCAGCGCGTGCTGCGATTCCAGCGGGGGAAGACGAGGATCTGGGTGGAGGTCGCGATCACCGGCGAGCTCGCCCAGCTCGTCGACGAGCACCTGGCCGACAAGGTCGTGCGCGCTACGTTCGTGCACCGCGAGGACGGCGAGCCGTACACGGTGGACGGCATCGGCGCCATGTTCCGGCGGCACTGCGTGGGGACGAAGGAGAAGCCGGCCGAGCCGAAGGTCGCTGACTTCGGGCTTCGTGATCTGCGACCGAAGGGAGCGACCGACATGTTTCGCGAGGGCCGCCCCATCAGGGAGATCCAGGCGCTGCTCGGGCACAAGAGCGTGCAGACGACGGAGATCTACTTGCGCGAGTTGATACCGCAGACGGTGCAGCCGAACCACACCGCGATCGTCTCGAGCGTCAAGTGATGGGACGCCATCGGGCAGCAGCGCTCGCTCATCTTCCGGAAGGAGTGCTACGCCACCGCGCGCGCGAGTTTCGTTATGTGACGGACGGCACATCGGGAAAGAAACGGCGGGCGTACACCGACGTGCCAGCGCCGTTCGCCGATCGTAAGAGCGCAGCAACGTTGGTCCGCAATGCGCGGAAGAACGCCGGCGGGCGCGGGCTTTCCATCGCGATCACCGTCGATGAAGTGCTGGAGTTGCTGAAGCGCGCAAATGGCTGCTGCGAGGTCACCGGCATTCGATTCAGCATCGAGAAGCCGTCGGGGGCGCGGATGCGCCCGTGGTGCCCGAGCCTTGACCGGATAGACCGAACGATGGGCTACGCGATCGCCAATTGCCGGATCGTCTGCGCCTACGCCAATCTCGCCTTGAACGAATTCGGCGACGAAGCGTTTGGCGTGTTGGCGGCGGCATTTCGCCGGCGACGACGCCGAAAATAGACCCCATGGGGTCTATCTGCAATACCCCACGTTGCGCTAGAGGCGGTGTAAGGCATTGAATTCTTGGCTCCCCGACCAGGGCTCGAACCTGGGACCTGCGGATTAACAGAACGAATCGGGAAATCGACGTTTGTTTCTAGAAAACAGCAGCATAGCGCGAAGAGATGGGGTACGACAACGGCCATCTAGCGCTGGAATCTACCGGGCATCGATGCGCCCTTGCAGCGCGATATACCCCACTCGTGGACGATCAGATGCAGCCGGACTTCGCTCGCGCGGCGGCAAGCTCCTTCTCGGCAACGAGCCGCGCCTGGTGCTCCGACATCAGCGTGAGCAACAGCGTGCTGAGTTCCGCGCGATCGACCGTCACCGTGTCGGCGGCCGGCTGCGGCGGCGTCACCGTGCAGCCGGCGATCAGCACCAGGGCCGCGGCGAGGCGTTTCATGGCCGACGCCTGATTGGCGCCGTGCACATCACCGTGACGCCGGCTTGGGTGCGCATCGCCACGTGATAGCCACAGATCAGATACCAGTCGCGCAACGTCGCGAAGGTAGTGCGCTTCGGCGCGGTGTAGAACGACCACGGACCCGGGCATGTGATCGCGAGGTCGTTGCCGCGGCGCTCGAGCGCGAAATCGCTGCACGCCGAGCCCGGCAGCGTGAACGTGGCCGCGCCCGCGGGCAATGCGAGCGCGACGAAGAGCGCCGCGACGAGCAGCGCCCGTGCGCCGCTCGCACGTGTCACGGCGTCAGGCCGTGCGCCGCGAGGAAGGTCTTGTACCAGGCAGCACGGCCGGCCTCGATCTCGGCCGTCACTTCCGACGGCGTCACGAGATAGGCCGGCACTTCCTTGACCCAGCCGACCATCGGCTCCCACGCGTGATGCACGCAGGCGTTGTAGTTGCTCGGATTCATCTCGACTGCGTTCACCGGGTCAGGTGCACAGACGACGTCGAATTCGGTCACCGAGCCCATCATCGTCGTGATCTGCTTGTAGTTCTGCCAGTGCGCATAGAGCGCGCCCTTCATGCAACCGGGCTTGCCGCGCATCCACCAGTCTGCGGTGCAGATGCCCGCCTGGTCGAAATCGGGCTTGCCGTCGAAGTCGTAGGGCAGCAGCGTCGGCGCCGCCGGCGCGATCGGGTCGTCGGGCCGCTGCGATTGCGCGACACCGAGCATCGACTGGATCTGGGCAAGGCCGCTGGTGACCTGCGAGAAATACCCCTGCAGCAGCGCGAAGTCCTTCTGATTCATGGTCGTGGTCTCCTTCATTGAGCGCGCGGTCGGCGCGCGTCGAGTTCGGCCTGCGCAAGGGATGCAGCGCGGCTTTCCTGCGGTTGCCCGAACAGGAAGTTGAAGACCTGTCCGGCATTCTGATAAAGGACCGCAAGCGCGCCGCCGGCGAGCGTAGCCACGGTGCCGTCGATCGTCTTCGCGAACCAGAGCTGCACGACGCACATGGCGAGCAGCACGCCGGTGACGCCAACGAGTCCCCACGCGGTGATGCGCCCGGTAAGCAGCGCGAGCTGACGGTTCTCGGGCGACGAATTCTGGCGCGCGACGGCCGCATTCATGCTGGCCTCGCCGCGGTCGAACGCCTGCTGTTCGTAGCCGGCGATCTTGTCGAGGAACGGCGCAATCTCTTCCAGCTTCGCGACCGTCGCCTGCTCGATCTGGGTGACGATTGCCGGGTCCTTGACCACTGCCGTGTAGGCCTCGACGGGGTCCGTCTTGCCAGTGATCTGCGTGGCGAGCCCCATCACCCCTGCGCTCAAGGTATCGTTGATCGAAGCGACGACGTCGGGGCTGTTGCCGTGCCGAGCGAGCTCGGCGTCGATCTTCTTCTGCGCGTTCGCGCTGAACATCTGCACGATGGCGCCGGCCAGCGAGCCGACGAGACCGCCAACGGGGCCGCCGATCGCGGTTCCAACGATGGGCGCGGCCGCGGCGACGGTGTCAGCAATTCCGGGCATGGGTGCCTCCTGTTCGGGGTTGTACGGACGGCCGGCGTCGACGATCGGCGCGGCCGGTTGTGTTTCGGAATCGGCCGCGTTCTGCGGCAGCAGGCCTTCCTGCAGCCGCCGTGCGACGAACGCCGTCGCTTCGGCCTTGGTGATAACGCCGTCGCGGTTGAGGTCGAGGCCCTTGTTCTGGACGTACGTTTTCGACATCACGTCGTCGGCGCTGAAGAGGGCGGCAGCGTCGTCCCAACCAATCGCTTTCGGCCATAGGATGGCCATGTACAGGTCGCTGAGGCGTCCCACGCGGCCGACGTAGGGCGCGAAGTAGCGCCGCACGAGCTCGAGCTGCTCGACGCGCGACATGCGCCGGATTGCGTCCGTCGTCGTGCCCAGCGCGACGGCAGAGCCGCGCGGGCCAGGCATGAACTGGATCAGCCCGCTCGCCCCGCTCGCTGCGTTGTACGCGGCAGAATCCCACCGCGATTCAAAGGCGATGCACGCCGAGAGGTGAGACGGATCGCATCCGATCGCCTGCGCAACGTCGATGAGCTTGCCGCGCTCCTCGGCGTTGAGCAGCCCTCCCCAGGCAAGCATCATTTCTGCACCTCTGTGAACGCCCGCAGCGCCTCAGCCCAGCCGCCGCCAGAGAGCAGCACCTTGCTCGCAAGGAAGATGCCGAGCGCCCACGCGCCAAGGCGCACGAGGCGGCGCCCCCACTTGTCGAGGAACGTGCCGAGCCGGCCGATCGCGGCCGCGCCGCGTAGCATCTGTTCGGTGACTTCAAGCGAGGGCGTCGCGCGCGCCATAAACGCGCGCAGCTCGTCACGCGTCTCACCTGTCATCGCGGTGTTGGCACGCATCTGCTCCGCACCTTCTGCCAAGCGGCTATCGATCGCCGTGATGCGCTGATCGATGTGCGCACGCCACTCGAGCGTCGGGTCGGTGCGGCGGCGATCGCCGGCGTTATCGGTCCGCTCGGTCATTTGAGACTCACGACCACGCACTTGAACGTCACGCTGTTGGTGCCCGTGTGCCCGCGGTTGAACGTCACGGTCGTGGTGTTGGTGAGCTCCCAGCAGCCCTCTTTGTCCTTGTCCGGGCCCGTCGTGACCGCCGTCGTGTAGCCCAGCGGGATGATCACCGTCTTGGTTGTCGTCACCGACGTGATCGTCGCGGTGCGCGACGAGTCGCTGCCAAGGAGGGTGATCGA
>ERZ724522.1818-NODE-1818-length-10696-cov-3.209943_pt1 | contig 10696 bp, 6 predicted proteins | sample MGYA00376055_ERZ724522 | MGnify/ENA primary metagenome ERZ724522 (study PRJEB28724, sample SAMN07190884) | wastewater metagenome | isolation source: effluent of sewage treatment plant in Hong Hong | place: Hong Kong | collected 2016-03-17 ... | reverse complement strand
TTTATTTGGTGTGCAGCCAGTGCCTACCGTAGGATTTGGCTGGGGTGATGTAACACTTGAGAACTTCTTGAGTAACCATCGCTTATTTAAAGACGTAGGCACTGAAACTGATATATACATTGTTAGAATAGGCGAACTTGATGTCCAATCAATAGCTGATGAACTAAGAGACCAAGGACTAAATATCACCGTTGATCTAAGTGGTAAAAAAATTGGCGACCAGATAAAAACTGCACTTAAAAAACAAATTCAAAATGTTCTGATTGTAGGAGAAGACGAACTAAAAACTGGTAAATACCAGCTCAAAGATTTAAATTCAGGAAAATCGAAAGAGCTGACTTTAACTCAGATTGCCAAGGCTCTAAAAAAATAAAATGACAGCCGCTAATCACGCGCTGACAGGCACGGCCATTGGACTGGTTATTGGCCAGCCAATCCTGGCTATACCTTTGGCTTTCTTATCGCACTATATATTAGATGTATTACCTCACTTTGAGAGTGGCCAAGGTGAAAAAGCATATTCAAAAAAATGGTTTCATAACTACTTAAAAGCTGAGTTTATTTTTTGTGTGTTATTAGTTGCATTTCTAGCTTGGAAACAGCCAGCTTATTGGTTTCTTGCATCTGTCTGTGCTTTTATAGCTGCCGCCCCAGATTTGGCCAGTATTAAAAGATTCATTTTGCAGAAAAATAGTAAGACGTATAAACCGGGTAGATACGTAAGATTTGCTAGCAAAATTCAGTGGTTTGAAAAACCAATCGGCGCTTTTGTAGAAGTTGCATGGGCAATAGCCATGCTGGCAATAATTATTCCAATAATCTTTTAAACCTGTTAAAGTATAGGGCTATGCAAGTAAATCTAGAAAAAATCAATCCTACCAAAGTAAAAATGACGATTACTGCCGAACAGGTAGAAATCGACCGATTTAAAGACCGAGCGATAAGAGATTTGGGCCGTGATCTTAAAATTGCCGGATTTCGTCCGGGTAAAGCACCGGCATCAGTTATTGAAAAAAATCTAGATCAAGCATTACTGCAAAACCATTTCTTAGAAAACATTATAAATGATCTTTATGTTCAAGCGGTTGGCGCAAAAAACGTTCGCCCAGTAGCAAATCCAGACATTGCTATATTAAAATTTGTGCCTTTCAGCACCTTAGAATTTTCTGCTGAAGTTGAAGCGGTAGGTGAAGTAAAACTGCCAGATTACAAGAATATAAAGATTGAAAAACCTAAGGTTAATGTAACTGCAGACGAAGTCAACAAAGTCATAGATGACCTTCTTACTAGAGGAGCTAAAAAAGTTGAAGTTAAACGCGCAGCCAAGAAAAATGATGAAGTTGACATAAATTTCAAAGGTGTTGATGCCAAAACTAAAGCTGCCATTGTTGGCGCTGAAGGTGAAAAATATCCATTGATTATAGGCAGTGGAAATTTTATTCCAGGTTTTGAAGAAGAATTGGTTGGCTTAAAAGCAGGGGCGGAAAAAACATTTAATATAACGTTTCCTAAAGACTACGGAGTAAAAGATTTACAGAGTAAAAAGGTTGAATTTACTGTCAGTATAAATAGTGTAAATGAACTTCAGAAGCCAAAATTAGATGATCAATTTGCAAGTACAATCGGACCTTTTAAAACATTAGCAGACCTCAAGGCAGATATAAAAAAACAATTAAATCTTGAAAAACAACAACAAGCTGACCGCGAATTCGATAATCAATTAGTAGCCGAAATTGCTTCAAAAACAGAGGTTAACATTCCAAAACAATTGGTAGAAGATGAAATTGATCGCATTGAAGAAGAAGAAAAGCGAAATACCATATATCAGGGTCAAACTTGGCAGGAACATCTCGATGCAGAAGGTGTTACAGCAGAAGAACACCGCGAAAGACAAAGAGAAATAGCGGAATTACGAGTCAAATCTGGTCTGATTCTCGGTGCAATATCGCAAGAAGAAAAAATCGAAGTCACTCCAGAAGAGCTTGAAGTAAGAATTCAGCTACTTAAAGGTCAATATACTGACGATTCAATGCAGGCAGAGCTTGATAAGCCTGAGAACCGTCGTGACATCCACAGTCGCATGATGACAGAAAAAACCCTCGACAAACTTCGCAGCTATATTAAGAGATCAAACATAAGCAATTAAAACTAATAAACTTGCATGTTAGTATCTGTAAATGCCACTAGTTGAAAAGTTGCCTTGGCAAAACCAGGTAATTGACAGCCCGCCCATTAAGTTGATTCAAAAGGTGAGTGATTATCCTCATGATATCGATCTTACTTTTGTTGGTGTCCGACATGATGTTGACGGTTCAGATACTGCATATATTCGTGATTTGGCTTGCGAGTCTGATGTGGTATTTATTGAAATGGTCGAATGGGCAAACGTAGACGCTAAAAATATGCAAGCTTTAGCAAATGGGAAGCAATCTGCACTAAAGGCATCATACGAACAGCTTAGAATTGGCACTCATCAGGAGAGTGAGGCAGCTTTATGGCTCGCAAACGTACACTCACAAATATTTGGTACTAAAGTAAGATATTTGCCTACTGATTACCCTAAAGGACATCCAAATATGGCAAAGTTCCATGCCATGGTAAATGGTCAAAGCGGGTTAATAACACAGCACTTTCCTTTACTTCTCGACCGGGAAAGTTATGTAGCGAGCCATGTAACAGGAAAAATAGCCGAACTAAGAAAACATATTGAAACTATAAGAGCAAAAAGTCCACTCAAGGTAACACTATTCCTAGGTGCTGCACATTATGCTGTTGCAGAAACCTTATCAAATCTTGCCGCGCAGGTTGCTTTAGGTGATTTTACTACCAGAATAATGTTTGATGATGCCGCAGATTTATCCCCTAATGAATATGTGTCTAGTGCAGTGAGCGAAACCGGCATACAACTTATGGTGGATTATCAAAATTGGCTCAGGACTTCAGAAAATTAGCACTCTCACTTGACGAGTGCCAACAAGCTGACTATAATAGATACATAATGAGCGTTTTAATCCCTACAGTCATAGAAAACGAAGGCCGTTACGAGCGTGCTTATGACATTTATAGCCGTTTACTAAAAGACCGAATCATTTTTTTGGGATCAGATGTTAATGAGGCTTCTGCCAATATAGTTGTTGCTCAACTTTTATTTTTACAAGCCGAAGATCCTAAAAAAGACATTTACTTTTACATTAATAGCCCAGGTGGTCAAATATATGATGCCTTCGCCATTTACGACACCATGCAATATGTTACAAATGACATCCAAACTGTTGGCATTGGTGTGCAGGCATCAGCAGCAGCGTTTTTACTTAGCTCAGGAACCAAGGGAAAACGATTCTTGTTGCCAAACTCAACGGTAATGATCCACCAGCCTTCATCTGGAACTCGCGGCAAAGTTACTGATCAAGAAATTGATTTAAGAGAAGCTCTAAGGCTAAAAAAATTACTCGAAGGAATCATGGCTAAAAATACTGGCCAAAAACCCGAAAGAATCCACGAAGATATGGAACGAGATAAGTGGCTAGATGCTCAAGAAGCTAAAAAATATGGCATCGTCGACGATGTCATCACAACTCCTCCAAAACACTAGTAAAAAATAAAAAAGATGCTATAATATTACATAATTATGGCAGAAGTTTCCAAGTCTCAAGCCGCAAGCGTGGCTAATCGCAGATGTCTTTTAGGCAGACTCGGCGTTATTACTTGCCCGCTGCTTGACTATGAAGAAATCCCACCGGTTGGCGCTGTTTCAGAAACCGCTTTAAATGATAATCAACCAAAATCCAGAAAGATGCCCCCTAATAGTGTTATTGCTAAGCGTTATGTTATACATGAGCCAGGCAGTATATTTGAAGATGATGATTACTTAAAGATCATGGAGGAATTGTCAGATCCTTCTGAATTTACTGCTATGCCGGGTATAACTGTGATTTCGCAAGATTTTGTAAGTCTTGAGAATAATGAAGGCAGCCAAGAAAGCTTGCCGAAACTTCTAGTTGCAACGCGCAAGGCCGTTGCGGGCTTGCCTACCAGATTATACGCACATACTTCCAAAACTCGTCTTTTCGGTGGTAGATCTCCAGGATCAAAAGTTCACGTTGCATTCGAGTTAGATTCAACAGGCAAGAGCAGGGTGTCACAAGACCTAGCTGCTTTAAGGCAAAATGATCATTTTAGTTCACTGCAAGGAGCAGGCAGGGCTCATATAAGCGTTATGGCTACACGCGATCATGAAAAAGCGGCTGATATATCTGAAAGAATAAATGAAATTCACAAAAAACTGATGCCAGTAGCACTGGGTGAGCTTACGCCAGGGTATGCGGTATCTTTAAGATCACCTTTTGTTGACATAGATTTAAAAAAGGAGCATACTGTATAGTCAAGAAGTAGTGTAAGCTCATGGCATCATTGGTGAATTATTATCAACAGTTTAAGCCTTCGCTTAGAGATCTTCGGCCGAATCAAAAAACAATATAAAAATCTAAATCAAAACAGCTGGGCTTTTGCTTGGTTTGTTTCAAAAATAAGCAATATATTAAAGATATAACGGGGGACACTGCTTGCGTATGGCGAATATTTCGACCACTAAAAAAATCAAGACAACTAAAGTAAATAATAAAACTAGGACCTTTTTCAGCGATAATGCTTACAGTCAGGATATTCCAAACCTGGTAGACCATCAAAACCGCTCTTTTCAGTGGTTTGTAGAAGAAGGTCTTGGAGAACTATTGGCTGAAATCAGCCCAATAGATGACTATACTGGCACTAAACTGTCATTAAGTTTTAAAGATTATAAATTTGGAGATCCAAAACTAACCGAAGCCGAAGCACGCGAGAATAACGTAAGTTATGAAGCGCCATTGATGGCTAAAGTTGTACTTACTAACAAAGTAACCGGTGAAATTAAGGAACAAGAGATTTATCTCGGTGACTATCCTTGGATGACCACCCGAGGTACTTTTGTGATTAACGGTGCCGAGCGCGTAGTAGTAAGCCAGCTGATCAGATCAGCTGGCGTTTTCTTTACGGCTGAACCACATGGTGCAAGTAGTTTATATGGAGCCAAGGTTATTCCAGGCCGAGGTGCTTGGCTCGAGTTCGAAACTGCTGCCAACGGTGCTTTATATGTGAAAATCGACCGTAAACGTAAGATTCCTGTGACTACTCTGCTACGTGCTCTAGGTGTTACTGAGAGCCGCATGCGAGAAGTATTCAAACATGTAGATACTGGCTCAGCTAGCTATCTTGATGCCACTCTTGAAAAAGATCCAGCCAAAGGTCAAAACGACGCATTAATTGAAGTTTACCGCCGCTTACGACCAGGCGACCTAGCAACTGTAGATAACGCTAAGTCTTTAATTGAAAACATGTTCTACAACTACAAACGCTTTGATTTTAGCCGCGTAGGTCGCTATAAGATCAACAAACGACTTGATTTGGACGTACCTAACACCTTAGAAAACAGAGTGATGCGTCTAGAAGATATCCAAGCAATTATTGCTGAGCTGATTAGATTAAATAACACTCAGGATCCTGCTGATGATATCGACTCTCTAGCTAATCGTCGTGTGAAATTAGTTGGCGAATTAGTTCAGAGACAATTTCGAATTGGATTACTTCGTATGGAGCGAAACACCAAAGACCGCATGTCTATGTCAGATATCGAAACCGTTACACCGGGTCAGTTAATTAATGCCCGCCCAGTAGTTGCAGCAGTACGCGAATTCTTTGCTAGCTCGCAGCTAAGCCAGTTCATGGACCAAATTAACCCACTATCAGAACTTGCACATAAAAGACGTCTAAGTTCTATGGGCCCTGGCGGATTAAGCCGAGAACGCGCTGGATTTGAGGTTCGCGATGCTCATGCAACGCACTATGGCCGAATCTGTGCCGTAGAAACTCCAGAAGGCGCCAACATTGGTCTAGTTCTTAACCTAGCCAACTATGCCCGTGTAAATGATTATGGTTTTATTGAAACGCCATATCGCAAGGTGATTAATGCAGCAACGCCTAAAGATATTGTCGGACATATTGCCAGCGAAGATTACCACGACGAAAAAGGTAAAGTATTCGTTAAAAAAGACACTAAACTTAAAGCTACTGATGCAAGCAAATTAGCAAAGATCAAAACTCGTGCTACATGGCCTGTTAAAGCCAAGGCTACAGATGAGATCGTCTATCTTGATGCCCAAGCAGAAGAACAAGCAGTTATAGCCGGTGGTGGTTCGGAACTAGATAAGGAAGGTTATTTTGTACATGACCGTGTAAGTGCCCGTTCACACCTTAAATCAGGTGAAGTTGATGCTAATGACGTTAATTATATGGATGCGGCTCTTAACCAAATTATTGGCTCAAGCGCAGGTTTGATTCCATTTATTGAGAAAAACTATGTTTACCGATCACTTATGGGTAGTAACCAGCAGCGTCAGGCAGTTCCGTTAATTCAGCCACAAAGCCCAATTGTAGGTACCGGCTTAGAAACTGTCGCAGCCCACAACACTGGCCAGTTGATTGCCGCAGAAGCAGATGGTGAAGTCATTAAAGCTGCCAGCGACGAAGTGGTCGTTAAATACAAGCAAGGAACAGTTAAATACACACCACAGCTTTATATTCGAAGCAACGAAGGTACTTCAATTAACCAAAAAGTTGTTGTTCATACCGGAGATAAAGTAAAAGCAGGCGATCCTTTGATAGAAGGAATGTCAATCGCCGATGGTGAATTAGCGCTTGGTAAAGACTTAATTGTAGCCTTCATGCCTTGGGGTGGATACAACTTCGAGGATGCAATCATCATTAGCCGTAAACTAGTTGAGGATGACACCCTGACATCTGTTCACATTGTAGATTTCATGATTGAAGTTCGTGAAACAAAACTTGGCCCTGAAATCGTCACAAGCGATATTCCTAACGTTTCTGAAGAAACACTTCGACACTTAGATGAAGATGGTATCGTTCGCATCGGTGCAGAAGTACACCCGGGCGATATCTTAGTAGGTAAAATTACTCCTAAAGGTGAGCAAGAATTAAGCTCAGAAGAAAGACTATTACGTGCAATCTTTGGTGAAAAAGCCAAAGAAGTTCGTGACACATCCCAAAGAATGAGTAACGGCAAGCATGGTAAGGTTGTCGGCGTTAAAGTATTTAGCCGCGAAAACGGTCATGAACTAAAAGCCGGCGTAATCATGCAAATTCAGGTCTTTGTTGCCCAAATGCGAAAAATCGCAGTAGGTGATAAACTTGGTGGTCGTCACGGTAACAAGGGTGTTATTGCCCGAATCTTACCCATTGAGGATATGCCATTTACTGAAGATGGTACGCCAATAGATATTCTTTTGAATCCTCTTGGTGTTCCATCAAGAATGAACGTCGGGCAGTTATTTGAAACCCACCTTGGTATGGCTGCACGAGCACTTGGAATCCGAGTTGCCAGCCCATCATTTAATGGAGTTAGCGAACAAAAGATCCAGGATCTATTAAAAGAAGCTGGTTTACCAGAAGATGGTAAGCAGCAACTTTATGATGGACGCACCGGGGAAGCATTTACTGAAAGAACTACCGTCGGAAGCATGTATATGATTAAACTCAACCACATGGTGGCTGATAAAATTCATGCCCGATCTACAGGGCCATACACCATGGTTACACAGCAGCCTCTTGGCGGAAAAGCCCAAAACGGTGGCCAGCGATTCGGGGAAATGGAAGTTTGGGCGCTAGAAGCTTACGGCGCAGCTAATACTTTGCAAGAAATGTTGACTATCAAATCTGACGATGTTTACGGAAGAAGCAAAGCCTACGAATCGATCATCAAGAAAACTGAAATCGTTGGGCCAAAAGTGCCAGAAAGCTTTAACGTCCTAGTTAAAGAACTTCAAGGACTTGGTCTAAAAGTTGATCTTGTTCACTCTGATAATGTTGTTGACGCAGAAGAAATTTTAGCAAGCAATATTCACGAAGAGGCTACTCATCCAGCAGATGTTGATGTGCCACAGGATGCGGTAACAGCACTTGATATGACTGAAGAAACTTCAGGTGATAGCGACTTTTCTATAGATGATGTTGATGGCGATATTAACGGAGATATGGCACTAGTCGGAGGCGACGCAGATGACGATGACACCGCGACAGACACTAACGAAGGGGAGGAGGCTTAATATGACACCTCAACGCTATTCAAACACCGGCACTGATATTTCAGAATTTGATGCAGTTAGATTGGCAGTTGCCAGCCCTGATGACATTCTTGATTGGAGCTATGGTGAAGTTACAAAACCAGAAACAATCAACTATAGAACTCAAAAACCAGAACGTGACGGTCTTTTCTGTGAAAGAATATTCGGCCCAGTTAAAGACATTAATCCACACGATGCTAAATATAAAGGCGTTAGAAGCCGAGAAGCAGCTGTTGATAAAAACGGAGAGCTAGTTACCCGCAGTATTGTTCGTCGCGAGCGAATGGGACACATTAATTTAGCTGTACCAGTTTCACACATTTGGTTCTTAAGAGGTACTCCTAGCGCGATGGGTCTTTTACTTGGTTTAACTGTAAAAAACCTTGAGCGTGTAGCTTACTTTGCTAACTACATCATCATGTCTGTTGATACTGAAAAGTTAGAAAAGATCATGACCGATAAAGAAGCTGAATTTGCAGCCGCAAAAGAAGCAATTAAACTTCGCTATGAAAAGGAAGCCGAAAATAAAGAAGCTAATGTCAAAGCTTTGGCAGAAATGCAAACCAAAGAGCTTGAAGAAGTCGATCAGAATTTTGAGGCTTTCCGTGATCAAGTAAATGGTTTGGTAAAACTAGGATTAATCAATGAAACTGATTACCGCAATTTACCAGATGAACTACGCAAATTGATTAAAGTTGGAATGGGCGGTTCAGCGCTTAAAGACCTTTTAACCGAAATCAATCTAAAAGAGTTGATTGCAGATCTATCAAAAGAAGCTGAAGATGCAAAAGGTCAGCGTCGTAAGAAGATAATGAAGCGTTTACGTCTGCTTGAAAGCATGGATCGTGCAGGCATTAAGCCTAGCAGCATGACTGTTAGCGTATTACCTGTTATACCACCAGATCTAAGGCCAATGGTTCAGTTGACTGGTGGACGATTTGCAACAAGTGACCTTAACGACCTATACCGACGCGTAATTAACCGTAATAACCGTCTTAAGAAGCTTATGGACCTTAATGCTCCAGAAGTTATACGCCGAAACGAACAGCGAATGCTACAAGAAGCTGTAGACGCATTGATCGACAACAGCTCAGCCCGCAGTGGCCGTGCAGTTGCTGCTACTGGTCAACGCCGAAGATTGAAATCCCTAAGCGATATGCTTAAAGGAAAACAAGGTCGATTTAGACAAAACTTGCTCGGTAAGCGAGTCGACTACTCAGGTCGATCTGTAATTGTAGCTGGACCTGAACTAAAGATTAACCAGTGTGGTTTACCTAAGATGATGGCTCTTGAGTTATTCAAGCCATTTGTCATCGGTGAACTAATCGAACGTGAGCATGCCCACAATATTCGTAGCGCTTCACGTTTAATAGAAATGGGCGAAACCGTAGTATGGGATGCACTTGATGAAGTTATTAAAGGTAAATATGTACTTCTTAACCGTGCTCCGTCACTTCACCGCCTAAGTATCCAAGCTTTCCAGCCAGTATTAATTGAAGGCCGTGCTATTCAGTTACACCCATTAGTATGTAAAGGCTTTAATGCTGACTTTGACGGCGACCAAATGGCCGTACACTTGCCTTTAAGCGACAAAGCACAAGCTGAAGCTCGCGATATCATGGCTGCTAACCACAATCTACTTAAACCTGCTGACGGATCACCAATATTGCATATTGAGCAAGACATCGTTCTTGGTTGTTACTATCTAACTTACGAAAAACCGGGTACTGAAAATTCTAAAGTTGTATCTTACTCAGATATTGACGAAGCCGTAATGGCGCTTGACCAAGGTAAATTGACACTTCAGAGCAAAGTTAAAGTTAATTTCCGCGGTAAAAATCGTGAAACCACTTTGGGACGAATTTTGTTTAATGAGATTTTCCCTGAAGATTTCACTTTCCAAGACGAAGTAATGACCAAAAAACGTTTACAAAAAGTCATGGCCAAAGTTTATGCCAAATATGGCCAAGAACGAACTGCTGAAATTGCTGATGATCTAAAAGATCTAGGCTTTCAATATGCAACCAAGTCAGGTCTAAGTATGGGAATGGGTGACTTCGTACGCGTAAAAGGCATGGATACTTTACTAGACGAAGGTGAAGAGAGAGCAAAAGCCATTTCTTCTCAATTTGAAGAAGGATTCATAACTGACGACGAGCGTCACCGTCTTACTGTTGAAAACTGGACCAAAGTTGAAACCAAAGTACAAGAATTACTTGCTAACCAATTAGTTGGCGAAGATTCCTCAATGGCTATCGCTATCGAGTCTGGAGCCCGAGGTAGCTTGTCTCAGCTAAAAGACACCGTAGGTATGCTTGGTGTACGTCAAGACACAACCGGTAATGTCATCGAGTTGCCTGTTAAATCAGGTTACTTTGAAGGATTGAATCCACTTGAATATTTCACCGGTACCCGCGGTACGCGTAAAGCTTTAATCGATATTGCCCTTAAAACTGCAGATGCAGGATATCTTACTCGTCGACTAGTTGACGTAGCACAAGATGTATTTACTATCGAAGAAAACG
>ERZ724522.1817-NODE-1817-length-10697-cov-10.388555_pt1 | contig 10697 bp, 3 predicted proteins | sample MGYA00376055_ERZ724522 | MGnify/ENA primary metagenome ERZ724522 (study PRJEB28724, sample SAMN07190884) | wastewater metagenome | isolation source: effluent of sewage treatment plant in Hong Hong | place: Hong Kong | collected 2016-03-17 ... | reverse complement strand
GCAGGGTCGCATTGCCGCGATTGACGGGCTGGCGCAGGCCGGTCGCGCCGGGTTCAGTATCTGGGATTACAAGACCAATGGCTGAAATCCGCAAGATCGTCCGTTCGTCCCCGCTGTCGAATTTCAGCCGCGTCGCCCCTGTCGGCGGCAGCGGTTTCGCGGCCATCGCGGACATGGCGCGGCAGGCGTATGACTTCCTCGCGCCAGCAGCGACTGAACGCATTCAGCAGGAGCGGGCAGAAGCCGGCCACGCAGATGGCCAAGCCCTTTCGCAGCGCATCATCGGGGACAACCGCGTTCCCGTCGCGCCGCAGGCCGCGCCGCGGCCGCAGATCGGCAATCCGAACGAGCCGCCCGTGGCGCAGTCCGCTGCGGCGCCGTCTGTCACGACAACGACGCTGCAAGGACTGGTCGACCAGCGTGAGGGCGGCGGCGATTACCGGACGCTGTTCGGGTTCGCCAACCGCGATGGAGGGGCGTTCTCCGGCACCGACATTACGCAGATGTCCATCGGCCAGCTTGTCGGATTTGCGTCGCGCGACGGGGCTTACGGCCGGCACCAGATCAACCAGCTTGGCTATCTTGCGACGCCAATGGGGCGTTATCAGGTCGTAGGCTCCACGCTACGAAATGCAGCCCAGGAAATGGGTCTGAGCGATGATACGCTTTTCACCCCGGACGTTCAGGATCAGGTGTTTGCACACCTTGCCCGGCGCCGACTGTCCGGCCCCTTGTCGATGGAAGGCAAGATTTCCGCCCTCCGTGAAGAGTGGGATGGGTTCCGCCATGTCCCGGACGCGCAACTTGCAGCCGCAATTCAGGACTTCGAGGCGGGAAACTACATGCCGCCGGCGCGTGGTGATACTGTTCTGCGCGATGGCGCCGGCAGCGATCCATTGAGCGGCCCAAATTCCGAATGGGACCGTCAACTGATTGAGGAGTATGTTCAGGAGAACCCTGCATATCGTCCGCTGGAGCAGCGGATGCGCGTTGCTCTGACGCGCCTCAACGAAATCAGCCGGCAGATTTCATCGCTAGACCCATCCGACCCTAACGCGACCGCGTTGCGTGGGGTTCTTGAGGCCGAAGCGGAAAAGTTGCGATCCGAAGCCCGCCCGATCTACCAAGAGATGCAGGCGATCAGGGAAGAGGCGACCAGCCGCGTGCTCGGTGATGCGGCGGCCGAAGGGGGTATCGACCCCCGCCTTGCGTCTATCGAGGCCCGCGCCAATAATCAGCAGGTATACGACCCGCGGTTGCAGGATCAGGAGCGACGCCTGAACGACATCAACGTGCTGACACCCGTCGGTGCGCGCATGGCGGCTCAGGAGCGGCGCCTAAACGTGGTTGATGCTGTCGGAGCGGTTGACCACAATTTCTTCAATGAGGTCAGGGATATCCTGTTCCCGCCCACGCAGGTCGGCCCGCAGGTGCAGGGCGGATATGAAGGTCTGGTGCCGGCATCCACCGCTCCCGTCCCCGCGCCTCAGGCGCCCGCGCCGACGCTGATCCGCAATGGCGAAGGCCGGCTGGAAGCCCGGCTGTTTTCGCCCATGTCCGACCCGATCCTTCAGGCGGGGAATGCGGCCTATCTCGCCGCCGTTCTGGCCGAAACCGGCATGGCCATCCAAGCCGACCTGATGTCGCTGTCGCAGCAGCACGCGGACGATCCCGAGGGGTTCCTTGCGGCGGCGCGGCAGTATTCCGACCAGACCGCGGCGAACACCGATCCCCGGCTGCGCCGCGACGTGCGCGCGCAAATGGACGAGGAAATCAACCGCCGCTACCTCGGGATGCTCGACCAGCAGTATCGCACGACGCAGGCGCGGGCAGAGGACGCGCTGTCCGCCCAGGCGGAAATGTGGTCGCAGGACTATGCCGCGGCCATCGCCTCGGGCAACGCAGACGAGATCGCCCGGACGCAGGCGCGGCTTCAATCCGTCCTCGCCGCGCGTGAGGCGATGCCGGGATCCACCTGGTCGCCGGAGCGGTCGCAACTGTTCATGCGCAACGCGCAGCAGGCCGGTCAGCGCCAGATCGAACAGCAGCGCGAACAGCGGGCAGGGGAATACCGCGACAGCCTGCGCACGATCATCGCGGCGCGACGGGACGGGCTGACGGCCGCGGATGAAACCGTTCTCTCCGATCCCGCAGCATGGGCGGCCGATCCCGCGCTGGCGCAGGAAGCCGCGGCATGGATCGAGTTCCGCGACCAGTTCCCCACCTTCGAGGGCCTGCCCCCGGCACAGCAGCAGGCGGTCATCGCTGACCTTCGCGCGCAGCCGGTGCAGGACGAATACCAGATTGCGATGATCGGCAAGGCCGAGGAAGCCGCTTCCGCAGGGCAGCGCGCTTGGGCGGAAGATCCGATTGCTCGGGCGGCAGAGGTTCTGCCGACAGCCCCGCCGCCGATCCCGGCCTATGATCCGGCCAATCCGCAGGCGATGATGAACGCGCTGACGGCGCGGGCGGAATATGCCAACGGGCTGGTGCAGCAGGGCTACGTTGCGCGCCCGACATTCTTCTCCCGCGCGGAAGCGGACGATCTGTCTCTCGCCATGGGCAAGGACATGCCCGACGAGGTGCGCCTTGCGCTGGCGCAGGCGGTCGCATCGGGGCTTGGCGACAACGCCATCTTCGCCTTCGATCAACTGGACCTCGACCCCGTTCTCGGCCACAGCGGGCGGATGCTGGCGTCGGGCGGGGACGCCGCAACGGCGATGGAGGCCCTGCGCGGGCAACGGATGCTCGACGAAGGGCTTGTGTCTATCCCGGCGGCGCTGACCCGGATTGATGCCGTCGCGCCGGAAATCAGCGAGGCGCTTTCGGGCATCCCGGCGAACGACGTGGAAATGCTGTCCTCGATCACCGCCTATGCGCAGGCGATCTATGCCGCCAATGCGCGAGGGGTCGATCCCGATAGTCAGCAGGCCAAGGACTTGATGGCGACGGCGATCCAGCGCGCCATGGGGCAGTCGGAGGATGCCAACGGGCGCACGACTGGCGGGGTTCAGCGCGTCCTGAATGGCTCGGTCTGGCTTCCGGTCGGCATGTCTGGCGATCTGGTGAACGAACGGCTGCGCGACATGGTGCCGCCGTCCGGTCTCGGTGCCGGGTTTCAGGACATGGCAGAGGCGTTCAACGACAGTCGCGATGTTCGCGTGGCGCGGTGGCGGGCATCGCAGCCCGAAGGCATCGCGCCGTCGCTTCCCTATGTCGGGACACAACCCATGCCGGCGAGCCTCCTGCGCAGCGCCCGGCTTGTCCCGGTCGGGGGCGAGAACGGTTCGGTCTATCGCATGGAAATCGTCCGGTCAGGGACCGTCCTCGATGTGGTGACGGAAAGCGGGGGCATTTTCTATCTCGACCTCAAGCGGATGATGGAGGCCCCGTGACCTTCCTTCTGAACAACGCGACCCCGGTCCAGATGCAAGGGCGAGGCGCGGGCGAGGAAGTCCCGACCTTCTGGCAGGGCATCAGCGCGGGGTTTTCGTCGGAATATATCCGCACGAATGCAAACGCTTACGCGCAGGACAGCGGCTTGAGGGTCCGCGAAGAAACGGCGCGGTCAATCCAGAACCGCATTGGCATGAGCGAGATTGTCTCGGCCCTGCAAGAGCGGGACGACACCTACGGCGCCGCGCCCCAGATCGAGAACATGGAAGATGTCTGGGGCATCTATGGCGCCGACACCGCCGATGTGATCTTCGAGCTTGCCCGGCGCGATGCCGAGGCCAACCCGGACGCATGGTCGGACGTGGATCTTTCCGACGAGAGGATCGAAGCGCAGGTGACGGAGCGCCTGACGCAGGAATACCGCGACGCTCAGGACATGCTCGACATGATGGGCGGCGGCGGGCGCATGGCCGCGGAATTTGCCGGCGCCGCGGGGGCCGCATTCGCTGACCTGCGGCAGGCAATCCTTCTGCCGTTCGGCTTGGGCAGCGGTTCGATCATCAAGACCATCGGGCGCGAGGCAATGCTTGGCGCGGCTGGCGAGGCGATCACGCTGCCGTCGCAATACGCGATGGCGGAACGTCTCGGGCTGCAAGATCCAAACGTGGTGCAGCAGTTGGCCTTCGCGGCAACCATCGGCGGGGCCTTCGGCGGTGCGATGGAGGCCGGGGGCCGCGCGCTGACCTATTTCCTCGGGCGCCAGAGTGTTCCGACCCCTTCCGCGCGGGGCGAGGCGGGCGAGCAATTCATCATCGGCGCGGCAGAGGATGCCATCGCGCGCGGGGAAAGCCCGTTCCCGGCGACGGAAAGGGCCTTGGCGGGAAATCCCCCGATGGAACTTCCGCGCGCCCCACTTGTCCTGACCGACAGGCAGAGGGTCGATGTTCCCCCCTATGGGGCCGATCCTGTTGCGGGAATGGAGCCTGACGCGACGCCGGAAGGAACTTTCCGCACCGAATGGCAACCTGTGGATGCCAGCGACGCCACCATCGCCGCGCGGCAGGCGGAAATCGACAGCATGGAAGCCGATCTGCGCCGGGACTATCCCGCAGACATGCGCCGTGCCCGTCCTTTCGCCGCCGTGATCCGGGCCGCGGGAGGCGTGCGCACGACGATCATGCGGGACGGCCAGGCGGTCCCGTCATGGGCGGCGGCGGAGCTTGCATCCCGTGGCATCACCCCGCGCACGCATCCAGGCCTGTTCAACAACAGGACCGGCCATGCCGATCTGGATAATCTCGGGTTCGACGAGGATCTGATGCAGGTTCTCGGCCGGTCTGAGGATGGGCACTATGCCAATCGCGACCGGATCATCGAGTATCTGGAACGGGAGGCGGCAGGTGAGCGCGTCCCGATGAGCCTCGACATGGAAGCGCGGATGGCAGAGATTGCCAGCGCCAAGGCTCGTTTGCATGACCCTGAACCGACTGCGCATTCGGTATTCATCGCCGCGGAGCCGCGCCAGCATGGGCTTTTCCTGACCTCATCCGACGTTGCCGATGCCGCCGTGCCGGAGGGTCGTGCGCGGGTGCGGAAGGCGATTGGCGACCACATGTTCGCCCGGCAGTATCACCGCGAACTGACGATGGATGAGATCGCGGAAATCACCGACACGCTCTTGACCCATGGCGGCGACGTGGATGATGCTGTCGCGCGGTTTGTCGAGCGCGAACTTCAACATGAAAGGTCTCTGGATGGGCGACCGAAAGATAGTTCTGGACAGGCTGACGGCGGAAGCCTCGGAGAACCTCGCGCGGGCGATGGAAACGGGCAGGCGGGTTCCGCAGGCCGAGAGGCTGGTGCGGCTGACGGCGCTTCTGGCGCAACCGAACGAACCGCCGCAGGCGAACAATACCTTGCCCCCGGCATCGCCCCCGTCAGCCAACGGGAACGGCTAGAGGCGCTGCAACGCCAGAAACTGGCCGGGCAGGCTGCGGCCGCGGACCATGGGCTATTTGACCTGTCGGCGCGATCCCAGATGGATTGGCTGGACGCACCTTCCGGTGCGAAGGCCGAACCAGTGCAGGCGGCGCGGACAGGCAGGCTTCGGGCGGCAGTCGAAGCGGGCGACGATCCCACGGTCATTCTCGACGGCAAGGAAATGCGCCTGTCCGAGGCGCTGGACGAACTCGATGCGGATGACGCGCTGACCGAGGCCGTGACCATTTGCAGCATGAGGGGCGGGGCATGAGTTTCCAGGCTTGTATCGACGCGGCGGTCGAGGCGAAGAAGATCAGCCGCATCCGGGGCGACAAGGCGAACGCAATTTTCGATGATCTGTTCGACACTTACCGGGCGCAGGGTCATGCCGACGACATTGCCGCCGCGATGGCCGGGTTCGATACGCAGGCCGCGATGAAGAAAGCGGCCGGCGACAAGCGGCATACCTTCCTCGCGACTGTCGAAGTCCTGCGGAAGATGGAAGCCGAGGTGAAATCCTCGCCCGATCTGGCGACGCTGGCCACATCAAAGGTCGAATACATGGACAGCCGCCAGAACAAGGGCGGGTCCATGGTCGGGGAAGCGAACGCGCTTCGGCACTTGTTTCACGCACGGCTGGCGGAATTGATCCGGCGACACCATCGCGACCTTCTCGGGAACAGCAAGGACAAGGCCGGGCTGCTGAACGTCGCGCGCGAACTGCACGGGCAGGTGACGGGGGACAAGGCCGCAAAGGCGATTGCGACGGGTGTGCGCGAGGCGTTCAAGGAAATGCGCCGCATGTTCAACGAGGCTGGCGGGACCATCGGGGAACTGGCCGATTGGGGCCTGCCGCACAAGCATGACCAGCTTGCGATCACCAAGGCCGGGTTTGAAACGTGGTATGCCAACATCCGCGACAAGATCGCATGGCACCGGATGGAGGACCGGCTGACCGGCAAGCCCATGGCGCCGGAAGGCGCGCAGCCGCCCGAAGCCCGGATGCGGCAAGTCCTGCGCGGCATCTACGACAACATCGCATTCGGGCGCGGGTCTGACGAAGTGACCTATGGCAAAGCACAGGGCCAAAGCCTTGTCGCGCAACTGGACATGGAACGGGTTCTGCACTTCCGCGATGCCGACGCATGGATCGAATACAACCGCATGTTTGGTTCGGGCGACGTCTATGGCTCGATCATCGCCCACGCGCACCGGATGGCCGAGGATATAACGGCGATGCGCAATCTCGGGCCGTCGCCGGAACTCGGGCTGGATTACCTGCGGCAACTCATGGTCAAGGAAGCGCGGGAACGCGGCGACGAGGCGCTTGCCGACAAGATAAGGGGCAACGTCGCCCACGCTGCGCGAATGCTGCGCATCCTGCGCGGCGGGACCATGCCGAACAGCCTGCGGCAGGCGCAGGTCGCACGGTTCTTCTCGACCATCCGGCACGCGCTGTCGGCGGCGATGCTGGACCGCGCCATTGTCTCGTCGGTGTCCGATCTGAACTCGATGCGTCTTGCGGCAAAGTCTGTCGGGCTAAACCCGATGAACGTCATCAGCGCGCATATGAAACTGCTGACCGACGGCGCGACGCAACAGCAGCTTGCCCGCGCCGGCTGGATTGCCGACACCATGGCCGACCCCGGCCTTGTGCTGTCGCGCTGGCAGTCTGAATTCCCCCCGGCGGATGTGGCCGAACGCCTGTCCTCCGGTGTCATGCGGGCGCAGGGTCTCGCCCATTGGACGGACAGTGCCAAGATCGCATTCCAGAGTGAAATGGCGGGCTATCTGGCAGACTATGCCGGCAAGCCGCTGTCCGACCTGCCGGAACCGATGCAGGGCCTCTTGCGCGCCAAGGGGCTGACCGATGAAGAATGGACCTCTTTCGCCAATCCCGCCCACATGTTCACGGCAGGCAACGGCGCGACCTTCATGTCGCCGATCTGGTGGCGGCAATCGACCGACCTTGACCCCGCGCAGGCCGACGCGATCTACGCGAAGGTCCAGACCATGTTCGAGGAACAGACCGAATTTGCGGTCCCGACACAGAACCTCTGGACGCGCGCCTTTGTCGAGGCCGACGACGTTCCGGGCACCATCGGATACGAGATCAAGAAGTCGGCGCTCATGGTGAAATCCTTCGCCATGACCTTCACCACCAACCAGATCAGCCGCATGATGGCGCAGAAGGGTCCGCAGGCCCGTGCCATCTATGCCTTTGATCTACTTGCGGGATCGACCGTGATGGGCGCCGTTGCGCTGCAACTCGGGGAACTGCTCTACGGCCGGGACATGCAGGACATGAGCGACCCGTCCTTCTGGGGCAGGGCGGCGCTCAAGGGCGGCGGCTTGGGCGTCATCGGCGATCTGGTCGCGGCAGGCGAAAGCTCGTGGGGCGGCGGCTTCGGAAGCTATTTCTCCGGGCCGATGCCGCAGCTCATTGGCGAAGCGTGGAACCTGTCGGTCGGCAACGCTGTCGAACTCATGTCCGGGCAGGAGACGAAATTCGGCCGGGAACTGGTGAAATTCCTCGACCGCTACACGCCCGGCGCCGATCTTCCCGGTGTCGGGCTGGCGATGGATCGGCTGTTCTGGGACAGCCTGCAACGGCTTCTCGACCCGGAAGCGGAACAGGCGCTTTATGATGCCGCGACGCGCCGGCAGAACCTCTACGGCAACAAGTCGTGGTGGATGCCGGGCAGTCCCGTGCCATCGCGCGCGCCGTCCTTGGCGGGGCAGGGCGCTTTCTGGCGGTAGGCGCGTGCCTGTGTCTCGCGGCGTCCAGACCGGACGCTGTGCGGCATCATGGCTACTGTCGCAGCAACCCCGCGCTTCACCACGATCACCCTTGCGACCGCTTCGGCGGGGCCGTTCGAGGTTGGTTTCCGCATCTTCAGCGATGCCGATCTGCGTCTGTTCGTCGATGACGTTCTGACGGAAGATTTCACGGTCAGCGCGCTTTTCGACAAGGGCTACTCGGACGGGGCGACCTTCTCGCTTCTCGCCCCGGCCGATGCCGGCACTGTCCTGCGGATCGAAAGCATCCTGCCCGCGGCGCGCGGCGACGACTACCTGCCGTCCGATCCCGGTCTGACGCGGAAGATGAACGAGGAACTTGGCCGCAACTGGTCCGTCCTTGGCGACATTCGCCGCGATCTTGACCGCGCCCCGAAAATCCCGCCCTCGTTCGAGGGGCTGGCCGACCCGGCGCTCCCCCTTCCGATCCCCGGCCATGTCCTTGTCGCGAATGTCTCGGGCGATGGCTGGCAGAACGGGCCGACAGAGGATGAAATCTCTGCCGCCGCCGAATATGCCGCCCGTGCCGAAGCGGCGATGCGCATCCTTGAAACGTTCACGATCCGGTCCTTTGGCCAGATTGCGGCTGACGGGCGCACCGGCACCTATGCCCTGCTCGGTGCTCCGGTCGATGTGACGGCCGTGGAAGTGTTCTATGACGGCGTGCGGCAGGTGCCGTTCGTCGATTACCTCGTCCTGCCCGGCCCGGTGATCCAGCCTGTCGGGTTCTTCCCCGACGCGCCTGTCATCATCAGCTACAGCTACAACCGGCCCGTCGATGACCAGACGACCGGCACGGCGCCGCGCACCTATCCGACGCGGGCAGATTTCATCGTCGACATTCCGGTCCTCGCCGGGCTGACGAATGGCGCCATCGTCCACGCGGGCGGGGTCGGATACATCCGCGACAACACGGCTGCCCTGCCCTCGCTGGCGGTGATCCCCGACGCGCTAGGCTGGCGGCCTCTGGGCAACCGCGTGACGCCGCAGCACTTCGGCGGCCTGACCGGGGCGGCCGTCACCGCGGCATGGACCTACTATCAGGCGGTCATGGGAACGGGGGTCGCTCAACCCGCCGCCGCCACGGGCGGGATGCTGATGCACTTCCCCGGCGGGCTTTACAATTCCGGGGGCGGCGAGGTCGTCCTGACCACCGCCGGCTATGGCCAGACCATCACCGGCGACGGCAAGACCACGCGGCTGAACAACATCCGCTTCGTGGTGGCCGACAGCGCCTGCGTCATCCGCGACCTGGAAATCGAAGGGCTGGCCAAGGCGGCTGACGGTATCACCTTCACCCCGCGCGGAACGAATATCCGCCACGGCACCATTTCGGACGTGCGGATCAGGGACGCGCGCGGCGGCATTCGGACCATTGGCGACGCCAATGTCGGATGGGTTCGCCTGTTCCGCGTCAAGGCCGAGGATTGCGTCAAGGGCATGTGGTTCGACCGCGTGATCGGCATCAGCCTGACCGACTGTCAGGTCGATGGCGCGGACGAGGAAGGGATTGCCGTCTATCGCGGCGGCGAATTCCGCGTGATCGGCACGCGCGTCCGCAACACCGGCGACGTGGGCCTCATCTTCAACGGCAAGGAACGGCCGCAGGTCGTTGTCGAGAACTACATTCTCGGGTCGTCCTTCTCGGGCTGCAACTCCAACCCGGCAAAGAAACTGTCCTTCCCGATCCTGTCCGCGGCCGACAACGGATCGGGCGGCACGCGGCTGACGCTGGACGTGTCGGGCGGGCGGCATCACTTCTCGACCGGCCTTATCAAGATCCCGGTCGAAGGAACCACGTCCTACAACGGTAGCCATGTCCTGAACGCTGTCACCGATACGACTGTGGACATTGCCGTTGCCTATGTCTCGTCGCAGACGGGCACGATCCGCGACTATGGCTATGACGTGAAGCTGCTCGGCGACGGCGCGATCCGCTACGGGCAGGTCAACGACATCTACATCGCCGACTGCAACATCAACAACCTGCTCATGAAGGACTGCGTGTCGGTCAGGGTCGAGGGCGGGCGGCAGAAACAGCGGTTCTTCCTCGATGGCGGGGTCTATGGCCTGAGCCGCATCGTCAATGCGCGGGGCCGCCTCAATTCGACGCTGGACGACGACACCGATGAAGGCGTCACGTCGGGATCCTGGACGCCGGTTCCGATCACCGGGCAGAACTACGGCTTTGTCGAGGATATCGCGGTATTCGGTTCGTTCTGGAACGACTTCCGGGGCCTTGTGCGCCGCGTTCCCGATACGGGGGTCGCGCTGGTCGGGAACATGCCGACCTACAAGGCAGTCAGCAGCATCGACGAAGTGGACGGCATCAAGCTGACCGGCGTGTCGCTGCTGACCGGGCCAGTGCTGCAAGCATCGTCCACCGATACGACGGCGGGCAAGATTTGGGTCAACACCGGGAACGGGGTGTTCGGGATTGGCACGACGGTTTCACCGACGACGCTGGCCGACATTGACGTGACGACGCTCGCATCGGGGTTTTATCGTTCGACCGCCACCTC
>ERZ724522.1816-NODE-1816-length-10704-cov-4.632642_pt1 | contig 10704 bp, 25 predicted proteins | sample MGYA00376055_ERZ724522 | MGnify/ENA primary metagenome ERZ724522 (study PRJEB28724, sample SAMN07190884) | wastewater metagenome | isolation source: effluent of sewage treatment plant in Hong Hong | place: Hong Kong | collected 2016-03-17 ... | reverse complement strand
GTATCACATAATGTAACAAAAGCTATTGTGTATCTTTAAACAATGTTTAGTATAGGTGTTACAACATTTATTGCATTAATGATTAAAATATTTATTGCTGTCTTACATCAAAATCAAGATAATTTGTTAAAAATTAAATTTATTAAAAATTTAAAACTTGGAAAAAATTCATTAATTTCAAAACTAACTACAAATTTATTGCTGTTTATAAACATTGTTTATATTTGCTGTCTTGCAGCAACTCCATACACATTTAATTTTATTATTTTAGTTTTATGTCAATCATTAAATTTAATTTTTGATATTGTTGCAAAACATTCCATTATTAAATTGATTAATTCAGTTACAGATCAAGAATTAAATGAATATTTTCTGTCCCAGTGTATAAAAATTGAAGATGAAGCTACGATCTTAATTAAAAAGTTATCTTAAACAAGGAATTTGAAATGAATTGGGTTGCAAAAACTAAATCACTTACAGATATTGCTGTTAATAATGGAGAAACATCTGAAGATATGTTTCTTTCTGCAACTGAAGAACTTGGTGAAATTTCAACTTGTCTTTCAGTAAGAAAGAAACGAAAAAATAAGGTTTTATCGGAAACTGTAAGTGATGAAGCAGTAGATTTAGCAATTTGTGCATTAAGCATTTTCTTTGCTGAAGGCGGAACAATAGAACAATTGGAAGAAATTGGAATGAAAAAATTAAATAAATGGGAAGGATATTTTTCGTGAATTATAAAGAATGTCCTTTTTGTGGAACAAATGATGCTTTATCTTTAGACAAAGGCGAAGAGGAATCAATTTATTACATTTCTTGTAATAGATGTGATATTGAAGGACCAATTGGATTGAATGCTGAACAAGCTGTTTCCAGATGGGAAAATAGAAATAAGTTAAATCAAAGTTTATCGGCACGAAATGATTTGATTAAAATAATTCAAATTGCATCTGACAGATTAAAAGTAAAAGCAATTTCCAGCATAAAGCCAGGAACGGTGATTTACAGTTCGAATGTTATAATTGTAGATCAAGAATTTCAAAATTTTATGTATACAGCAAAATGGTTTGATGATAAAGTATTCATTTTGCCAGACAATATTTGTTTCATTAAACATTCTTCAAATGAAGACAATTGTAAAATTGTACGTTTCAAAAATGATTTTTTAATTAATCTCGTTGCAACTAGATTGATTAAAGAAGATGAAGAATTGTGTTTAAATTTCAATTTGGTTAATAACTTTTAGAAATAAATCATTATGGATGTAACCAATATCACTTTTAGTATTTGTTGTATTTTTGTATTAACTTCAATTTCAGCAATTGTTTTACTTAAACTTTTTGCAAAACACTCTACGGTTGACCAATATATTGTTACTAATTGTATCGTTTTGTTTTTTTCAACTGTTGTTTCTTTGATTTATTCAAATGGTACAAAGTACAATTACAACAAAAAAGAATTATCATTACCTCATGAATATGAAGTATATGATCATATAAGCCAAAAAGTTGGTGTTGAAAAAAGAGAAGAGAATAATGTTGTTACACAAGAAGATTTGAAAAATCTTTTGAAAAAATACGACAAGTCAGTTATTTCAAATACAATAAAACCTTAACTGAGATTATAAAATAAGGATGAAAAAATGTTAGATGAATTTCAGTCTTTGAAAGACAGAAAAAAAGAATTATTTGATCTGGAAACTCAAATCCATGATTTAAATGTAAAACATTCTGATCTTAGAAGAGAAATCATTGATCAATCTCATAAAGTTGGTCATGTTTATGGAAAATGCAAAAAAGAGTTGATTTGTAGACATTGGTCTTATGAACATAAAGCAGATGATACAACAACTATTAAAGTTGGTCAAATTATTCATTTCGATACATTTCCGCTGGAAAATTATATCGAATTAAGACGATCTTGGCAAGAATATATTACTGTTGAAATGAACGAAGAATATTTCGACATTTTTGTTAGCAAAGAATTATTGCCTTCTGATAATAATTATTTGCTAACTGATGAATAATAGAATGGGTTAAAAATTATGAAATGGTATTATGTTTTAATTGTAAATTGTGTTTTGTTAATTACATTAAACACAATTACATATAATTATTTTCAAACTTGTTTTGAAAAACAAAGGCAAGATTTATCTTTAAGGTATGGAGATGAAATTATTATTATTGATGGTTTTTATGCAGGACAAAAAGCAAAAATTTCAGGAAGACGAAAAGTTGATGGTGAATATTTGTATCATGTAGTTGGAACAGATGTTACAATTGACAATTCAACTCAGTTAAGAGCAAATCAGTTTTATATTTTAAGTGAACACAATTAAAGAAAGATATAGGTTTAATATGAATGTTTGGATTAGTTCAGATCATCATTTAGGTGAAGACAGATTTAGTTTGATGCAACGTCCATTTTCATCTATCGATGAACATAACAATTGCATTATTGAAAATCACAACAAATTAGTTGGAGTTAATGATACAGTTTATTTTAATGGAGACGTTCTTTACCAAAAAGGTGACATAGAAGCAAATATTAATCTTATATCACAAATAAATGGAAAGAAAATTTTAATTAGAGGAAACCACGACAGACCAATTTCTGATGAACAATTTGCTCCATATTTTGAGCAAATTGTTCCGGAAGGAAAAGGTGTTGAATTGGAAGTTGGTGGAATTTCATGTTATGTAACACATTATCCAACAAGAGCGATGGAAGCAAAATTTAATCTTGTTGGACATATCCATGCTGCATGGAAATTTCAATTAAATTCAATGAATGTTGGCGTTGATGTAAACCACTTTTCACCATTAAATCTTGATTCAATTCCGTTTTTTGTAAAAGCAATTACTGAATTTTATGACGAAGATGTTTGGGTGGCATACCGTCCAGAAAATGCTTCTTATAGAGAAACAAGAGGCAAAAAAGACGTTTATTTCAAAGATTAAACAAAGTTTGATTGTACAATGATTCAATGTACTGATCACATCATATTTTTCAGGATTTAAAATGTCAGAACCTATGCAGCCTTGTTATTCTACAGAATGGATCAATGATCCAAATTGTGTATTTCTTGGCACAGATATTAATCCAAAAACAAAAAGAATTTATGATTATTGGATTGTAAATTTAAATGATGGACCAAGTTATACTTGTCGTCATGGCGATTTAGATTCAGATTATGGTTCTGGTCGTATTGACCATTTAGATGGTGGTTGTTTATCATCAAATATTTTAAACAAATTTGATCAAGACTTCATTTTTGGAATTGTACGTTCACAATATTTTGCATTATTGTATTTAGCGACCAATAAACGTCCACTACTTGAATACTAAGTTTTATGTTTTGTTTGAAAGAGATAAAATGTCTGAAACAATATACCTTGGATACAATTCAAGATTTGGATCAACAAGTTTGACAAAACATTCTTGGGATTGTGGTTGGTATTGGAGTTTCGGATATCTTGGTAACAAAAATTGTCATTGGCACATTAATTCTATTATTCATCAAAATAGAAACGAATATGATTTTAAATCAAGTGATTTCACACAAATCAAAACTCATTTTCAAACTACTTGGTTAACTCAAAATCAGTGGTGGATCTTGAGAGATTTGTTTATTCAGGCTTATGCACTAAAAAAAGCAGCAGAATGTTTTGTTTATGGTGGCTATCAAACATCAGACGCTAAAGACTATAGAATTACTGATTCAGAACTTGCTAAAACAATTAACTCTAAACTTGAAATTTTATTAAACAATATCTGGGAATTACTTTTAAAATGGAAGAATAATGTTGTAGTTTAATTAAAACATTTGTTATATTTGGCAAACGTGTTTGAAATAATTAGACAATTTGCTTGGAACAACATTTCTCTTAATTGGGAAATGCCAGGCATCCAGGTTCCCCGTCTGGATCTTTGAAAAGAATAATTCTAATAGCCACCACATTTACAATGAAATATTTTGTAAATAAAATATGATTAGTTGAGCTAGTGCTAGTTCTCTTTGAGATAAAAACTGCATTTTTAAAATCTCGCTAATTAAAAACAAATTTGCAAGTAAAATCTTGCCAACATTTTTTAAAGAAAAAAACAAATGATTAGTTCTTTTGAAGAAAATAAATTTTACGTAATGTTTGGAAATGGTCAAAAATGGTCTGATTATGATGGACCATTTGTTGATATTCAAGAGGCTTTTTCGCACATGCAAGATTTGTGTGGAAATGAATATTCCTCACCAGAAATGATTAACAATTCAGTAATGACACGTTTTCAAAATTCACGTCTTAATTTGGTAAAAGATGATAATAATTCTCCAATTAATGGAAAATCAATATTTTGGAAACATGATATTTACCATAATGGAATTAGATTACTTTGAGATAACATCAAAGTTTGATTGTACAATTAGTTAAAAACAAAACGATTTTAAATCAAGGAAATTTTATGAATTTTGAATCTTTTAAAAACAAGAATTTATCTCCAGAAGATATTTCAGTAATTGAAGATTATTTTTCTGAAAATAAAGAAGACTCAGAATTAATTCTTTCGATTTTGCAAAATGCTAATTGTGATAAAGAAGCGAGTCTTTCTTTAAAAAATTTAATTGAAAGAATTGAGTTTTACTTAGGACTGGAAATTCCTTGTAAAGATAAATCTCCAAGAGAATCGATGTTTGGAACAATTGTTTTTTATGGTAATCCCGATTGGGAAAATTCTAGTCATTTTTAAAGGAAATTAAACAAATGAAAATTGAACGAAACTGGTCTTCTTTAATTAAAGAAGATAAAACAAACGGAATGTTTCCATTATTAATTTTAGTATGGATCACTTCTTGGTTCAGATATTACAAGTTTTGGAATGAAGATCATAATGATAAAAGAAAATTGTTCCAAGTAATGTCTGGATTATCCATGCGAGATAGAGATACAGAATAAACAAGTTTGATTGTACAATGTGCTATAAAGTTGATATGCTGGTCGACCGAAAGGCGATGAGTCACCCAAAAAATAAATTTGAAAATAATTTTTGGGGCAGTTTTCAAAATTAGATTAGCTATCTAATTATCAACTTTAAAGAGTTTCATTCGTCTAATGGTTAGGACTCCCCCTGTCTGGGGGCAATATTGGTTCGATTCCAATATGAAATTTTTATAAAAAATGTTAATTGCATCAGGAAATTTTAATGATAATTAATACTGAACAAAATGGAATACTTTTCCATCACTTGACACATTTAACTTCCACTGAAATTGATGAAATCAAAGTGAAATTTAAAAAATTAGCTTATTATTGTTATAAAGACAACATAAGACGTAGAAAAACCGAAATCTTTGTACGTTCTTTAAATGATCTTTTTAGTCTTTGTAGATATTGGTCGCATTCTGGTTATACTTATAAACCAATTATTCAAATAAAGGCTAAATCTTCAAAAGATGTGATTTTAGACCCAATTATTGAATTGGATTGCAAACAAAATTGTCAATATAAGTTTAGTTGTGCCCAACACACAACAGCAGGGGATTTTAGATCAGAAGGTGGATTTTCTCCAAAATTAACAATTGATGAATTTAATCAAATTCGATGTTCGAGTTGTCATGAAGAATCAAATGAAAGTAAATATGATCTTTGTCCAATAAATCATGATGGACGTTGTGGAATGTTGAATTTAGTAAATGGTGAATTTGTTTCATACTTTGACTCTTTTTTGGAGTAATTAATTTATGATTTTAATTTTAACAATTGTAGATAATAAAGTTGTTAGTGCAAAACAAACAGATGAATCAAATAAGGCATGGGATTTCATTCGTGAATGTCAAGAAATTTGTCCCTTCTTAGGGGAATTTGGTTGTTCTGATTCTGAATTTGAAAAAATCACTTCAAATCAATTTTTTGAATCAGATAATTGTGCCGTTCAATTGTTGGTAATTTAATGTTGTTAAAGGAAAAATTAATAATGAGTTTGGTTTTTATTACTATTTTCTATGGAATTGCATTTTTATCATGCCTAATTTACTTGGGCATTCTACACAGAATTTCTCGACATGAGCAAAATTCTTTAAAATCTATTGAATTTGATCATTATAAATTTATTGCAAAATCAGCAACCATTGCATCTTTTGCATTTTTTATCATATTTTTACTAAATGTAGCAATTTAATTAATAACATTTATGTTAACTCACATAGTTTCATATGAAAACTCAGAATATCGAAGATATCAATATAAAAACAAATTTGTTTGGAAATCTTGTTATGATACTGGAATTTGGACAAATGTAGATTCCGAAAAACGTTTTGATTCAATCTTAACGAATTCTAATTTGTTAGAAACAAAATTAATTCAAAATCAACTAAAAGTTTATTGGCAAAATTAAGTTTAATTGTATACTATTAATAACATTAAATAAAGGATAAGCAATTATGAGTTTTTCTCATAAACAAGAAGATGATTTTTTCAGAACGGTTGTTGGTACAGATATAATTGCAAAATGCATTGAATGGATTAATTCTAATTTAGATCCTAACAATGTTTTTGATGATCAAACATTGAAAGATTATGTTCAGTCAAACTTTAATCCAGAAGATGTTTTTAAACATAGCGAATTACAACAATGGGCTGATGATAATCTTTGATTGTACAATGTGTTTCACAGCAAATTAATTATGACGATATCTTTAGCAGGCAATAAATATGAAAACATTTTTATTCACACTAACATTATCATTAATGGTATCATTGATATCATTTGTAATAAATGAACCGTACAGCTTGATAATTTCTTTTTTTATTGGAATTATTGGTGGTTATTTATATGAATCAATTAAGTGAATATTTCAAGTGTAAAAATTACTATTAGAACATCATTTTTAATAACATTAGAGGTTTTATGAAAACACCAAAAATTACCGAATCTCTTTGTGATATGCATTATGGAATTAAAGATGAATTCTATGATTACGAGAAAAGACTTTGGCGAGTAGTTCCAGATTCATGGCACATAATGAGATTGTCAAATTCTTCAAAATTAGTTGAAGAAATGTTTTTTGAAGATGGAATTCAATTTAAATATCACAACAAGTTTCTTGTGATTTTAGATTATGATGAAGACACAAAGCAAGCAAAAGCAGTTTATGCAATTGATGATGTTAGACTTGGCATTATGAAACTTGATCTTATTTCTCAGAAGGATAACTGAAAATGCAGTTGATTCCAGTATTTTTTAGAACTAATTTGGATCTTGACAACGAATCTTGGCCAAAAACAGTTGTTTCTGTTCCAAGGGTAGGTGATAGAGTTTGTTCTACAGTTGTTCACAAAGATAAATTTGTATTAGAGTTAGAAGTAAGTTCTATTACTTGGAAGGAAATTGAACCAATTGGTTATCCAAAATCAACTTATCCATTTATTGAATTGCACATGACAAGTTGGCAAAAACAAATGCCTCCAAAAACTGGAGATGCTGCACCTGGTTCAATTACAGCATTTTATCAGTGGTACGCTCCAAAAGTTGGTCGTTCTGTTGGTGCTTTTATTTAATTGAAAGTAATTTAAATGTCAAAATTAACACCTGAAGCTAGATCATATTGTTTTGCTGCAATTATGGAATTGCCAAGAGAACAAATGGTTGAAATGCTTGAATCTATTGGTTGTGCTTGTTATGATTATGAAACTGAAGAAACTTTTGCTGAATCAATTGTAGATTCAATTGAAGCAAAAGACATTGAATTTGAATGGGGAATTTGGGACGCAAAGTCCAAAAGTCATTCAACATATATGTTATGGCTGGATATTGAAGATATTTGGGAATAACAATGAAAATAAGAGAAGTATGTGAAAAAGTTAAATCTGGAGATATTTCTATTAATTTGGCTGGACATTCGTTAAATTTCGATGCAGCCAAATTAATAGAACTTTATGATTTAACTGTTGCTAAAGAAAATGGATTATTTGATGGACAATGGAAAGATTGTTCTGATGAACAAATGAGAAAATTCTTTACTTCTCAACTCGATTTAGAATTATATGAAGATAGATTTTATCTAAATGCAATTAATGACAGATATCACATTCAATGTCACAATTGTGGAAATTTATTGTATTTTACCCTTCAAGATAATCAATTGGTTCTTAATCAATTCTATAATGAAAACACGAACAAAATTGAAAAGCAGTTAGGCGAAATGTGTGATTATGCACAAACAAAGCCATTTTCTGGCATTATGAAAGTTGAAGGAAAATTACTTTTTGCTAATTATTTCCTTAAAGAAAAATCTAAAAAATATCCAGACCATCCAGAAAATGATAATAAGTATTTCTATTGGTCATTAAACAGCATTGCTGGACAGCAAAGAGTTGCAAAATTTAAGTTGGAAGAATATAATATTGCTGTTGGACAAATGTCAAATATGTCCATTGGAATATATCTGAGTTTAGATAAAAAGTCTGTTATTGTGGGACCTGATACACATCCAGCAGAATATTTAGAATACGAAAATGATAAAGATTATTATGACGCGATTAATAAACCCTTATTTCCTAAATATGAATTAATAGGAAATCTTTGTTTAGATGTTTGGAGATATGAAGCAACCGATACAACTTCAATTGGAAATAACATTGAATTGTTGGAAGATTATATTGAAGTCGATGTTCTAAATGGAAAATGGAAATTTGAACATAATTTCACATCTATAGATAACGAAGATGAAACAGGTTGTGTTTATTCGAAATTTGATCTTGTTGAAGTTTGATTGTACAATAACATATTTACAAGTCATTTGCTAACACATAATACTCAGAGATAAATTAAAATGAATCAATCTAAAATGAAAGATCCACGTTTTTGGAAGAAATGGCTTAATAGTGGTGCCGTTCCTAAAGAGCCTATTAATATTGATTGTCCATTTTACGTTGATGCAATTGTAACAAATGAAATAACTGGTTGGAACACAATTTCTACAAAGTCATCTCAAGATAAGTGTTACAAGTATTTTGTTTCTAAGAAAAGTTTAGAACTAGGAATTAATAACGTTATTCCAAAAAATTCATTTAGTTTCGAACAGGGTTTGCCACTTGTCCTTTTAGGAATACATTAAAATGTCTCATTATAAGCCCAGATTTGGCGAATTTGCTGGTATTGTAGGGAAAATGATTGGAAGGGTTGCTGATCCATCTAATAATGATATTAGATTGAAATTTCCATGTGGAACCACAAAGTGGTATCAATTCAATGATGTTATCAAAGTAGATAATTATGTAGATAATTCAGCAAATGAAACGGTTAAACAAAAAAATATTAATCAAAATGTTGAACGTTACTTTAACGTATAACTCAAAAGTTTGATTGTACAATGTTTGTAAATCATTCATTTTTTTCAATCAATTTGTAAAGTTTTTAAAATGAAATCAAAAAGCCTACAGCTATTAAACAATCTTTATACAAAAAGCAGTCAAAAAATTGGTTTTGATTGCACTTTGAATCAAATCTCTGTTGGAGAAATGTTTCATATTCCTTTTTCAAAAGATACATTTCAAAATTTGGGAAGATTCAGGGCTGTTAATTTGAGAACAAATGAATTAATTCATTTAAGTTCTTTTGCTATGGTTAGAAAAAGTGATATTCGATCTACAGTAAATTATTTTTTAATTAAGTTGAAAAGTAAATTCAACTCTTTAATGAGATTTGTAAAATTTGCGTGATTAGATATTTATTTTTCTTATTTAGGGTACAATAATTATGTGTTTATACGTAACTCATGTTCCAACAAATCATAAAAAATCATTAGTGATGCCTGTTTGGAAAAAAATGACTAAAGATGACAATGGTTATCGAACCCCATTTCAAGATGTCAGAGCAGATCAAAATGGATGTTTGTTTAATTCAAATCCAATTTATTATGAAAGAAACAATTATGGAAACCTTGCATATGGAGTCCGCATTAACGATAATGGCTATTATTATCACGATTCACTAAGTTCTCAAATTGTTCATAGTTATTATGATGAACCAAAAGAGCGTTCGTTAAAAGCATATGCTATTGGTGTGGTTGCTTATGGATATAGCAATATAGCTCACACAGGTTTAGTTAATGTCGGATCAATCGCTTTATACATTCCATTTCTGGACAAGTCAAATTTAAAGAGAAAAAGAATCAATTATCTAAAACAAGAAAAGCATGATTTTTCATCTTTAATTCAATTATTTCCTAAACTCAAACAAAAACGAGAAGATTTTCATAATTTGGGATTTTATACTACATGTGCTTTTTGAGCATATAATGTTTAACTATACAATGTAGCTTTTTCAAACAATTTAAGGATTTAAAATATGACAACTTTTACAAAAACTGGAAATTTCTTGTGCTTTCAACACTTTAACATTTCATTTAGAGCATATACATTGTATGATGTAACTAAAATTGAAGTTATTGATAGTTACAAGGAAGGAAAAGATCGAATTAGATTAATTCTTGATAAAGAGGTTATGTGTTCCGAACCTTATGATCGTAATCTATCACCAGATTATATGAAATTTCTTACACATTGTGTCGCCTTTCCAGATCTGATTCAAGATCTTGATAATGGAACTTATTATCTTGAAGAAGATAAGTTGAAAAAATCTTCAAAAAAAAATATTTTCAATATTAGTTCAATTAAACTTCTTCAAGTTGATTTGGAAAATCCGCTTGAT
>ERZ724522.1814-NODE-1814-length-10714-cov-13.439816_pt1 | contig 10714 bp, 14 predicted proteins | sample MGYA00376055_ERZ724522 | MGnify/ENA primary metagenome ERZ724522 (study PRJEB28724, sample SAMN07190884) | wastewater metagenome | isolation source: effluent of sewage treatment plant in Hong Hong | place: Hong Kong | collected 2016-03-17 ... | reverse complement strand
CCGAGAAGTCTGAAATTACAGGATTAGATTACTACAACCAAACATACAAGCCATGAAAGAAAGAAAACTAACCCCAACAGAACTATCATACGCTAACACAGTAATAGAAAAGGCTTGCGATTTAAGCGGTGTGCCTAAAGAGCTACTCTTATCCAAAAGCAGAGTATCCAATGTGTGCATAGTAAGGCACTCGATAGCTTACGCGCTGAAATCATCTACGTGGCTTACCCACAGAAACATTGCGCGGGTCTTGGGAAGAACAAACCACACAACCGCTATTCATTCGTATCATCTTGTTTTGGGGCAGATAGGCGCGGTAAGAAGAACGGATGACATGGATGAGATGGTGTCCCTCGCTAAAGCACTGAAACAGTATATAATGATGGGTGGTCATATAAAGGACGAGCCAAACGAAATAGCCAAGAGAACACTAATCACAGAAATGCGCAGTATGGGGTGCAACGTTATGTCAATAGTTGGGGTGGTATCGCAATTAACTTATCAAATAAAATAAACAACTATGGCACAAAAAGTAAAAGTGGTTAGCGCAACCTACAAGCGCGATGTAAACACCAAGAACGGTGTAATGTATTCATACGACATTAAAGTTGAGAATGATGTTCAGACCTATCAGTATCTCGCCAAGACCAATCCACAGACCAAGTTTGTTGTGGGCGCGGAAATGGAGGTGGAGATTACGCAGAACGGCAACTACTACAACATCAAGCCCGCTCAACAGGGTGGAGGTTTCGGTGGTGGGGCTAACAGTGGCGCGAGATTAGAACTCGACAAAAAGATAGCCGCGCTGAACAACGCTGTGGCACTTGCGGTGGCGGGTAAGGTAGAACTCGCAAACCTAAAGGCAACTTACGACAAGTTCCTGAACGAATACCTGTAAAGACGTAGTGAGGTTGCGGCAGATTTGCGGGAAGCCTAAAGCCCGCGCAAACGGACAAGCTGACCATAATATCGCCCGACTGCCCTCAAATTTTTAAGCGGTCGGAACGGGTAAACAGAGTGCCGCATAATTCATGGTTCAATGGTTGGCGGGGCGAGGCTACTGCGATAGTGTAGCACTTTTAAAAACTAAACGTATGAACGGAACAATCATCATCCAACGGAACGAACTAAAGGCTACGTTGCAGGCTATAAAGGAATCTCTTGAAAAGCGGTATGACAGCAGCGAACCGACCAACATGCTTGAGATATTGGAGGAACTGTCGTATCTGTTGGGGAACTCCTCTTTGGCGGAGGCGAGTGCTAAGTATTGGTTGGAAGAAAAAAAGAAGGTGGTAATATCGGAATACGTAGAGAAAACTCCACATAAAGAGCGATTACAGCCGTTAATGTTGAAAGATTATATCTTATCAATGTGCGCTGCCGAACTCGCGGCATACGAACTCGCTACAAGCCAGCACAGCAGTCTTGTTCATCGCATAGACAGCGTAAGAAGCGCACTATCCTACTTGAAGGCGGAAATCAGTAACATAAACATGGGTAGATAATACTACCGTATTTGTGATACATTAACAAACATCTAATTACAATAACAGTAAATTTGCAAATACATGAAAGAACAAATCTATCACATCTTAGTAAACGCCTCAAGTTTAGGCGTAATCCATAGCGATGATTTTATATCGGTGGCGAAAAAAATAGAAGAACTGCTCAAGACACCCGAACAGTTATCGGAGGATAAGTATGCCGACCGAAAGGCGGTGGAGGTTGAGTTCTTGGAGAAGTATAACCGAATTAAGAAGCACTACTGCGACAAGCGTGGGGTGAAGTTTGTTCGGGCGCGGGTGGTTGCAAAGCCAAGTCAGCTACATGCGCGGCTAAAGACCTACACGATGGACGAACTTGGAACGGTGATATACAACGTATTTAATGACAACTTCCATGTGGACACTAAATGGAAATACGCCACGACAGACTACATGACCCGCCAGCCGACTATTGAAAAGTATCTTACTGCATGAAGCCAAACGAAATAACCAACATAAAAGGCGCGGTGGAACGACTACTCCGCGAAGAACCAAAATACAGGGACAGCGATACCTTGCTGTGGGCGCGGATAGTTCAGGACTACTTGGGTGGATTCGAGATGCTGCGGGCAATGAGCGCATACGAACTACTGCGAAAGTTCACGAAAAGTGAACTACCAAGCTACGAGAGTGTAAGCAGGGCGCGGAGGCTGGTGCAGCAGGATAACGAAGAATTGAGGGGAACAGCATACCACGAGCGGCAGAAAAAGACGGAAGATATTGCAACAGAATTAGGATACAGATTACCAATATGACATTAAAAGAAGTAGCGCAACAATACCATTCATGGGGGCTTTCAGTAGTGCCGTGTGGCAAGGATAAAAAGCCCAAAGGTGAGTGGAAATTAGCGCAGTATGAACGGATAGAGCCCAACGGCAACTTTAACAACAGTTGGGGGTTAGGGTTTATCTGTGGCGCGGTCAGTGGCAACCTTGAGGTAATAGACATAGACCTGAAATACGACATCACAGGAACGCTGTATCAGAGGATTAAGGAGGCTATCAAACATCTTGATTTCGTCCGCGACTTTGTGGTAGAAGAAACTCAAAACAGAGGGATACATTTCTTTTATCGGTGCGAACTTATCGCAGGGAATCAGGCGTTTGCGAAGCGATACACAACGGAAGCGGAGAGGCTGAACAACCCGAAAGAAAAGACCAAAGTATTGATAGAGAGCAGGGCGGAAGGCGGCTTCATAGTTACCCACCCATCACCCGACTACAAGATAGTCAGCAAGAAGTCCGCCGATTTCTCCATGATACCCACTATCACTATTGACCAAAGGGAAGAACTGATAAAGATTCTCAAAACATTTGACGAAACGGATATGTGGAAGGAAAAGGAGGAGGTTAAGAAAATGGCAGTTGAGCCGAAGCGTCTGGGGATAGGTGTGTTCGAGGATTTTAATTTTCGCGGTGATGTGCCTCAATTACTGATTGACAACGGGTGGACATACGTTGAGCAGGACGGGCAGAATATGAGGTTCAGAAGGGCGGGGAACACAGACAGCCGAACATCCGCAGATTACCATGTGGAGAAAAGACTTTTGTTTGTGTTCACAAGCAGCACGGAATTTGAACCGAATAAAGCATACAACCCATCGCAGGTGTTCACCATGTTTGAGTGTGGGAATTTGGAGAAGGAATCTTACCGATTGGCGGCACAAAGGCTACGAGAATTGGGCTACGGAGAACAGGACGCGCAGGAAGACGAAATCGAGAAACAAATTGAACTCGAAAAAACCAATAACTACCTTGCGGACGACAACGAAATAGACGGCTTTCTGCAAAGCATAAGGGACAACACTGTAACTATGGGAGTGGGAGTGGGATTGGACAGCCTCGACCACTATTGGCTGTATAAGCCCGCGACATTCAACATGATTGGCGGTATGAGCAACGTGGGTAAAACGGATTGGCTGATTTGGTGGCTTACTTGCCTGTCTATAAAGCACGATTTTAATTGGTTGATAGCTTCAATGGAGAACGAGGCGGGGGAGATAATCAAAATGGCTATCGAATATAAGTCTGCCAAGAAGATTAAGGATTTGACCACCAACGAGTATATCGCGGCAAAGGCATGGGCTAAAGAACATTTTACTGTATTCGTGAACAAGCGGACGTTTACCTACCACGAGATACTGAACGCGGCAAAAGAAGAAATGAGAAAGAAAGCCTACGCGGGACTACTGATTGACCCTCAATCTTCGTTGGAGTTGGACGTAAAAGAGTTGAAAACCTACGGGGAATACCGCTACCACTACCGCAGTGCCACGCAGATACGACTATTCACGAAGCAGACAGGTTGTTCAGTGTTCTTGGTGGCGCACCCTAACACCGAAGCTAACAAGAGAATGAAAGACGGCTACGCCCAAGCACCGATAGCAGCCGATATTGAGTTCGGGACGATGTGGCAGAACCGATGCGACAATAGCATCACAGTCCACCGCGTTATCAACCATCCTACTAACTGGATGATTACAGAAATCCACGTAAGGAAGATTAAGAGTAAGTATAGCGGTGGTGACATAACCTCCGAACCGATACTTCTTTCGCGGCACAAGGACTGCTACTTCACAGACCAATTTGGGCGCAGCCCAATACCTTACGGTCAGCCAATATCATACGGCACACATAATGACGAACCCGAAGAATTAGCCCCTTTTTAACACACAATAACATCTGATTAGTAAGCCAAAGATTATATTTGCACAACAATGAATAAGGGCGTAATAACCATAGCGGTAGGCAGCACCACATACGGTAAGATGGCACTCAACCTTGCTGTATCGGTGAAAAGGAACTCAAGTATTCCTACGGCATTGATATACACGCCAAGCGCGGTCAAGGACATCAAGCCGCTACTTAATTACTTTGACCACCTGATTGAAATGCCTGACACGGACAACCCCGTTAGAACCTGTATGAATCTAAAGGTGAGGCTGAACGACAAGTCGCCATTCGATAAGACTATGTTCTTGGACGCGGACTGCATCATCACGCCCGCCCACAAGATTGACGAACTGTTTGACAAAGTAGAAGGACTTCCGTTCACTGCTTACAACACCCATCAGTATAAGCTATCAGATAAGCCATACGACAAGTATAACCATTGGGCTGAACCTGCGGATGTGATGAAGGGGTTTGGGCTGTCAGCCGACACGGAGATACCGCAAATCAATTCTTCGTTTCTGTATTGGGAACGCGGCAACAAGTCCGACAGGATATTTTCGGAAGCCAAGAAGGTGATGCGAAGCGGAATTAAGCACGATGAGTTCAGGGGCGAGTTCCCCGATGAGTTAGCTTTTAATGTGGCGTGTGCTATCACCAAGACCTACCCGCACAAAAAGAAGTTCAAGCCTATCTACCTGAATATCCTGAACGAAACAATCTGCAAGGAGTATATTATTGAGAACTACCCGTGCATGTCGGTAATTGGCACTAAGACAGATAGCAGAATCGTTCAGTATTACAATGACTTCTTGAGTTACTATTACGATGTGGAGGGGATTGTTACCAAGAATTACTTTACGACAAAGGTAAAGGAGAAGGGCGACAGACCGATAATCGGATTCTACCATGTGTGCATGATTAACAACTACATGGAGGTAGTGAAAGAACAGGTCGCTGATTTGGTGTCGAGTGGGCTGTATGAAGCAAGCCAAGAAATACGGGTGGTATTGGCGGGGGACGCTGACGATGCCAAGAGAATGAAAGAATACTTCGCGGATTCCCCCAAGTTTAAAGTAGTGGAGTTATCGTCCGTGAAAGCATACGAGTTCCCGACCATCCGACAGGTCAAGTTACAGTCGGGTGCTGGCGCAAAAGAGTTCTACTACTACATCCACACCAAAGGAGTAACCTACCCGAACCACAAGGGAGGTAAGTATTGGAGAGATTACATGATGTGGTATAACGTCCATAAGTGGGAGGGCTGCGTTGAGAAACTGATGGAGGGCTACGAAATGTGCGGATGCAAGTTGGTGGAGAACCACAGGGCGTTTCCTATGCACTATTCGGGTAACTTTTGGTGGGCGAAATCGGAATACATCAGAAGATGCCCGCCCGTAGAAGGACTGAACCACCAAGACAGATACCAAGCGGAATTTTGGTCGTGCAAGGGCAGTCCTAACGCAGCCACTATATGCCAAGTTTATATTGATTACGATAAAAACCCACCGTATAAAGATATTAACTAACAACTAAAAATAAAACAATGGGAATGAAAAGACTATCAATGTTAATGGCATCAGCAGCAATGTTCGCATCTATTTCTAATGGAGGCTTAGGCGAAACAGAAAACTATATAGAACATGAAACGCCACAAGATAAAGCGAAAAGAAAAGAACGAGAAAAGCAAGCCCAGATACAGAGATATAAGGCGCAGGGGCTTAAAGAGTTTTTTACGGGAATAACAGTTTGTGGGCGTTAAACGAAAAATCGGCAGACAAAAAGGCAAGAAAAAGAAATTGGATATAATCAATTTTGTGTGGTTAAATTTCACTCAGCAATAAAACACAATAATGGAACACTCAATACCAATGGTTCGCCCTCGATGGGAACACGCAGAATTTTTCAGAAGTCTTTGGCGCGACAAGAATATAACTATATTGGTGTGCCAACGCAAGACCAAAGACCTTATTCAATTAAACTTAGAAAGTATCCTCCGATTCTACCCCGACATTCCGATATTGGTGGTGGACGGTGACAGTCAGGACGACAGCGCAATGTATTTGCGTTGGATGCAACTCAAGCACCCGAACATCAATGTGTGGTTCAGGGGCAACAAGTCGGGCGGCAAACACACCTCTCACGGGGTGACGATGGACGAGGCTATCTTCAACTACATCAACACCAAATACGTCCTTATTATGGACAGCGACACCATCATGGACAGGGGCGGTTGCGTGGAAGCCATGTTACAGCAGATGATTGACGACCAAAACATCTTCGCTACGGGGACGCTGATGCTTGTGAGTAACGCGGGGGACGCTTGCCGACCACCCGACAATGGCGAAGATATACTAAGATATTCGCACCCGTCTTGTTCATTAATGCGCGTAGACCTATATAAGCAAATGAAAAGTAAATTCTGTGACCACGGTGCGCCTTCTGTGTATGTGATGAAGGAAGCTGCGGAGAAGGGATATGAGGTGGCTTACTTTCCAATCCACCTATACGTCAGTCATCTTAGCGGCAGTTCATGGACAGAACCGCGCACAATATGGAATCACGACCACGATGTGTTTATCAGACCGTTCCTGACGATTATAGGTAGCACAGTGCCGCAAACAGATGATGATTACGACTGCTTTCCCCATAGTGAAGTTCAATTAAACAACCATGTTATATTGCATGGAGAAAGCACGGGAGATGGCAATAAAGAATACAAGTGTTCTAATCTGATTTACGGAAAAAGGTTTTGTGTTACAGGTGAATATGTGTTTGTTACAGAAGGATATAGATACAATTCAGACCGCGAACTTGTTAGTAAGGTAAAGAAGATAGCTGTGGAGAACGGTGCGCCAGATGTAATCGAAATTGACGGACTGAAAATCTACAAGAGAAATTATTGGCAATTAAACGAATGCTTTAAATAAACAATTATGAAAATCTTGGTAACGGGGGCGGCAGGCTTCTTAGGCTCAAATCTTTGCCATAAACTTTGGATGTCAGGCTACGATGTAACTGGTGTTGATAATCTTCAATTCGGTTATGAGGATAATCTGCCAAAGGATATGCCATTTAAAAAATACGGCATTGACGCGATGTATTATGTGCTAAATGATTACGACATTATAGTTAGCTGCCACACCGCGAATATTATCTACGCCATGACGAACCAGATGGAAACATGGCAGACAAACTGCAACGACACCATTGAGATGTTCGCCAAGTTTAAGGGCAAGATAATCTACACATCCACCTCTTCCATCTACGGCAACGCGCCCGCGATACCAACGCCCGAAGATTCGCCACTGAACATGACCAACGCCTATGCGCGGTCTAAGTATGCCCCTGAACTATTCTTGCGGGACAGGGGTAATTATACTACGCTGCGGCTCACAAACACATACGGCAGATTCCAACGCCCAGACCATCCATATTCGGGAGTAATCGGCAAGATGGTAGGTGCTGCGCTGAACGGTGAGAAGATTAAGATATACGGGGACGGCAGCCAAACGAGGGACTTCATTTACGTGGACGATGTGGTGGACGCTATCATCAAGGTTATCGAACTGCCCGCGCTGAACACAGAGATAAACATAGGAACGGGCAAGGAAACGTCTGTAATAGATGTAGCTAATGAAATAGCTTTAGAGATTCCTGATATGCAAGAGTGGGAGTTTGTAGACGGCAGACCGATTGACAACATCACCCGCAGATGCTTGGACATAAAAAAAGCGGAGCAACTGTTGGATTGGTCGCCCCGCGTGAACCTAAGAGAAGGAATCAAAAGAACTATTGAGTGGCTTTCTTCAATTCCAACCACTTATCAAAAGTAATCTGCTTACGCTCTGTGAACTCACCGCTTGTTACATCAGTCTTATACTCCCGATAAAGTTTAGAGGTTTCGATATGCTGACAGAAGTGGTCGGCTAATATGCACCAACGGTAGCCCCCGTCAATGATGTGCGGGTAACAGGCACTTTCTATGTGTCCGTAAACTGAATAACCTTTCGGCACAGGCATCCCCTCGCAACGGTGCAGGAATCGCCCGCTTACAGCTATCATAGCCCAATTACTAAGCCCGTGAATCACATAGACCTTATGCCCCGCGATATACTCCACAGTGTGCTTTAGCTGCCCATTTTCAATCATGGACTGATGCCCGTCAGTGTTCAGCGATACCACCGCCATCTTCTTGTCGGCTTCCATTATTTCACCGACTTTAGGAATCCAATCGTAGTTGTCGCAAACCTCATCGGGTTCAATGCCCACGAGGACATCATCAAGCCCAACCTGTAACTCGCGGAAAGCGGTAGACCAATTTTGGCTGACACCCTTGTTCGGGACGCGCATGTATTGGGCGTGGTAGGTAAAGCAATATTTTAAAATTGCTTCCGAAGTAAGGTATTTATTCTTTTCTACATCACCTATTGAAGGGTTGTCCGATAAGATAGGGAACCCCAAATCAATTGCCGTATGCCCTTTTGCGTATTCCCCCATAGCCCGTAACCGTGCAGCTATTGAGAATGGCGTATTATACCCAAGTGTGAATGTTTTTATCATTTCGCAAATTCTTTTTTTAAGTTGTTCATAATTTATTGTTTATCAATCCACATGCTCCACATAAAAATGTTCCGTCATATTTTTTCACACTCCACGATTGCCACCCACATTTTTTGCAAATTGGAGGCTTTTCATTACAAACAAAAACATCTTTTGACGGCTTTTGTTGCTCAATTTTGCTTTGCTTTACATATCCGAAATACTCCAATATTGATTCTATCATGTTGTTTATTTTATGCCGCAAATCTATAAAACAAAAACGCAACCCCGATGGATTGCGCTCTGTATTTTCAGTTAAAAAAGGTTAATTAAGCATACGAGTAATAGTCGTCATACGCTTTTGTGGAATCACCAATTAAATAAAATTTGAGGTATTGTGCCAAGTTCCCACCGTTAATGTAAAGCGTAGTATAGTCGCTCACATCATTAAATATTCTACGAACTACTCTGTCGTCATTCACCAATACATCGCGGGTTGACACCGTGTTATCCACGAACCCTATTGCGAACAGGTCGGTGTATTTTACCATGTTGTTCGCGGAAGCTGTTGCGTTCAGCCAAGCCTTAAAGTCGTCAATATCACCGCCCAAAGTAGGGAAGTAGTAAGTTGACATTTCAAGGTTTACGTTACCGCCACCGCCTTCGAGATAGCCCACCTGAAACACCTGCGAGTTCACTTGGGTATCTGGCGATACCCAACTCGTTTCAAAAGCGTAAAGAATGTTGTCTACGTTTAAGTCCTCGAATCTTACTGGACTGTTCGGGAAAGAGTTAATCCATCCTGCGAGGGATGACCAAAAAAATTGATTGCTTGCCATTTTCCTAAGTTTTAGGGTTAGTTAATGGCACAAAAATAACAAATTTAAACATATAATCAAATCACATCCCAATCTATTATGTGCTTGCAGAGTTCTTCGGCATTGTATGTTACCTCCTTGTTCGCCACCACAAGGTCTACGGAATGAACCGCTCCCGACCTGAACCATATCCTGACGATGGGATACCAACCGTTCTTGGTCTTGACCTTAGTGCCGACACGGAGTTGTTCAGGGGTTCTCATATTGCCTGCAATGGATTGTAAACTCGGTTGATTAAAGTAGAGGATATGTGGGTATAAAGTTGAGTTACCTTTAGACTCCCATGCCCCGCGATTTTCCCGATGATGGATATATCCACGCCACCCTCAATCATGTTCGTAAACGATGAGTGCCGAATCAGGTGCGGGTAAACCCTCTTGGAAACGGACGCGGCAGAAGAATAATCGCGCAGAAAAGAACGGATAGATGTTTCCGTGTATTGTGGCGAGAATTGACCGTTAAATAAATAATCTTTTGGGCGATACTGCTTGTAATACTCACGAAGTTGATTTAGTAGTTTGTCATGTAGCGGCACTTGCCTGTCTTTCCCTCCTTTAGCGTCCCGAATGTATATCACCCCGCGCTTACTATCAATGTCCGAGATTTTCAGGTTGATTACCTCTCCAACCCGTAGCCCGCAGGAATACATCAGCATGATAATGGTCTTGTGCTTGAGATTGGTCGCGGCAACAATAATAGCTTTCATTTCTTCTGCGTTCAATACTATCGGCAGCTTTCTGTTTCTCTTCGCGTATTCAATATACCTAAACTTGTTCGGTTGTTTAACTACATACTTGTAAAACGCTTTTATAGCAGAGTGGTAGGCGCGTTGGGTGTTGTGTTCACGGAAGCCGCGCAGGAAGTCTTTAATATCTTGCTCGGAAATATACTTGGGACATTTTCTGTCTTTGTATCTGTTTAAAAACACAGAACAATAACTCATGTAATTTTCAATGCTGTTCTTTCTGTATCCTTTGCGCTCAAGTTCTTTTCTAAAATTTTCTAAGCTGTTTAGAATCTCCATGATTTATGTTTTTGGTTATCAATCAATTAGTGTTGGTGTAATACATATTATATGTTA
>ERZ724522.1812-NODE-1812-length-10717-cov-5.157850_pt1 | contig 10717 bp, 17 predicted proteins | sample MGYA00376055_ERZ724522 | MGnify/ENA primary metagenome ERZ724522 (study PRJEB28724, sample SAMN07190884) | wastewater metagenome | isolation source: effluent of sewage treatment plant in Hong Hong | place: Hong Kong | collected 2016-03-17 ... | reverse complement strand
TTGCCGGGTCACTCCGCAAGCGCGAGCGACGGCAGATGTGTTGCCGTTGCCTTCGATAAGCTTTTCTTCGATTTGCTGAATTGTGACTCTTGACCAAGACATGATTAACTCGTTGCGGCTGTGTAGCCCTTTATAAATTCTATTGTGCCAGTTTCCATCGTGTGAGGATCGCCACTCGCCATAATAATTCGCACGTCGTAGAAGTAGGCAATCGGCTTTGCGTTGATCGTGTCCGGGCTTGAAAAATTGAACGTCAAAGCAATTCCGCCGTCCGCCGGATTGTTGTCCGTGATTTGGCCATGCGCGCTCGCTGAAGTCGTTATCATCTTTTGGACAAGCGCTGCTGAATCCGGGTCTTTCGCCCTTTTCTTGATCGTCAAATAAGCCTTTGAAACCAGCGTTGCGGTAACGTTCGTTGTATACGGCCTTTTAACAGCGAAAGCGTCGCCAATAACTACGTTTGAGATTTTGATTCCTGTTTTGGTCATACGCTCAAAGCCCTGTCGTCAACCCAAAAAACTGAAGCCGTTCGACTGTCTTCGGTTTCGACTGTTGATTGCCTGTTATTTTCAAAGCTGGCCTGAATACTTCGATCATCAATTGCGCTCACGCTTGCAGTTCGGCTGTCTTCAAAGCCCGGAGAGAGAGTTCGACTATCAATCAGAAGTAAAAGCTTCAACACGAAAGGCATTGCGCCTTCGGCGTACCGCGTCGTCGCGTACTTGATTTTGCCGTAGCGCGCGTTCATTGTTTTGCCTTTACTCCAACGGAATTATCAACCTCATCGCCATCAAGGGTTTTACCAAGACGTTTCGCAAAGCCCGCATCCTGGCCGATCTTGTCAACCAGCAATTCAATCACCAAATCTTTGAAATCCTTATTCGACAAAGCATCTATCGCTTGTCTTAAATCTGCGCGCTTTCGTGGTTTCCGTTTTTGCTTGTCAATTGTGGCAATAATTTCCGCGACTCGCGCGCGTTGGGCAGCAGTCGCGCCATCGCCAAAATGAACTTCAATCTTATAGTCAACGCCATCAATCGTAACGTCCGACGATTGGCCTGCCGTAACCACGCGCGGAGTGGTTCCGCCGAACAATAGTCCCTCAGCAGCCAGAGCCGTATTGATCCTGCTGAAAATCCCGTACTTCTCGAATTCGTTCATAGCGGAGCGAAGCCCCCCTCAATATCTATGTAAGCTGCGCCCGGTGAAGGTGAAAGATTGAATATGTACCCAAAAATTCTACTGGAATTAACTGGGATAGTATGAGTTGGCTCTGTTGCCGGGTTGATCGTTGCGTAGGTATTGACGTTATTGGTTCCGCGTGTGGAACCTGAAGCGCCCAAAAATAAATTAGTGCCTGCTGGCGTGTTGTAGCTAAACACGTGCATCTTCACCAAATTGCAGATTGGCGGTATCACTGCTGAACAGTCCACATCGGTCAGAGTTGTAGAAGTTCCTCCGTTGGCCGTTCCGCCCGTCAAGACCCTGTAAGGCGATAAGGTGTTGTTGACCAGCCACTTAAACTCACCGCTTGTTACATTATAGAAAAAGTTTTGGATTGACGAACTAGAGTCAGTCAGAAAAAAGCCGATGCAACGTCTGCTAGAATCACTGGTTTTGCTGCGCGCAAAACCGTAGTAAGGCGCGGCGGGCGCAGTCGTGGAAACCTCAACCGTTCCAGTAGAAGTTAAATAAATGTAGTGAAATGACGATGCCGACAAGGATGGCGTCAACGTTTGCTCACTGGTTAACTGCACCAATGAATCTGTGCTTTCAATGTGCGCTACGCCAACGCCTACTTTTACTTGAGTTCCCGAAACCCAACTAATCGCCAGCCCGGCTTTGTAACCCTTCAAAGCTAAAGAAAAAATGGCATTAATCGTTGCTCTCGCGTTTTGCGTGCCTGATTGATCGTAGATAAAAACACTGTCGTCTCCCGCTGGTGTAACCGCCAAAAGTGAATTAAGAGCCGGAATGTTTGTTATACTGAAAGAGCGAAAAGCACCGTCACCACTAGAACTAACAGGCGACGCTAAAAACTGGCCAGCGGGTTGATTGGTTTTTACTGTTGGGTTACTAAGTATGTCCATTGCTACCCCATCACAACAACGCGGAACTGATTCGTTGACGGCGCGACGGCGAATCGCACGGTGACGTTATTCGCGTCAGTCATTTCAATGTCCGTCAATACAACATCAAACGGCGACGCCACGCGATACACTTGCACCATGACATCTTGAGTTCCCAGCGAATGAGTAACCGTGAAAGAAGTCGCCGAACCGTTCCCAACGCTGCCTGCAACGCGGCGCATTCGTGAATTTGAGGATCCGGCAGTCACTCGGCCATACGTGTCAACTGTCACGCTGTCATAGGTTCCCGGCGTCGCCACGCCGGACGCAAGATCAATGTCGTCTGCGTTGACGACGATGCGCCCGGCACTAGCCGTACCAACATTGAACTGATTCCCTGAAAGCGTTAGACCGTTCCCAGCTGTGTACGTTGAGCCGCCGCCGAATTGAACAAAAGACAGTGAAGTCGCGCCGAGGGTAATAGTTCCGTTCGTAGTACATACCCACGCCGTGTCCGCGTTAGTGGTGCCTTCCTCAACCATCATCGCGGCCTGCAAAATTTCCGCGCCCGTGTCGGCATCTGTCGCGCGAGTTGGTGCGCCGCTGGCGTTGACTGTGTAAATACCGTTTTCGCTGGCTGTCGTTTGGTTTTTTAGGAGGATTCGGTCGCCTGTGACCAGCGTCACGCCGTCAACTACTTGGCCGTTTGCGAACGCCGTCGCAAGTGTTCCGTTGGCTGTTGTGGCAGCCCTGACTGAATCTTTCCAATTCACGCCAGCCACTGCGTCCTGCACGTCCTGTAAACGAGCAATATCCGACGCTGCCGATGGCGCAGCCACTTTCGCCCTGCCGCTGGCGTCGCGCATCATCAGCGTTGAATTCGTGGCGAGGTCGGTTGCCGCGTCGAGCTTGGCCTTGTCAGCTGCGGACATTGAACCCGCTGCGCCGGAAGTGGCTGCGCTGATTCCCAGATTTGGAAGTTGCTGTGAGCCGGAATTCGTGATTGGCGCAGTAACAGCAATGTTCGTTGCCAGCACAACGTTCGATCCGTTCAGTCGAATTTTCAGTTGATGCGAAGTGGAGTTGTACCAAATCTGCCCATTGACAGGACTGGACGGGTCAGAGGCGAGCAACTGAATCACTCCGTTTTGCAGTTCGTTTTGATTCAGGTTTATGTGATTTTGAAAAGGAATTGACATTACTTACCTCAGTTTAGATACGCCTCGCCATTGAAGGCAGTGGAAAAGCTTAGCGTCAGCGTGTTGTCGTTGACGTATTCAATCCGGCCATTAACTACCGTTCCCGCTGAGTCAACCGCCGTCACAGCCGGGCGGCATCCCAGATTATGGTTTATTGTCCAAGTAGTCGCCGATGCTCCCTGCACGTGCCTATAAGTCCGATCCTGCCAAGACGAGCCGCCTGACGTGCCTCGAAGCGTTTTGCCTAAAGATGGTGAGCCTGTCCCGATTCCGACCTTTGATTGAATCGCTCGAATCACGTCCGCGAGCACGTTGTGATCGCGCGCGGTAACGAGTACGGCAATCGTCGCACCGGAAGCGTGAATTGCCGATGATGTGTTTTGTTCGCTGTGTGTCAGATTTAGTAATTGAGTCGGCGTTTTGCCGTTGTAAGTCCCGATTTCAGACTCGCAAACCCAAAAACCGGAATTCCCGAAAAGCGACGTGTCGGCCACGTGCGCGACATTATCGCCGGGGCTTAGTTGAGCCGTCAGCGTCGTATAGGCATCGTTCGCCGCTTCGATCAAGCTGACCTGATCGTCAAGCGAAGCTGGAAAATTGATAACGCCGGGAACAGACATTTTGAAAAAGGCTTTGACCGCTGGTCAGAGTTGCCACTTCGACAAGTCACGACAAACAAGCAATGCAACCAGCGGCCAAAATTGATGGCCTCTTTTGTGCGCCACTCGCAAAAAAGGAAAACGAAACTTGCCAGTGAACAGAGGCCAGAAGTTTAGGCGGTGAAGCCGCTAGGCAATTTGCCCGTCCAAGCGTAGGCCTGCATATCAAGCGCCAATTCCTGAAGCTTGCGCGCAAAGTAGTCGTCAATCCCTTCGCCGTCAGAGTCTCGGTTGGACAAGCCTTGCGCCGCGAAGGAAACGCCGAAAGCTGCGCCGCCGATGATCGCCCGGAGCTTTTCGGGCGAAATGGCAGGCTTTTTAATCTCAGCCGCTTCGATAAACAGGTCGTTGGTATTGGCTGTTGTGTTTTTTGATTTAGAAGACATTTAGTTACTTCCTTTCGTGAGACTCGTTGCGAATCTCGATTGTGAGCGGTTGGTTTTTAGCCTTCGCGTCGTGCAAAAGCTTGTAAAGCAGTTCAAACGCTTTGCGGCTTTCTGTGACCTGATTCTCGCTTCGATTCTCGCCAACGAGAATGCAACCTTCGGTATCTGTCGCTGTATTGCCCGCGTGGATTCTGATCCCAGCAAAGCCCGGAACGTTCAACAGCAGCGGGAGCCATCGCTTAAAACGGTTGCTCCAGGTAACGTCAATCAGGTAAAGCCCGGCGGGAATCGCCGTCTTGCCTGGCACTTTCTCCGCGCCGTCCGGCCTGACAAAATCCTCCAGCGTGTAGCAAAAGAACTTGCCATCAACCAACAGCTTGCCGGTTGTGCTTTCGGGCGTGAATGTGTCGCGGACTAATTCCAGCTTCAAAACGTTTCCTCTTGCGGTTCTGTCCAATCGGTTTGATCGTAATGCGCTATGTCGCACTTACCACAGTGAAAGCCAGCTTGGCCGGTTGTGGGCAGTTCAAATCGTGTCCACGAGTCACGATGGAAAATTGAACACCAAAAAAGTCTTAGCATATTGGCCCTTCAAGAAACCCCGCCGCGATTGCTCACGGCGGGAAGCCTTAACTACTCGGAGGACTAACGAACAAATCACAAATAATTAAACCGGCTCGACTGGCGCGGGTTTCGTTTGCAGCGCGTCAAGCGCGTCTCCCGCCGCTGTTGCTCTTGCCACGGCAGCGTCAATCGCGGCTTCCAATTCGGCGTTGTTGCCGATCTTGGTTTTCAAGTCAGCGATTTCGTCGCGCAGTCCCTTTACTTCGGTTGCGGTTTCGCCGACTTCGGTTTGCAGCCTGTCAAAAGCTGCGGTTAATGCGTCAATGTTCGACATAACGTTTCGCTCCAATTGTTGAACAAACGCCGTCAAGCGTTCGAGTTGTTTTGAGATTTGATCTGTCCCAAACAGACCGCTGAAAAAAGGCATAAGCCCTCGCAATTAATGCCGCCGTTGTCATTGAATCCCACCTCTGCAATGCCCAAAATTGCAAAGAGCATTCACGGCGGCGGGGAGAATCACTTCCGAACGTCAAACCCTTGCGAGTCCCATGACCTTCCGGGTACGCCAACGCGAACGAACGCGCCAGACGTTGAAGGCCAGTTCGGTAAGTCGGTTTTCGGAATTTCAAAAACAAGCTGTTGGACGCCAGCCATCCAGGTGTTACCTGTGTAAGCCGAAGCGTAAGAAGTGCCGTTGATAAACAGGTTGGCATAAACTTCGTTGATTCCGGTTCCGTACAGCACAAGGAAAATTCGATCTTGCGAGTTGTAGGAAAGCGCGCCGGGATTCTGCCAAATCTGCAATCCGTTCGGTTTGACGATCAACCAATTCGCTGCCGCCGCGCCTGTGCCGTTTGAGGAAAGCGTGAAAATACCTGGAGCCGAGGGATTCAACTGAGGACGCCCGAAAAATTGCCCAACCGAGCCGCGCGTTGTGCGGATAATTGCAGCCACTTCAGTAGGCCCAGGGTCAAGCCACGCCGGAAGATAAAAATTGATTTGACCAGGCGCGACGGAAACCAATTCGCAAAGCTGGCCTTCAATTTCAACCGTCACGCCAGCGAGTACAGTTGGCAAAGGCAAGGAAGCCGCTTGCGCTGTTTGATCTGTAAACGTAACGCCGGGGTCTGGGAAAATTGAAGCCAAAGAATTGCGACTGACCGCGCCTCTGAAGTTCGCGCTTGAAACGATTGTCGTTCCGTTACCGCCGCCGTTCGTTCCGCACTGATCGCACGGGCGATTGTGCGGAAGATTGCCGGAGTATTGAACCGAACAAGTCGAACCGTTTGTTCTGACTTCGGTGATGACGACTTGCCCGCCGGTTCCACAGCTCGTCGGAATCGAAAACGACTTCGCCGAAGCCGAAGCTGTGTAACGGCCTGCAAACGTATTCAAATCGAAGTGGTCAATTTGATTAGTTGGCGTTTGCGTAAACCACAAAACGGATACGTTTGAGCAACCGCCCAAATAACCTTGTGTTTTGAGAGTCGTTCCCGGCGTGCAGGTTTGCGCCCGTGTCGCCACAGCCAACACCAGCAACAGTGCAAGCGTTGCCAGCACAGCCATGCTAAATTTCGTTTTCGGTTCGATCTTCGGTAGTCGGTTCACTTTTTGATTCTCCGTTTCTTAAGCCTTCACGAATCAGAATTGCGTCGTCATAAGCTGAAAGTGGTTTACCAGCGGTCATTCGGCGCGACGCTTCTTCAAGTTGAATCGCTCTCGCGCAAATTTCGTTTAGCAATCGAAGCTTCCGCTCGTTGAATTCGCGTTGAAGCTTCGGATTCCACAGTTTTTCAATTGCGTCGTAAGCCAGGGCGGGCAATTCCGAAGTAGTTACAAGCGGCTTTTTATCTGGGCTGTCCAGATTCCCCTTGATAAGAAATTCCTTCCAGTCCGCAAGCTGCGCGTCGTCTGGCCGCTTTGTCCTGTGCTTATCAAAGAAGTAAGCTACAGTCGAAACGACAGCCACAACGAGAAATAATGCCAACCCGTTGATAATCACTTAGCGCCGCTCCCTGTAATCGGATGGCGTTCGTTCACGCGCAGAACCATCTTGTTTTCAATTACTGCGCCATCTTGATCCAACAGCGGAAAAAGCCTCGCGCTGACTGAAATCGTCTCAGTTGCGTTTCGCAGTCGAATGGCAATTGTGAACCGTGCCTTGTCTTTAATCGCGGCCAGCCAAACTCGCTGAAATCGCTCTGCGTCGTCAGGATGAATTGCAGCCTGCCAACCCGTGCTTGCCGCTTCGCTGTCAGACATATTGACCAGTCGCAAAAAAGCAGAGTTCGCAAAGACCAAATGACCGTCTTTGTCGAGTCGGAGTATTGGCTCCGGCAACGTTTCGACAATTACGGCCAGCCGCTCCTGCAAAAGCAGGATTTGATTTCCTGCGCGGGCAAACGCGGAAATCGTTTTCCACGTGCTGCGCGCCAGTCTCCATGCGCGCTGAACTCCGACCGCAATTCCGGTAAATGCCGCTATCAATGCGGCGATTTTCAAAATGATTGAATCAATGCCCGTCCATCCATTGCCTTGCATTGTTACGGTCTCGCTTTTCAAAACTCGCACCTCTAAGGGGAGAGGGGAATTGACTTGGCAACCGCTGGCACGGGCGCTTGCGAAAAATAGAAAAGCCTGTCAACGAACGGAATCGTTGACAGGCTTTTTGATTTATTGGCCGCATCGCTCGTTCCGAACATGATTCAGACCTCTTGAGCGAAATTAAGACAAACAAAAATGCGGCGAACTGTGCTATATTCTGCGCGAGGGCTGAAGTCGTTACCAGCGAACTTCAGCCCGCCCGATTGATTGCCAGAAGAAATCAACAGGGCTTGAATCTGAGTTTAGCACAACCGCCAATTGTGACAAGCCAGATTTTTCCTACCTGATTTCTCCTGCTTAACCCATAGGAGAAAATTCAAAATGAAGACATTTTTACTAGCCAAGCAATGCATCCCCTTGCTTGATAGTTCCGGGCAAATGCAGGAATGGTTTTTATGGATAGCCGTTCCGGTTACTGTTTTTATTGCGCTGCCAATGGTGTGGCGATTTCTTACAGGCGGTAACACGCGGAGCGAGGCGAATGGTCGCGCTATAGCTCTCTGCGTTGGCGGCTGCTTGCTTTTGCTAATTGCTGGCTGGGCGATGTCCCAGGTTTTTGATCCAACTTGCTAACCAGCGCGAGAGCGCAGAAAGGAAAAACCCACAATGCCAATAATTCAAGGATTTAATTCGAGCACCGCACAAGCGCAGACGGATTCGATTCAAACTCGCGTCAAGCAAATGGCGGGCAAAATGCACCCCGCTGCGATTGTCGCGTGGTGCGCCGTTGCGCTCTTTATTATCGCCGGACTGTTTTACACCGGTTTTCACAACTACCAGCTTTACCGTCGCGGAATGGGCGATAGCGCCTTCGCCGGGATCATCGCGTTCGTGCCGCCGCTGTTACTGGATGGCGGAATTGCCGTGTTGCTGGTGTTACTGCTGACCTACTTCAAGGATTCGCTGCAATGGATGGTTGGCGTCATCTTTAACGTTTTGCTGTTCATCATTGTGATCGCAAACACCTCGCTGAATTTTTCGTTGAACGCGGGCGAAGCGTTGAGCGAGGGGACGAAAACCTATCTCCACTGGGGGCCGCTCGGTTCTATCGTGCTGGCGCTCGTGATGTATGAGCTTCTCATTCACCTCGATCCATCGCATCGGAGAGCGCAGGAAATGGCGAAGATTACCGCGCAAGCGGCGGATGATGCCCACGGGCTACAGGTGCGAGCGATTCAATTTGACGTGGCTGAAAATCAGGCTGAATTGGATTACCAGTTGACGCTTCGCCAGAAAATGCACGAGGCGCGAATGAAGGCCATCGAATCGCAGGACGTGGACTTTGCGTTGATTGATTTTGAAAAACGCGAGGCAATTAACCGCGCCAAGCAGATTCGCGGCGCGCACTCCACGCAAGGCGATTTTCAATAGCCTCACTGCCAGCGCCAGTCAGTGAGGCGCAGCGAGGCGAGGCGCAACAGCAAGAGGTGAATGATGACCAAACGACTACTAATCCTTCTCGAAGTCCTGTTGATCCTGTCCGTTCCGCTCGGCTTGTGGATACTGGCCAAACCGGAACGGGCAGAACCGATTCGCCAAACGCTCCGAAATTACGGGCTGATGCCCGCGTCTCAGAGCCGGTAAAAAAGGCGAAACTCTCAACAGGGAAGCCAGCGGGAAAGCGCGCTCAAACAATCAGCACGAAGGCTGAAGCTGATTGGCTCAAGCGTAGCTTCCCAACCGTTATCGAAGGCGAGGCCGGGCGTTGGGATGTTCGGCCAGACTGTGCTGCGTTCTGTGTTTATTTCCGCGTAGATAAACGCCAGAACGACGGCGAACCAATCAACCTGAAGTTTCCGCGAATTTCGCGCGAAATGTTTCTTACTTTGAAAGGAATGAGCGACGATGAGCGAACAAGCAAAATCGCAAACTATGTTGGAGCGCATCTTAGCGACGCCATCGGCAAAGGAATTGATCGAGCAAGGGTTGTTGCCGGGAAGTTGCGAGTTGCATCTTGAAACCGCCTTGACGTACGCACGCAAGGCCGCGAAAGGCGAGGAAGGCGCGATTGATGTTGTGATCGAACACCTTGAGGAAATCAAGGCCAAGATCAAGAAAGCGAGGGAAGCGTGAGATTGTGCTTATGGGAAAGTGGACGCATAAACTAAGCGCGGTGAATATCTCCGCAGCCGAATTGCAGTCCGCCGCCTGAAACGTAAAGGCTTTTTGACGGCTACGTTACAAGGCATAAGTATAGTTATGTCCGATCTTTAACATCCTAACGCCTTCATCAGTTTGTACGTTTTCGGCGCTGAGTGGGATGTTATCCAGTCAAGTCCGGCTTCTTCCAGGAAACATTGCTCAACTTCCTGCCAGTGCTCAATCAGCTTTTTCCATTGAGGGGAAAGCTCAGCAATCTTATTGAAATGACTGCGTGCCTCCGGCACTACCTCAAGAAAAAGCAAGCAGCGGTTCAAATCGTCAGGATCGCTCGGGGTTGATATTTTGTGCGGCTCCTGTTTTATGCCGACAATTGCCATAGCCATCGCTTTCGATGAAACCCCGACTCTCCCATTCGCCAGCCAATGTAAAACTTTTTCCTGTATTGGCGATTCCATATCTCACACTCCCATTAAATAAGTTGAACTGCTTTCGCCCGGCTGCACGGAGCAGGGCGGTTTGATTAGATTTAGTGCGTCTGATAAGACACACTCCGGTGCGTCCTCAAGAAGTCTTACCGGCATAGCCTGGATTTCGCTTCAAAAACGCCGCTACTCGAATTCGATTGCAAGCCCTGCAAGTTCGCGTTCCGTCTTTCCTGAATGTGGTATTTTCTTTGTTAAATTCGTGTCCTTGTTTGCAGTGCGTAATCGCTTCACCGCGTCGCTTCCGATTTTCCTGAAGCGTAATCGCTTCCAAGTGGAACGGACTCGCACAAGAACGATTCCTGCAAAGGTGGTCAACTTCGTAACCGTCAGGAATTGCGCCGTAGAAATACTCCCACGCAAAACAATGCGGACTTGACTTCTTGGCTCCACGGCGTCCATCCGTTTTGAACTGTCCATAACCAGTAGTCTTGCTCTTGCACCCGATCCACTCCCAGCAAGGCGTTCCATCGTGAAACCTGATTTCACTTACACGAATCAATTTAATCCAGCGATTGAATGGTGGCGTCGTAGGTTTAGCCTTTGTTCGTTTGACGTAAAAGTTGTCAGCATTTTTCAGATAGTCTTGACTGATGATTTCCGTGTACGGGTTGCCAGAACCCGACAGGTATGCAGAATGCACGTCAGACA
>ERZ724522.1811-NODE-1811-length-10717-cov-7.140968_pt1 | contig 10717 bp, 5 predicted proteins | sample MGYA00376055_ERZ724522 | MGnify/ENA primary metagenome ERZ724522 (study PRJEB28724, sample SAMN07190884) | wastewater metagenome | isolation source: effluent of sewage treatment plant in Hong Hong | place: Hong Kong | collected 2016-03-17 ... | reverse complement strand
TGACGGCGTTGGGAACGATCTGGTCGTAGAAGGTCTTCATGCCTTCGCCGCCGACCTTGAGATCGATGCCACGGAACCAGGTTCTCCCGTCGTCCGTTTCTCTGCCGCCGTCTCCGCGTGCAATCTTGTCGGCCAACTCTTTGCCAACATGGTCGGCAAGCTCGTTCGCGGTCATGCGCCTGTCGCGCAATCCATCCATCGGCTGGTTGCTTCCCTTGGGGTAGACGCTGACACGGTAATCGCCGCCCTCGCCGTCGCGCTGGTACACGGAGATTGAATCAACCTGCTTGCTCAGGTCGTACCGATCCGCAGACTGTTCGCCGTTGACGAAGGCAATCTTGTCGTACCCCCCCTCCACCGCCATCGTGATGATGCGCTTGAGGGCGAGGTTGAGCCACTTGTCGGTGTTGGTGACGAATGGGGCCAGCGGCACTCCGCTGACTTTCGTTCCGAGTTCCTTGGTCGCGCGTTCGCGCAGGTCGGTTTTGCGCTGGTCCGCCATTGCTGCCCACTCATCAGGCATCAGGCCGAACTGCCGCATCACATCGCGGTCGCTGGCGCCAAACCCATCCTTCTTGCCCTGCTGCCCCCAGTCGCTCTGAATTTCCTCCACAAACAGCACCCGCTTGCCATCGGAATCAATGCGGTCGCTGACGCGAATGTGGGCGAGGACATTTTTCTGATTCCAATGGGCTGATGTGTACGACTCTGATGCGGTGTTTTTCGCTCGAAGCGTTGCCACCTCCGCTCTCAGTTCATCACCAACAGTTGGGTCGTTTGGGTCTCCGTACCCATTTCTCTCCAGGTACGCAAGTCGGCGCTCTTCTGCCGGCGTCCGCTCGGTGGACGGCTGCGGAAGCGTCAACAACACCTCGCGGTAGTTCTCACCGCCGGGCAGTTTCCATTTTGTGAAGTCTTGCGTTCCTATTGACTCTCCAACCGGTGACTGAACCTCCTGCACCTGAACCCCATTGGCATCCAGGTAGCCCGTGATCTGCTCCTTCGTGACCTTGCCGGTCTGCAGCTTGAGCCAGTCGGTCAGGCCCGACCATTCCAGTTCGTCGGCCTTGACCTTGCCGTTCTTGACCATGCCCTGAATGGCCATCTGCCAGCCCGGCGCGGGCGCGGCCTTGGTCGGCAGGGCGTCGATCTCGCGCGCCAGTGCGGAATAGAAGCCGGTGGCGTCGTTGCGCTCGGCGGCGCGGGAGAACGCGACAGCGCCGGGATCTCCATCTTTCTGCTGGCCGTACAACTGGCTGTCAATCCAAGCCTGCGCCGCTTCCCTTGTCGTGAACGTGCCGCTTGGCTGGTTTTGGTATGCGCCGCCTCCTGGCGACATGACGACAAACCCGTCGCTGAAGCTCGGCGCCACGCCAAACCTGTCCTCGAACTCCTGCGGAGAAAGGATCAAGGCGTCCGGCGTTACCGATGGCCGGTCCTTGACGACATCCGACGACAGAAGGGAAATGACCTCGTTGAGCCGATCGGTCTTCTCTGCAAGCTCTTGCGCCTGCGGGAACGGCTTCGATGCCTTCTCCTGAAGGTCGGGGATCTCCTTCTTGGCGCGTTCAGCTTCAGCGAGGGCATCACGGGCCCAGCGCCGAAGCTGCTCCGCGCTGACGCTCTCATCCAGGCTCGACAGCGGATTGGTCAGGCTGCTGGTCACGAATTTCGTTTCGTCGGATGCTTGCGTCCGGGATCCCCGTGTCGCCACGGTCTTGCCCTGCGAGTCCACCAGGGCGAGCTCGATGCTTCTCCCCCAGCGCCCGTTCTCAAGAGACGCCTCGAACGTGAAGCCGCGCAGCTTCCCGGTGGCAATCACCTTGGACTGCCCGGCATCCACGGCGGGGATGGCCTCGGTGGCAGCCTTGGCAAGTTCCCGGGCAAACGATGTCCGGCTGATGTGCTCCACGCCAGAGAGCTCACCAAGGAACGGAGATTCGTCGCCAAGCTCGGTGGATACGGCATCCAGGGCGCCGTTCAGGCTGGTCAGCCTGCGCTCACCAACCTTGATGGACACCTTGGCGCCTTGGTCGCCGGCTTGTTGCTGCTCAATGGCGGAATGCACCGCTTTTGCCGCGGATGCGTAATCCTTGAACGTCTCTCCCTCGACCGTGACGGATCTGGACGCAAGGCTGGCCCGCAGCAGTTCCTCGCCCGCCTGGGCTTCGTCAGCCCGGCGCAGCAGTGTTTCGTTCTGTGCGGGTGCGTTCTTGATGGCGCGCTCAGCATCCTCCAGCCGACCCTTGTACCCCCACATCTTCCTCTGGTACTGGCGCTTCATGATTTCCAGCTTGTCGATTTCGCTGGTCAGCTTCACGCGCTCCATCAGCAACGGGTTGCCGGATGCCAGGGCGGCCATTTCAGCCATGCTGACGGAATCCTCATCCTCGAAGTCCATCGAGAACGACCCGTCGTAGTTGCGGATCGCGTTGATCGTCTTCAGCTTGGCCGCGTTCAGGCTCCACATCTTGGCGTCAATGGTGCGCTCGGTGGCGTAGGCCAGAATCTCGACCTCGAAGCCCGGGATGAAACGCGGATTGATGGCGCCGTCCATGCGCGGCGATGCGAACAGGTTGCCCTGCCGAATGATCCGACCTTCGCGCTGCTCGATGTCAGACGGCTTCCAGGTCACGTCGGCATGGTGCAGGCCGACCAGGCGCCGCTGCACGTTGGTGCCCGCGCCCATTCGCGGCGTGGAACCGATCAGGATGCGAATCTCCCCGGCATTCACGGCGTCGAACATGGCCTGCTTCTGGGCGTCGTTGGTGGCCTCCTGAATGAACCGGATCTCGTTGGCTGGGATGCCGCTGGCAACCAGGTTGTCCTTGATCTGCTGGTAGGCATTCCAGCCGCCATCCTGCGCCGCGCGAAGTTCGGCGATTTCGTTGGCGTCGAACTTGTCCAGGGCGTCCGCCAGGCGCTGCAGTTCGGCCTCGTCGTCCATGGCAAGGGCCCTGTCTCGCTCGGCGATCAGGGCGTCATAGTCCTTGATGATCTTGTCGTCGCCGCGCGACTTCGGAACCGAGCGGTCAAGGAAGATCAGTTGCGTGCCCTTCTCTGCATCCCACTTCTTGTAGATGCGCACAGCCTCCTCGGCGATCTTCTCCAGCTTCCCGCCCTTTTCCTTGCCTTGGTGGCCGCGTACAGCCGCCCTAACATCCAGCGACACCTTGCGCGCCCGGTCCATCAGCCGCAGGCGCGCAATGTTCCGATCGTAGGGGTCTTCGATGTCCGGCAGGGCATCAAACTCTTTGATGTTCTCCTGTAGGATTGCGATCTGGTCTTCGGTGGGTTGTACCACCACCGACCGGCGATCACCGCCCATGACATCGGGAATCGGGAACTTCTCGCCGTTGTTGTCCTCGGCGTAGGATTTCTTGATGTCGTCGTTGCTGACGGAATCGGTGAAGCTGTAGTAGAGATCCATCAGCGAACGCATGTTTGACCAAGTGCGCCCAAGCCGATTGACCTCCACAAGCCGACCGGTTTCGTTCGGCTCCCAGCCCGGGTCCGTGCTGACGAACTGGGCCCGCCAGGCGTCGAAGTGCTCCAGGCCAAGCTCCTTCAGTTCATCGGCGGCCAGGTAGCGCATCATGTTGAACATTTCAACCGCGCTGTTGGAGATTGGCGTCCCGGTCATGAACGTGACCGTTCCGGTCGGCGACTCGCGCAGCACGCGCACCTTGGAGTACAGGTCGAATGCCTTCTGGGATCCAGACGGATTGCCCATCCCCTTCACATTGGTCAGGCGCGTGCTGTAGAACAGGTTCTTGAACTCATGCGCCTCGTCCACGGTCAGGTCGTCAATACCCATCTGCTCGAACGTCAGCAGCCGGTCCTTCCGATTCTTGCCTCGAATGCCTTCCAGGCGCGCGGTGAGTTTGTCCCGCAGGCGCTCGGCCTGCTTGACGTTGAACGGCGTGCGCCGTCCGCCCTCTGCTTCGCCGGATTCCTCCCAGGCATCCAGGATGGCCTGCTCGGCAATGACCAGTTCCTGTTCGAGATAGCGTTCCTCGGTTTCCTGGGCGATGCCAATGAACCCGAACGATGAATGCGGGATGATGACCACATCCCAGTCGCCGCTGGCGATCTTGGCGAACAGCTTGCGGCGGCGCTTCTTCTCGAAGTCCTTCTGACCGGCGGCAAGCACCTTGGCGCCGGGGTACAGCCGGTACACATCCGCGGTGAACTGCTCGACCATGTGGTTCGGCACAATGATCGCCGGCTTGCGGGACAGGCCCATGCGGCGGCGCTCCATCACCCGCGCAATGGCGGTGAAGGTCTTGCCGGCGCCTACAACGTGGTCGATCAGCATGAACCGCTCGGAGATACCGCGCCAGATGGTGTTCATCTGGTGCCTGCGCATCTTCAAGATGGCATCCGGCACCTTGCCGGGCAGCGTCAGGTGCGACCCGTCATGCTGGCGGTTGACGCGGGTATTGAACCGCTCGTTGAACAGGTCAACCAGGGTGCGCCGGCGGTCTGAATCCAGGAACAACCAGTCAGAGAACTCGCCTCGGATCTGCTTGGCCTTGACGAGCGCCAGGTCGGTGAGCTCCTTGTCGAATACCTCTTTTTTGTCCACCGTCTTGGTGATCCTGATGGCTTTGCTGTTCAGGATGTCTGAAACCATGTCGGCGATGGTGATGCCATCGGCACCAAACTCGTCCACCTTTTCCTGCGTGGCCCCGGATGCCGTGACGGCGTAGCTGTTGGTCACGGCGGAAAAACTCACGCGCGCCGGCCGTCCGGTGACGTGCTCGATGAAATCGGCGTAGATTTTCGGCGGCACAAACGTGGAGCCCAGCAGGACCGTGACGTTCTCAGCGCCCCACGGCTCGGGCTGCACCGCCTCCAGTTCGGCGATGTTCTTCTCCAGGTGCGCGGCCTGGGCGGCGTGCAGCTTCTTCTTCACCTGGCCGGTCAGGTAGTCGTTTCGCGTGACCCACTGGCCGCTTTCTGGATCCTTGAAGATCAGCGGCTTGTCTGCCTTGTCGAACAAGGCATCGGTCACGGCTTCCTCGGTCATGTCCAGCAGCGCAGCCATGCGCGCGAGATCCACCCGTCCGGTTTCAGACAGGGAAATCTGCAGGGCATCGGCCGGGCTTGCCGCCTTTGCAGGTGGCTCGTACTTGGGGATTACGCGCTCAGACAAGATCGGCGCCGGCTTTGCCGATTCGGGCCGGACGCTTTCGCCCAGCTTTTGAGCCTGCTTCGGCGTGATGGCCTTGCGGTATTCCAGTTCCAGCGCCTGCACCAGCGCGCCATCGGGCATGTTGGACACCAGCGCGGAGTTGTCGTTGCGGCTGATGGGGCCGTGGTCCGCCACAAAGCTGTTGTACGCCTGCGCCAGCAGCGCCCGGTTCCCTTCCATCTTGTCAGTCGGCGCGTCCTCGGTTTCGAGGTTGATCTGCGCCACCATCAGGTCGCGCAGCTTCACCAGCTTGACCAGGCGCCCATACCGGGCTTCTCCCAGCAGCATGGATTTCGGGATGTCGGATTCGCTGGCAAACACCTTGCGTTCGTAGACGTTGAACTTGGTGACCTTGCCGTTCTTCACCACCTTCAGCTTGTTGCCAGCCTCGTCCAGCTTGGCCTCGATGGTGTACCAGTTGCCTTTGTCGTCTTGGAAAAGACTCTCCGACCACGGTGATTCCGCCGTCAGCGTCCGCTTGGCAAGTTCGTACTCACCCTCTGGCGTCTCGCGCTCGATGACTTGTTCCAGCGTGCCGTCCTTCGTCATGACGATGGATCCAGTCTCTTGGCCGGACAACGCAATGCGCAGGCCATCGCTCATGGCCTTGTGTCGGTTCAGCGAGGCATCGATGGCGGCCTGGTCGCGCTGCATGATGTTCTCTGGCAGCGTAGACACGGCCTGCTTCAGCAGTTCGGCCAGTTCCTGCGCGTGCGGGCGCACCGTGATGTCGTTCTTGAACTGCATCTTCCCGGATCGCTCCAGCGTGCCGAGAATCAGTTCCGGGTGCTCGATGAACCAGTTGTTGACCGGCATCGGGTCGCCACCAAGCGGATCGGGCACCTTGCCGACCTCCACCCAGCTTGGAACCAGGGCGGCCAGGCGCTCATGTTCGCGCCGGTTCGCCCGGTTGACATCGGCCGAGTCGCTCTTGACATCCTTGAACGGAGCCGCCGCGGCCTTGAACGCCTCGGCCATTTCGTTCGCCTCGGCGTTGGTCAGGCGCTGCAAGATCACGATGTCGGTCACGACGGACGTGCGCGCGTTCTCCTTGAATGCGGTATCCGGCAGGCGGATTGCCGAGATCAGGCGCGCTTTCTTGGCCAGCATGACGCGCGTGGTCTTGTCCATGGCATCCAGCAGGTAGCGCGACACCACGTTCATCTGCACGCCGCCCGGCTTGAGCGCGTCGATCCCGGCCAGGAAGAACTGGTTGTGGATCGACACCCGGTTGAACTCGGGCTTGAACTGGAAGCGCAGCGACTGGTCGCCAAACGGCGGGTTGCCGATGTTCAGGTCAAATGCGCCGTCGGGCAGCGGGACGTTCTGAAGCCCAGCATTCAGCACGGTTTCCTGCGGGTACAGGTGCTCGGCGATGCGCGCTGTCAGGCTGTCGTACTCGATGCCGACAAACCGGGTGGACCCAGCCATGTCTTGCGGGATCAGGCCAAGGAAGTTCCCCGACCCCATGGATGATTCCAGGGTGAGTCCACCCTTGAAGCCCATGCGCCGGGCGGCATCCCACATACCCGACACGATGGTTTCGGATGTGTAATGCGAATCCAGCGTGGACCGGCGCGCGAGGTCGTATTCCTTCTTGGTCAGCAGATCAACCAGTTCGGCGCCGCGCGCCCTCCAGTCTTCCTTCCACTGCTTGGTTTCCGGGTTCGGAAACGCATTGGCCAGTCCGCCCCAGCCGACATACCGGGCCAGGATGCTCTGCTCGGCGCTGGTGGCGCGCCGGCCCTCGGCCTCGATCGCCTTCAGGGTGCGGATGGCCGCGATGTTGTCGCGGAACTTCTCGGCCTCACCACCCTTGCCCAGTCGAAGCTCGGGCGTGATGCGGAAGTTGGTCGCCTGGATGTTGTTGGCGGATACCGCCTCAGTCGGCTGGCTGAAAAGATCGGACCCTACAGATTCGGGGCCACGTTCTTCTGATAGTCGGCCTCCATCTGTGCCAGTTCCTCCCTCTCCCAGTCCTGCTCGTTTGCCCCGCTTTCTGGGGGTAGGAGCACGAACTGACGTAGAGCCACTTCCTCCGCTTCGTGTGCCTGATACCCCTGGCTCATCAATTCCTGAACCATTCGGCTTGCCGCCAGCGCCGCGCCCTGAACGGCTTCCTCGAACTCGCCCGCCGCCTTGAGCTCCGCTGTTTTCTTCGGGAGCCACGTTTTCCAGTGCTTGCGGGCCTTGCTGGCCAGGGATAGACGGTCCATTTTGCGTGTCCTTTTCTCCAGTATCGTCCTTTTCGGCGCTGGCTTCAAGTTCGGCCAGCGACTCATATTGCATGACCTCCTTGCCGGTGCTGGCGCCTTGATCCTTGTACTTGCGCGCCGTGTGAACGTAGGCGCCCTGCAATGTCTCGAACGGAATCGAGTTGGTGATCTCGCTTCCGATGGCGTCGGTCAGGAACTCGCGGACGTACTTCACGGCCTTCTGGAACGTGACCGCGCCCAGTTCGAGAGCGCCATCGAACAACTCAATGACCAGCGGCAGAAGTTGCTGTTCTTCTTCCGGGGTCCAGTTGGCCCGGGTGTTCTTGGATGCCAGCGCGGCAATCTTGGCCGCCGCGTTCTTCATCTTCTCGCGCGCAGCCGCCGCCCGGTCTTCCAGGTTGTTCGTCTTTGCCGGCGCCGGCAGTGCTGCAATCTTGGCCGCAATGGCGCCCATGACCACCGCGCGCTCGTTGGTCACGATGGCGATGGCCTCGGCCACGGCCTGGCGCTGCGCCTCGGGCCGGGCAATGCCCATGTCCAGGCGCTCTTTCAGCACATCTTCGATGGTCTGAACGTCCTCATCGGATACCGCCATCAGCTTCGCCATTTCGGCGCCACATCCCAGAATGGTCATGCTTGTTCCAGTACAAAATTGATGATGGCCGACAGGATTTCTTCTTCTTCGGTCTGCCTGCGCTTGGCGTTCTTGATGATCTTCTCGACTTCCTCGCGGTACTCGTCAATCTCATCTTCCGCATCGGGACCACCGCCGCCGGTGTCTTCAGTTTTTACCCTGTTATCGAGCCCGGCCACAATGGCAAAGTGGGCCGCGCCGATCATTGGGTGGCGCCGGCGCGGTAGCTCGGATCGGTGCCTTGCAGGAACATGGCCATGGCGGCGAGTTCGGTGGTGTTGGAGAGGGACATTGGTTACTCCTTGGCGATGGCGTCTATGGATGTCATGTTCCCGGCTGCGTCACGGTTGATCGTGAATTTCCAGCTTTTCACAGACTTGATCGGCTCAGGGACGGCGGCAAGCTGCTGCTTGATGCTTTCAACCAGGCCGACATTGCTATCCACCAGGGTGAAGGCGGCCGCGGCCAGCTTCTCGACTGCCGCAGGGGACAGGTCGGGCGCCACCGGTTGGATAGCCTTCGCGGGGGATTCCGCATCCGGCTTCTTCGCCACCGGCTTCGGTGCCGTGGTTCCGGCCGAGCGCGCTGCATTGAACACCTTGCCGGTCGGTAGCTCCAGCTTCCCGCCCAGCGCCATGGCCCGGCGCTTCGCTGCTGATTCGGTGATGGGCTTCATGCGAGGCACCTCTGAACCATTTCCAGCGCCTCCAGGCGCTCATCGATGGACGCCAGTGCCTTGGCGGCGTTGACGGTCATCTTGGCCGTGCCGTTCTCGGTCGGCACATCGATCGTGATGTCGCCGATGGCGGCAATCTGCTCTGCGGTGGGCTCGGCGGACTGTTTTGTGGCGGGGTTATCGACATCAGACTTGTCTGAGACTGGCGCAGTTTCAGGGGCCTTCACTTCGAGCGACTTCGCATAGTCAAACTCGGTCTTGGTGATCGCGTAGAACCCGCCATCCGTCTTGGCGCTGTCGTACACCCGATATTCCGGCTTCTCGTACTGGTTTGCCTTCATCCGGGCCTGGGCCTCAAGACCCTGCTTCACGACAGGGATATTCTCGTTGCTCAGTCCAAGGATGTACCCGCGCGCCTTGACCAGATCAATGGCGGTCTGGTCGCGGTGCTTTGCCGCCGTGTCGGGCACCATGCGCTCGACGATGGCTCTACCTTGATCCACAGCCTTTTGCATGGCTTCGCGGCGCGTACCTTGCCCAAGTCCTGCCTGTGGCGGGTAGGTGTGATGCTTGTCTAGGTAGGCATCGCGCTTGCGCTCAACGATGTTCTTCCCCTTGTTGTCGTCCTTCTTGGCTTGCGCTGCGTCGTCGGCCGCCTTGCTTTCGGCTTCACGGGCTGCGCGATTCTTGGCATCCCGCACCGCTGCCTCTGCGTTCTTCTTGGCGCCATCAAGCGTTTCGGACAGCGGATCGCCGCCGATTTGCCTCTCGCCATTCTTCTCGCGCTGGGCATTGTCCGGGGTCTGTACGCCCCACATATCAATGACCGCATCGCCCCTTTTCACCTTGACGGGGTAAATCTTCAGCCCGGCGTGCTCTGTGTCAGTGCGTGGCGTTACTGGCTCTGCGGCTGCGGCTGGCGCGGCGTCGGGGTCTTGGTGGACTGGTGTTGCTGGTGTTTGCTGCGCTGCCGGTTCTGGAGCAACGCCGTTCTTCTTGTCCAGGGCCGCCTTGATCTTGGGGTTTGCGGTTACTGGTGCTGGCTCGGTAGCATTCGGAAGCGGTGCGCCGGCTACTGGCCCTGAGGCTGCGGGTTGTTCTTGCGGTCGTTGCGCTTCTGCTTGCTGGGCTTGATCGGCTTGAGGCTCACTGGTGGCTCCTTGGGTTACGGGTTGGGTTTCGTTGGCAACAACATCAAAACGGGTTGCGCTTGTCTTTTTGACCGTGTGGGTGTCTTTCAGACCGTTCTGCGCAATGAACTGCTGCGCCTTTGGCCCGCTGCCAAACCACGCCTTGCCAGATGCGATGCGGTCAAGGGCCTTCTTCTGGCCGTCGGTCGGCTGCGGCAGGGCGTTGGCCGGTGACGTGGCGGCCTGGTGCGCCGCATCATCAATGGTGGGCGCTACTGCCGTGCCAGCCGGCACCGCTCCTTGCGCGATCGGTGTTTTCCCTGCATTCCCTGCATTCCCGGTATTCCCGGCATTCCCGGCGGGAACAGCGGGAACAGCGGGAACAGCGGGAACGGCGGGAACAGCGGGAACAGCGGGAACAGCGGGAACTACTTCCTTGCCAGCCTTCGGCGCTCCTTGCGCGCTCGGCGCTTGGCTTGCTTGAGTTCTATCAGATAGTTGTGATGTAAAATTCTCAGATGAATCAAAAGCGCGTGAATATTTTTGAGCAGGCGATACTTGATGCTGATCTTGAGTTGCACCAAGAGCAGTCGGGGGTTTACCGCGTTGAGGTTGACCGTTTTCAGGTGCAAGTTGAACGGGTTCCGTTACATCCAGACCAGGACCCGTATTTTTCATCTTTGACGCGGGAGCAATAGATTCATCGCGCCGACCAGTTTGTTGCATAGTGGCGCGAGAAGAATCTTTCTGAAGGGAAGCAGTAGTCGCTACTGCGCCCGGTAGACCTCCGCTGTCAGTTCCGGTGGCAAGTTGACCATGTTCACCCACTCGATCAGTTGCAGGTCGGACAGCGCCGGCGCGAAC
>ERZ724522.1810-NODE-1810-length-10728-cov-5.799494_pt1 | contig 10728 bp, 17 predicted proteins | sample MGYA00376055_ERZ724522 | MGnify/ENA primary metagenome ERZ724522 (study PRJEB28724, sample SAMN07190884) | wastewater metagenome | isolation source: effluent of sewage treatment plant in Hong Hong | place: Hong Kong | collected 2016-03-17 ... | reverse complement strand
CGCCGCCGTGCGGGCGTGCGAGAAAACAACTGCTGGCTGCGGCGCGGAAGGACACGCTAGGGAAAATCTTAAGTGAGCCAACCCGATCACTGGAGCATCAGAAACTCACTGGCAACGATTAGCAGTTGTTCAGATTCCGGTAGCTAATTGCCGGATGTGTGAAAGTGAATCAGCCGGTACTCAAGCCCGGCCAGTCAGCAGCTTTAACATGAGGAGCAAAAATGAAAACTGACACCATAGGTGGATTCCCGGTCGTTAGTGACACCTGTGCGGGCTGTGGAAAACCATTGCTGCTGGAGAACGCCTGGATGACTGATGGCTGTCCGTGCAACACTTCTCTCGGCGTCAACAGCCTCAATGAAACCCGGTGGAGATTATTGATGGAGTTGCAGCAGCAGCAATCCAGGGAACTAGAGATGCTGCGGAGCACGACACGAAAATCGCCCAAAGTCCGCCCCTACACGCCACGAGAGGCGGTCGAGTTTTTGGGGAGGAAGGCAACGGACGGCGTGTTGCAATTTGCCGTCACGTCAATCGAGAAACATCGCATAGGTGTGCTCACGCCAAATGTCTGCAACAAGCTGAGCTACGAAGAATTCGCCGAGCACTACAGCTGGGCCGACACGGGAGAGAAGTGTGGGGTGGTGGAAAAGGAGGAGGCATGAATACCCGAGCTTTAGCTACATTCGGCGTTTATCGCCGAGCCAGCGCCGACGAGCTAGCCGTGTTGGAACTCGCCAACGAATTTCGCCATCGACTTTGCGCGTTGCAGCACGCGAAATACTGCGCTGAAGTAGACTATCGCAATTCTCATTACCCCAATCTGTACGCGGCGCTAGTGCGTAGCGAGCAACTGTATTTCCGCATCGCGGAGTTGGAACGCCGCATCAAGGCCCACCACAGCGAAGTGCGGGACCGCAATGCCGTACCAGACGAGTTGCGTGCCAAGCTGGAAGCTGCGCGGCAGCAGCGCCAAGCGGCCCGCGCCATTGTGACCGCCGAACGCCGCGAATACAGCGACTTCCTCAAACGGTTCCGCGCCGCCTGGAAAACGGCCGCCGATTGGAAAAACGTGAAGTCGCTGGCCAAACGAAAGGCAGCCTACGCCGCACTCAAACTACCGGATGAAGTCCGCGAGTACGCGGAGTTGTCTATCAAGCACGACCTTTTGATTCGTGAATTAGGAATCGAATACCAGTCACGCGGCCTGCATTCGGCGATTCGCGCCGAGATCGTCGAAGCCACGAAACCGAAATTCGGCAAGACTGGGCCGGGCACACGTTACGAATACCATCGCCCGCCACGCTGCCAGCCGTGGCAGAAAATCACGCTGCAATTCGCTGGCGGACTCACCGTGGCCGATGCCATCGCTGGGAAAAACCCCAGCCTGCTACTGCGGAAGGTCGGTGAAAAAGTGCTGATGTCACGAACACATACGTTCTATCGAGTCACGCAGCAAATCGGCACAACCGCCGAACCACGCACAATCGAATACGACTTTAAGGCCCATCGCCCATTGCCGCCTGACGCCATCATTCAGCGCTGGACACTCGCGATTCGCGAAAACGGCAAACGCGAAGTAATTCCGATCGTGAAAGCCGACTTTACGAAACCGCAAGGAACCGGCATTGTCACTTACAAGCTCAGTTGGACGCGCCGCAAGGCCGGTATCGAGGTATGTCGATTTTGGGGCAGCCACGTAAACGAGCGGGTGATTATCCCCCAAGCCACGATCGACCAACGATTAGCGATGGCCACAGCGCGGGCTAGTGCCGATCTACAAGCCAATTCACTGCTCACCGAACGCGGGGCGACGCCGCAATCGAACCGCCGACAGGGCGTGGCCGCGCTCAGCGATTGGGTGGCTAACCACCCCGAGGACAACGCGGCGGTGAATCTGTTGTTTGACTGCAACCGCGACTTGGCGTTCGCGAACCAGCAATCGCGCCGGGCGCAACGCCGCATCCAAAAGATTTACGAAACGATCGCTAACCGCGTGTGCCGGCTGCATGGCACAATCGTTCACGATCCGATTCAACTCGACAAAATCAAGTTGTACGACGGGCGGGATTTGCTCCGCGCAGATCACCTACCGCTCAAGAGCCGCACCTACCTACATGCGGTCGCGCCGGGTAAGTTGCGGGCGCTGTTGAAGGGCTACGGACTCGCGAGCGGCGAAGTGGCACCGCCAGAGCCGAGTGACGCTCGCGAGACGGACGTATTCACGACTTACGTCACGTCGCTAGGGCAACCCGACACGCGGCGACGGGCAGGAAGGCGGCGACGCTCGCAACGTGCGGCGCAAGTGGTAGCGCGATAAAGAGATCAGGAAACGCCGAAACAGTAGCTGCGCAGAGCTAAGAACACTGCGACTCGCGAAAGATTGCAGGGACTCACCGGGAGAACGCCGGAAACAGTAGCTGCGCAGAGCTAAGAACACTGCGACTCAGCCATCGCCATACACTCCGATCATCGGCATCCACGAAACAGTAGCTGCGCAGAGCTAAGAACACTGCGACTTGGTTCGCGACTTTGAGTCACCCAACGATGTCGGAGAAACAGTAGCTGCGCAGAGCTAAGAACACTGCGACCGAGGTATCTGCGGCATCCCCCTGCCGACGTTTTGGAAACAGTGGCTGCGCAGAGCCGAAACAACTGCGACGTCCGATTCGCGGGCCTTAACAAATGGCGATTCAGAGAAACAGTGGCTGCGCAGAGCCGAAACAACTGCGACATCATCGCTGCTGCGCTCCCTTCGTCCGTTTTGTTTGAAACAGTGGCTGCGCAGAGCGACGTATGAGGCTGCAATGGATTCTCTATTTAGCGAGCCAAAACTGCGAATGGCACGATATCCGGCTGCACCTAAACGCTTGCACCCCACCAAAAATCGGGTAGCCTATTTTTAGGCGGCCACCTTGGCGGGAGGCCGTCACCCCCAGCGGAGGCCGGGGGCATCGGGGCTGACACCAAGGGCCAAGCGGAATGGACCGCGTGGAACCGACGCTTGAAATCGTTCGCCAAGTGTTGCGTGCGTATCCTGACGCTTGTCCGTTGCTGGAGGATATCGTTCGCGGCATCGGTTCCGCACGTGGCACCCCTAATTTCTTCGGGCGGACCAGTTATGAGGCAGAGTGGCAGGGTAATCGGCTGACAATTTGGGATATCGACCTAAAGCGGCGGCGAAAAGCCGAAAAACATTGACACCAGCCGTTGTCAAGAGTTAGGATGTCGGGTGAGCGTTAGCTCGTTTGAGGGTCGCTCTGCCCTAACGTGAGACCCACGACGGCAGCGGACCACGCAACCCCAGGAACACGCCCAATTATGTAATCACTTCGCAGCCGGAGCCACCTGATACCCAGGAAGCCCGTCGACAGCATCACAGCAATGTGGTGTTCTCGACGGGCTTTTTTGTTGGAGTCAACACAAGGCGGCGCGCCGGGCAGAACTGAAAGGACCGTGATCCTAAACGACTGCCTAATGTACCCCCGACGCGCCGCCCTCTGCTGGCTCTTGTTGTGGGCTGTCGCCTGCGAACTGGTAAACCTCACACACCATTGGTGGTGACATGACCGACCGAACCAAAGACGTGCTCTGGCTGATCTTCGTCGCTGGATTCGTGCTCTTGTGCGGGCTGCTGTTGGTGGCGAACGCGAAGGCCGATTGCACGCTGGTCTTCGGCGCGGCATGGTGCCGGCCCTGCCAATCGATGCGGCCGATTGAAGATCAGCTCCGCAGCGAAGGCCAAATTCTCCGCCCAATCGACATCGACCAGCAGCCCGAACTCGCACGGGCCTACCGCGTCGGTCGCATCCCCTGCTTTATCCGCGTGGTCGAAACACCGCAAGGCAATTTTGAAGTCGGCCGCATCACCGGCATGTGTACGGCTGGGCAATTACGCCGCTTGGCCGCGGCTCCCGGTGTCACGACCGTGGGCGCGGCCGCGCGGGCCTGTGTGCGGTCGATCCTTGGTTCGCCAACGCCGATCTTCCCGGAGTGGTGATGAAGCAACAACCTTGCCACAGTTGCCGCTGTCTCGCCGTGTGGGTGCCGCATTTGGTGCGTCAACTGCTGCGGTTCGTGCGGCAGTTGTGGCTGGTGTTGCTGTTGGTGTCGCCGTGTTTGGCGAAATACCCATATCCGTACTCCACTGCCGTGAAGGTCTTCAACGGCAACGCGGGCGGCTCGGCCACACTAGTCGGCGTGGCGAACGGTCATGGGCTGTTGCTCAGTGTGTGGCACCTCTTCGAGGACGGCGTGCAATCTCCCTCTTGCCGATTCCCCGACAGCACGCGGCGCATCCGCTGCCGCGTGCTGGCCACTGATCAGCAACTCGACCTGGCGGCGCTGGAAAGCGAATCGGTCCAGGCCGATCAAACCGCCCGCTGTGTGCGTGGCGTGCGGCGGGACGACGGCACACTCACCGCGATTGGCTATCCGTTTTACGCGCGGCAGGAAGCGGGGCCGCACTATACGACCGGCAGATTTCTGCGGATGGATGGCGACGACCTCAAGGCCGCATTCCGACCGATAGTTCACAGTGGTTTCTCAGGGGGAGGCGTGTTCGCACCGGACGGCGCGTTAGTCGGCGTAGTGAGCGGTTACAACGATTCGCGCGAGAGCATTGCGTGCAGCGGCCCATCGCTCGAGCGGTTCGTCGCCCGCTGGCTCAAACAAGGGGGCGACCGATGAAGGTTCTCGCCACGCTCTTGTTGCTGTGCTCGGTCGCTGACGCGCAGGTGGTGTGGCAGTCGGTAACGCCGACGCAATGCGGTGGCTGTTGCCACGGTGGCTCGTGCTCAATGCCGCAATACTATCCGCCTCGCACGCTGCCCACGGTGCCGCCCCGCCAACAACGGCCGCAGCCCGATGGCGAGTTCACGGAGCCCGCGCCGCAGTTTCAGCCGCTGCCCTCCCCGCCGCAACCGACCACGCCGCCGCAGGCGCAGCAACCAACACAACCGGCGTTTGACTGGGATGAGTACGACAAGCGGCAAGCGAAACTGCTGGAAGCCATCGCGGCGAATAAGTGCGAGTGCAAGCCGTGCGAGTGTAAGCCCACGGACTTGACGCCCGTAATCAAAAAACTCGATGCGCTGATTGCGGCGCAGAACAAGCCGACGCAGCCGACGCCGACGCCAGCCGCATCGCCTAAGAGCGAACAGCATGTCGTCGTCGTCGCTGACCACAACGCCCCCTATTGGGAACGATTGGCGCGCTACCTGGCCGACACCCGCAAGACCTACAGCGGAGTGCAAGATACCACGCTGCCGCCGTTTGGAATTGGCATCCACCCGCAAGCGGTCGTGTACCGCAACAGTGTGCCCGTGCGGGTCGTCAAAGGGGCCTATGAAGTGGAGGCGTTACTAACGAGGCTTGCGAGAAACGAACCAATCTAACGAAAGTGCCCCCGCGTTGTTGCTGCAACCGGAGGCGTGGCTCAGTTCTTGACAGGAGAACCGAACAATGAAGTATATCCCACTCACCAAGGGTTTGTATGCTGCTGTCGATGACGAATTTTTTGAAGAATTATCAAAGCACAAATGGCATGCATGTGCAGGAAGGACCACTTGGTACGCAAGAAGGGATGAGTACGATCCAAAGTTACGCAAGTGGAAGCCAGTTCGCATGCACCGCGAGGTGATACGGATGGCTGGACTCGGGGCACCACAGGCGGTCGATCACAAAGACAGGGATGGATTAAACAATACGCTGGCAAATTTGCGGGCCGCCACCCACTCGCAAAATAAGTGCAACTCCAAACTTAAGTCGAACAACACATCTGGGCATAAGGGCGTCGGCTATTGCCCAGGCAAAATGAAGTGGCGGGCAAGAATAATGTTCGAAGGGAAGTGCATTCACCTTGGATATTTCGATACAGCGTGGCTGGCGGCTGAAGCGTATTCAGCCGCAGCCGCTGATTTGCATGGCGAATTCGCAAGAATCGCCTAGTTTCACCCAGCAAAAGGAGAAGTGATGGCTGGCGTAAATTTGGATGATGTGTTCAGTGGCCAACTTGCGTCTGCTCACCAGCATGGCATGGCTCTGACGGCAATGGCTGACCGCAACCTAACGCAAGGTTTCGGCGTGGTGTTGGAATCCGTAGTGCAAGCCCAGTCGTCCATCTCGGATGATCCAGGCTTGTTCGGCGCGCTCCAAACGGCGAGCCGCGTTCCCGTGCAGGGAAGCAATGACCTCGCGAAATGACGGCTAAGAAACATGAAGCCGGCGTGAAGTAACGTCCCCGGAGAAGGATGAAAACACATGGACCTCGACAAGCACATCGAGGCGGCAACCAAGGCAGTCAACAGCCAACTTGAGGCGAACAACAAGTCGCTGGTCAACAAATTGGATGCCGCCGATCGGATGCTGATGCAGAAGGCGGTCGATGCCACGATTCGCTTGGCGCAAGTGCCAATCACGGACCCTACGAAATGAGCGCAGTACAAACCGCCGCCGCGAACGTGATGTTTGGCATTGCCAATCAGTTCCGCGAAAACTGCGCTTTCAAGCAGGGACTACCGACGATGCCCATTGCGGAGCGAATCGGCGAGGAGCAACCAGCGGAGAACGTGACCGTTTCACGGACTGAGACAGCGACGGCGAACACCGTCACGGAATCACCTTCTCCGGGTGAAGGTGCGGCGGCAGTCACGCCGAGTCCGCTCTGGCGGCGCGCCGCACCGTTTATTTTGACTGCCGCTGCGGGTGCGGGGGTTCCATTGCTCACGCTGCTGCGACCCACGACTCCGACCGCGCCGCCAGCACCCGCCCCCATCGTGCAGCCCGCCGAGCAAACGCAGGACGGGAGCCTGCTGCAATACCTGCAAGACAAAGGCTACCACTTGCCCGGAGGAGAACAGTGGCCGACGAACCTAAAGTAAATGATCCGCTGACGGATATGGTGCAAGCGCACATGACTCGCATGGCAGAGATTCACAAGGCAAGTTTTGAAAAATCCAAGTTGCTGTGCGATGAGTCGCTGACCGCGATTCGCAAACACATTGGCTTGCGTTCCGCCGTGCTCGACAAGGCCCTCGAAACGTTGGGGGTACAGCCATGAAACTTTTATTCCTCCCCGCCCTGCTGGCGGCGTTCTGCTCTCCCGCCTGGGGCGCGCCGCCAGCTTCTTTCCCGGCAACCATTGTCCGCGCGAGTGATGCTGATACATGCATCTGCGAGAAAGAAAATCACGAACTTGTCAAGGTGCGACTCTTCGCGGTCGATGCGCCAGAGGTTCGCCATCGCCTCCGCGACAAAGATCAGCCTGGCGGACAAGAAGCACTGAAGTACGTCCAAGAAAACTGGCAAGGCAAGGAAGTCACAGTAACACCCAAGGGCGAATCGTATGGCCGCATCGTGGCGGAAGTGGTGGACGCGAAAACGGAAAAATCTATGGGCGTGGATTTGGTATCCCGAGGACACGCTGAAGTCGATCAGAGGTTTTCTAAGTCCAAACTTTTGCTTGATGCAGAGTCTAAAGCGAAGGCGGAAGGTATCGGCCTATGGTCGTCTAAAACAACGCCAATCCACCCTTGGGATTGGCGCAAGCAACAACGAGTGAGGGGCAAATGAGCAAATCGAAGCAAACTCGCAAGAGATTGTATGAATGCGAAGAATGCCACGCACGCCGATTTGTCTCATGGGTGGAGCTGAATAGAGCGTCCCGCCCTAAGTGCATGGCCTGCGGCAGCACGCGAATCGAATTGGTTTCAGAGGAAGCCGTGAATGACAGGGCGAGGTTGAATCAAGAGCGATTGGCTGGCACTGGCGGATCGTTGGCGCTAGCTGCCGGGCTCAAGTTCTCTCGGCATCAAGTTAAGTGAGGGGCAGATGATCGACGGCAAGAAAGCTCGCGAATGGGGACGCTACGAATCTCTCCGACTGTGGGGCACGGCATGGCCGATCTTATTGGCGCTTGGTGCAACGCTGCTGACGCAGTTAGCCACCGATGTCGGTACGGACGTCAGTGCGACTGCCGGCGTCATTCTCGGCTTAGTTGCCAAGGCCGTTCAGCAGTGGGCGGCCGACAATCGAGGCAAGACGCTGTGAACGAACATGCCGGCGAATACGACGACGCTTACGAATCACCCGGCATCCGGGCGCTGCGGCTCTCGGTACAGCAACTGGCTGCGCAGGTGCAGCAGTTGCAAGCCAACGACCATGCGCGGGCCAGCGAGTTACGCGCGATTCGCGAAATGATTGAGGACCGCGACCAGCATTGAAGGGGCAGAATGAGTGGACGGGAATGGCAACGACACAATTTGGTCGATGGTGCAATACTCCGCGGGACTTGCTCTGGGCGGCGTCGGGGCAGCCGTGGCCTACCTGTGGCGACAAATGGGAAAAATCGACAGCGTGGGCAATCGGGTTGATGTACTCACCGATGCGGTCGATGACCTCGTGCAGCGACAAGAAACAATCGAGCACGAGCAAGGCGACCAGCGCGTTCTGCTGGCCGAAGTCCGTAATGACGTGAAATGGATTCGCGAGACACTGGAACAAAACCACCGCAAATGAAACCGTGTGTGTTGATATTGTTGTTCGCCACGACGGCTGCGGCTCAAACCATCGGCACGCAAGTTGACGCCGAACTCGCTAAGCAGCAGGCCGCGGTGGCCGCGGTGGCCGCCGACGTGGCTGCGGTAAAACAATCGCAGCCGGTGGTCCTTTCCGGTGTGCGGGAATTCAGCGAGGCAATCGTCATCCCGCGGCAAACGCTGAAAGTTCCGCCGCCGTTCATGGCGAGTGCGACGATCTCACCCGCGGGCGAAATCGGCGGCGTCTCGCCGACGCAAACTATTCTGCGGTTCGCGCCGACGATTAAGGGGCCGCTCGTGGCGAGTGAAGGGTTCGGTGATGCGAAACTTGGCGCGTGGTGGAACGATGGCGCGGCCTTCACCTGCTTCGTGCCGCGCGTGCACGACCTTGCGATTGACGGGCGTGGCGAGCTGCATCCGCATCCTTACGTGAACGCAATGGGCGGCCAGCCCGACAAGACTGGCCCCGATGCTGTGCCACGTGGCGATGGCGTCTGTCTCGCCGGCACGGGTGCGATTGCCGAACGTCTGCGGCTGTTTCAAATTCAGGGGACGGCGCTTGTGGTGCGTGGTGCACCTATTGCCGGACAGAGTGGGCAGTTTGGTTTGTACGATGAGGCGGTTTCACGCATAGATGACGTGACGGTGTTGCAGTGTATAAACGGCGTCGACTCGAATGCGGGTGACGCGCGCATCAGCCGCGTGAGTGTGTCGCAAGTGGCAAAAGATGGACTCACTGTTAGTGGACCCGGCACGTATATCGACGATTATCACGGCTGGGGTTGCGACCGAGCGATGGTGACAAGCTGCGAGGTGCACGCCACGCAGCTCTACTGCGAGGCGGCACGGATCGGCCTCCACATTCTCAAGGGGTCGACCAACAGCACGTTCAGCGGCGTCAACATTGGCCCTTCGACGTGTTCGGCAAAAGGCGTGGCAATCGAAAGCGACTGCATCCAGTTGCATCATCTCTCGGGCAGCGTCAACGGCGCGAACGTCATCGGCTGCGACCTGGCACCGGCACTCACCGAGTGCGACATTGCCGGCAGAATCGATGCCTACAACGGCGCAACGGCGTTCGTCGTCCGCGGCCATGAGCACACGCTGCGAGTGTTTTGCAATCTCTCCGCAGGCAGTACGGCCGTGAAACTCGTTGGCCCGGTGAAAAACATTCGCGTCGAGTTAGTTGGCTGGGGGCCGGAAGGGGCGACGGCACTCGACCTTAGCGAGGCTCAACTGCAAGGCGGCTGCGAGTTCTCGATTCGGTTCAACGGTGCGGCCAGGCGGATTGTCTATCCGGCAGGCGTGGCGAAACTCGCCGGCAACACGCTCACGATCGACGGGGTGCAACAATGACGGACATCACGTCGAATCTCAAATGCCGTTTTGCACTGGACGAAGCATCCGGCGCAACGTGCTACGACGCCGGCAGTGAAGGCATTGATGCCACGATCAACGGCGCTGCCCGATCGGCTGGCCGTATTGGCTCTGGCGCCGTCACATTCAGTAATCTCGCCCACAACGTCAACCGACCGACCCCGATCACAAGCACCACGGACCAGCTGACTGTCTCCGCCTGGGTCAACGTGACGGCCGCGGGCAGTTGGCCGATCATCGTTTGCAACTGTCCGAGTGCCGTCGATAAAGGTTGGGCGCTGCATCTCAGCGCAGCAACCGGCAAGCCGCTGTTCTTTGTCACCAACGCCCCCGCTTCGCTTATCTCCGTCACCTCTAGTAGCGCGTCCCTGGTGGGAGCCGGTTGGAAACACGTCACTTGCGTCTACAACGGCACTGATCTGCGGATTTACACCGATGGCGTCCTAACGTGTACGCCAGTGGCCTGCACAGGGAACATCTACTTTGGGGCGGATACGATCGCGCTGCGGCTCGGCAACGCGCCGGCCAGCACCGGCTTTCCATTCACCGGTAGCGTCGATGAAGTGCGGGTTTACAACCGCGCCCTCTCAGCGGCCGACGTGGCCGATCTGTATGCCTTCACGACCAGCACGATGACCGTGAACGACATCACAGCCGGGACGATTTATCAACGCACCAAGAATACGCAGGCCAAGACCGTCACGATTTCAGGCACCTATTCCTCGTTGCCGACGACCGTTGAAGTCCAGCTCTACCTGGAAGATTCCGCACCCGTCGCCCAAAGCTGGACCGCCCTCACACGCCCCCCCATCGG
>ERZ724522.1809-NODE-1809-length-10728-cov-15.830788_pt1 | contig 10728 bp, 6 predicted proteins | sample MGYA00376055_ERZ724522 | MGnify/ENA primary metagenome ERZ724522 (study PRJEB28724, sample SAMN07190884) | wastewater metagenome | isolation source: effluent of sewage treatment plant in Hong Hong | place: Hong Kong | collected 2016-03-17 ... | reverse complement strand
CGCACGCGGGGTCCAGCACGCGCGTGTTGCACAGCTTCTCGTGATAGCCGCTGACAACCGCGATGGCTTCCTTCTGCTTGCCCTCTTCCTTCAAGCGCTCAGCAGTCGCCTGCACCTGTGCCCACTCCTGGCGCAGTGGTTCCATGACCGTGACCACCACGAGCCGTTCAACGTAAGCGCGCGGCGTGTAGTGTGCGCCAAGGCGAGCGCGTTCCTTCTCGTTCAACGCTTGCTCTAGCAGCGTGCCAAAAATCGCAGGCTCAACCTCTTTCCAGTTGTATTTGGCAGCGGCGGCAAGTTCCCCAATCTCTTCGCGGCGAAGTTCGAGCGCCTTAGCATTCTTGAAGAGCTTGCCGTTGAATCGCTTCACCTGCTTGCGCAGCGCATAGGCGAAGTCGCCCTTATCCATGGCGGTCCAAAGCTGTTCCACCATCGGCACGAACTGATTGGCGTCGCGCGCGGCCTCTTCTAGCAATCCCTGAAAGCTCTCAGCCGGTAGAAGCTCAACGTCTTCCGCGAACATCGTGAAAAGGCAGCGCATGAGGAAGAGCGCCACGTCTTCCGCATTGTGCCCGCGCTTTTCGAGCCCCTTCGAGACTTCGGCAAGCCGGGCCGCAATCTCCCGCGTGACCTTGGCGGACTGGCGCGCGGGGTCTAGCGCTGTCGGGTTTTCCCAGATCAGCTTGAGGCGTTCGCGTATCTTGGGGTCTTCCAAATCCTTCAGATAGATTCGAAAGCCTTGCCGGTCTGGGAACTGCGCATAGTTTTTTCCCTGCCCTGAGAAGTCGGCATAGACTTCGATGCAGTGGCCCACGTCGCAGACGAGCACGAACGGCGGCCAACCGTGACTGGTGGGCAGCGCACGCGCGTATTCTTGCGCCTGATGCCGCGCGCTGATCATGAGTTGATCCCAAGCGCGGTTGGCGCTGCGCTCGCCGCGCGGCTTGTAGTCGGGCACAAATAGATCGGGCTGCCCGGCAAGTTTCAGTTCTTTGGGACGGCCCTTCTCGCGGCTCTGCTTTGCTTCCATGACGAAAGCGCCGCGCTTGTAAAGATCGATGCGCCCCGCTGCCGTGGTGCCGTCGTGTTCCTTGAACTGCACCCCGCGCTCGAAGCAGTAGTCATTCAACTCGGCATCTTCGCCCTTCGAGGGGTGCGGCGGGGGCACTTCGAGAAGGCGGCAGAGTTCCATCGCGAACATCTGGAAGTTCGCGCGCTCAGCCCCGCTGGACGCGGCCCAGCGCTTGATGAAGTCGTCTATCGGGGATGCGTCTGCGGTCGTGATCATGGCTGCACATTAGCCAAGTTCAGCAAGCCGAAAAGCGCAAAAAACGATCCTGTGGATCGAGGGCTGTCAGCCCTCGTCATTCAGGCCGCCAAGTCTTGGATCACCCAGTGGCGTGGCCAACGGACAATGTGGTTTGTTTCAGGGCGTTCAGATGAGGGCGGCAGTCAGCCAAGCTCATCGCCAGCTTCCGCATCATACAGCCCGGTCGCCATATTGATCGCTGCCGCCGCAAAGTTCCAAACTTCGGCTGGATTGTCTACGGCGACATCATCATAGAAGGACGCGTCAAGCAAAGCGCGAGCGCAGAAATACCCGGTCTGGTGGACGGAATCGATTTCCGGGAGATGAGCGTAGAATTTCGAAGTCGAAGCGTGGGCGCTGGCGCCATATGCGCACGAATGAAGCACGGGCATTGGCAACGGTGCTCCTGCCGCCCGGCAACGAACTGCATCCGCTGCGCCGATCCTGTGCTGCGCCGCAGCCGGCGCAACTACGCCGCTCGCGACATCGGCCGCCATCTGCTCAAAACCGGCACGGCGCAATGCACGCGGGGCAATGTATTCGACCGCCAGCCGGGCAAAAAACCTAGCGCGGCGACGCTCGATCTTGTCAGCCTCGCTGTCTTTCGGAATCGGCCCCGTCGTCGGCCGATAGTTCCAAGAATAGCCGTTTGGCATGTCTGTTCGAACAAGCTCCGCATCGATCATCTGACGCAACGGCGGGCGATCGGCCTCATCCGCAAAGTGCCAGTGACCGTACAACCCTTGGGCGAAGGTTGTAATGGTGGGGCTATGCGCAAATGGCTTGAGAACAATTGCCCCACCAAACGTAGCCGGTTGGGCACCGAATCCGGCCAGCGCACAAAGCCCGCCGGCAGAACCGGAGGTCAGAAATGTCCGGCGGTCCACCGTTGGTGGAATCATGTCGAATCTCCTGAAGTGGGAGATTAAAATCTATCATTTCTGGCGCCGGAACACACGCGAAAACCACCGTATCAAGGCCGCCTGGGGCATCTATAATATATTGATATATATTAGAAAAATTCGCACGAATGGGCCCTTCGGTGAGCTTTGGCTTGAGTATTATTCGAAGCTGGACAAACCAAGCGGGTGAGCGGCTGCTGATGCCGATCTATTTTCTGAGAACGAAGGAAAAATCAGATTTTTTAAGTTAGGGCATGAGTTAGGGCAAGCTGCCGGAAACATAAAATAATTGAATTATTTCAGTGATGTTATGGCGGAGAGAGTGTCCGGAGAACTGGACTCCGTATGCGTCCAGATATGACCGCATAACGACCGATTTTACTGCACAAATTTGCCATCGCTCATCCGTATTCGTCCTTTACGTTCCGCCCAAATCCGAGGATTCTGTTAGGGCAAATGTTAGGGCAGAAGTCGACGGGGAAGTTATGGCGCGGGAACTCCATAAGCTCACCAACTTGCAGATCACGAAGACAACCAAACCGGGTTTGCTTTCGGACGGCGGAGGCCTTTATCTGCGGATCTCAGGTGCCGAGACTGTCAGCCGGCGCTGGGTGTTCCTCTTTCGCAGACCGAGCGACGGCAAGCGCTGCGAGATTGGTCTAGGGGGCTTGAATGCCGTACCTCTGGCCAAAGCGCGTAAGAAGGCTTCGGGCCTTCGGACGCAGGTTGCGGACGGCATCGATCCGCTAGCCATCAAACAAGCAGAGCGCCGCATTCCCACCTTTGGCGAACTTGCCGACGATCTAATTAGGCAGCTTGAGCCCACTTGGCGGAACGACAAGCACAAAGCCCAATGGACGATGACGATGCGGGAGTATGCCAAGCCGCTGCGCAGCAAGCCCGTCGATGCGATCGAAACGAGCGACGTTCTGAATGTTTTACAGCCTATTTGGCAGACGAAACCTGAAACTGCGGCCCGAGTGAGGGGGCGGATTGAGAAGGTGTTGGATTCTGCCAAGGTGAAGGGCTTCCGGAGAGGGGAGAACCCTGCAGCTTGGCGCGGGCATCTGGCGCTGGTGTTGCCGAAGCGCCCAGCTTTGTCGCGCGGCCATCATCAGCGGATGCCCATCGATGATGTTCCGGAGTTTATGGCGAAGTTGCGGGAGCGCGAAGGAATCGCATGCCGCTGTCTTGAGTTTGCAATTCTCACAGCCGCGCGTTCAGGTGAGGCGCTGGGTGCGTTGTGGGCTGAGATCGATCTGGACGCAAAGGTATGGACGTTGCCTCCACACCGGATGAAGCCAGGGCGCGAGCATCGTGTTCCGCTGTCTGCTCGCTCTATTGAGATCCTGAAAGAGATGGCGCAGCTTCGCGATGGCGATTTTGTTTTTCCAGGCATGCGGCGCGGCAAATCTCTTTCGAACATGGCGCTGGAAATGGTGCTGCGGCGGATGCGCATCGATGACGCGACGGTTCACGGATTCCGCTCATGCTTCCGCGACTGGACGGGCAACCGGACGTTATATCCCCGCGAGTTGGCAGAACACGCACTCTCTCACACCATTGGCGACAAAGCAGAGCAAGCCTATCGCCGTGACACTGCCGTCGAGCGCCGCCGCCCGTTGATGGAAGCGTGGGCGAATTTCTGCCGATCTCATGACGCTGGCGTGATTGTCTTCCCAGTATTGAGATCGTCCCAGCCGAGCGCATAACTTGAAGAGCCGTTATGTCCCTTCCGGCTTGCAGAATGTAGTCCGCGAAATGCTCTGTGGAAGCGAAGGACTTTACGCGGAAAGAGGCCGCGAGCGCACACGCGCAACAGAAGCAAAAGCAGAGATCCACCATTGGACAGTTTGCGAGCCGCAAAAGGGCTTTGGCCCTGGCGACCCCTACTATGATCATCTCACTACAGAAATCGAGCTTGCGGCCAGGGCTGCTGAGATTTTCGAGAGTTACATAGCATTCCACGAACGCCTCATCGAGCCAGAACTAATGTACGAAGTGTATGATTGGCTTCGGCACTTTGGCCAAGCCGATTGGTCTATATTTGTCATATCGGCCCGACAAGCACGCTTTGACCAGGAACCATTTCGGGAGCTACAGCGAAAGGCTCGCAAAACCGCAACAGAGATCGAGGCTACTGCAAACAAGCTGGCGAAGCTCATCTTGGACCTACGCGATGCGGCTGTCATCCTGCCGCCGGTCTTTTGGGAACCATCAGACAACGGCTCTTTTGTTTCTCTAGGCTCAGGTGAGGTTCGGCGTGCGAAACTGCGTAGGATTGTTTTGGAGATGCGAGGAGCCCCCCCTGATGCCGAGAAAGATGCAGTGCAATGGCTTCGTAGTATGGCGGCAGCGGCAGCTTCAATGGATGCTCGGTTTGCTTGTCCTGCCATAAATGCAGCGCTCCAAAAGCGGCAGAATAGTAAGAAATCAGCATATCTTCGTGCGTTTGCGGCGCTATTAGAAGAGGCACATATCGATATGACTTCTACCGTCATGAAAGCGATGGCGGTGACTGCAAACATCGTGTTTGACGACCCTGAATTTGACGCTTGTGAAGACGATGTGCGAAAGGCCATCCGCCGCGCTCGACCAGCGCCGGACGACTCGGAGTGAGAATACGACCTGAGTTGTCTTTGACGTAGGCCCATTGCTCGCCCTAGTTCAACTCGTCCAATAACGGAGGAGTGTGGACGAGGATGCAAAGCCTTCCAGAAACGGGGTTCCTTAGGCTATCCCAGATCATAGGAGATCCGCGAGCGAAGCCGCCTGTCCCGCCAATCATTCCGGTCAAGAAATCATGCTGGTGGGATGGCGTGCGCGCAGGCCGCTTCCCCAGACCCATCAAGCTCGGTCCTAAAATCACAGTCTGGCGCGTCGAAGATATTCGGCGGCTGATCGATTCGGCCTGATGCGGAGGTTTCAATGTCCGCAATCGATGCAGACCGCATTAGACAGGCCCTCGCATACATTCCTGCTCATGATCGGGATACGTGGCTGCGCATGGGCATGGCGTTGAAGTCAGAGCTAGCAGAGGACGGCCTTCCTGCATGGGATGAGTGGAGCCAGGGCGCGGAGAACTACAACACGCGCGATACTTTGGTTGCGTGGCGAAGCCTCAAGGCAGAGGGAGGCGTTACGATCGGTTCGCTGTTTTTCTTGGCAAAACAGAATGGCTGGCTTGATGACCGAACGCATAGACGACCCGAATCCGAGCAAATAGCGCGGAAGACTGCCAAAAGGCAGCTCGTTGCCTTGAAAAGTTTCAACGACAAGACCGCCCTTCTTGCTGCAAAACTCTGGAATCTAGCGAAGCCAACATCGGCGGACCATGCCTACCTGATCCGTAAAGGCGTCGCGCCTTGTGAAACACTTCGCGAGATCAATTCCGGCGATGCTGTAAGACTGCTTGGTTACGTTCCGAAGTGCGACGGGGAAGTTCTGGCGGGCCGCCTTCTGCTCGTGCCGATTCAGATCGAAGGGGAACTGCGCTCAATAGAGCTGATAGATGCATCTGGCAACAAGTACTCGCTGCCGGGGCGCGGCACAAAGGAGGGAGGCGTCTGGAGCAATCGTCCGCTGCCTGCAAGGTCTGATGCAACCGATACGCTCATCTTGGGTGAGGGCGTTGCGACCGTCCTGTCAGCCGCAACGGGAAGCGATCACACTGGAGTTGCGGCACTCTCAAACACGAATCTGCCCAAAGCCGCTCAATCCCTGCGCCAACGCTATCCCCGCGCCCAAATCATCGTCTTGGCAGATCTGGATAAGGCGAGCGGCAAACCGGATCGCTTCGCCGTAGAGGCCGCGCGGTGCTGCGCTGGGAAGCTTACCTTTCCAACTTTCGGTTCAGACCGGAAACCTCATCAAAAGGACTTCAACGACATGGCTATTGCCAACGGGCATGCGGCTGTCGCGGAGCGCATCGGCGCAGCAAAGCCGGTCAATCATGGCGCTAATCTCGACTCAGAAAAGAGGGGCGAGGTCGTTGTCGAACTCTTATGTGCCGCCGATCTGAAGCCGGAAGCGATCACCTGGCTGTGGCCTGGCTTCATTGCGCAAGGCAAGCTCTCGATGCTGGCTGGCGCACCGGGTACCGGAAAGACCACGATAGCTCTGAGTTTAGCGGCGACGGTATCGAGCGCCGGCTTATGGCCAGATGGCGTGCGTTCGCAAATTGGGGACGTGCTCATTTGGAGCGGAGAAGACGGAACGAAAGATGTGCTAGTACCGCGTCTTCTGGCGTGCGGCGCAGATTCTTCGCGCATTCGTTTTATTGGCCCCGTAACCCAGGCGGGACTAACACGCGAATTCGATCCAGCGAAAGACATTGGGGCTCTAGCAGATGCGTTGGGGCAACACACGAACGCAGCACTCCTCATTATCGATCCAATCGTTTCAGCGGTCGCGGGCGACAGTCACAAAAACGCGGAAGTCCGGCGATCGCTTCAACCAATAGTGAATCTAGCGACGGATACGGGCTGCGCAGTTATCGGCATCACGCATTTTTCGAAAGGGACCGCGGGGCGAGACCCGCTCGAAAGGCTGACGGGAAGCCTTGCTTTTGGTGCGCTGGCCCGCTGTGTATTGGTCACCGTCAAGCCGAACCCAGCAGAAGCTGAAGTTCCCAAACCACGAACGCTCGTCAGAGCAAAATCCAACATCGGAGAAGATGGTGGCGGTTTTGAATACTCCCTCAAGGCCATCGCCCTAGCAGGTTATCAAGGCATCACAGCCACCCAAGTCGTATGGGGGCAAGCTGTTAGCGGAACCGCACAAGCACTGCTTGCTAAAGTCGAAGGCGAAGCGGGCGCGGAACGTGCGTCGGCGCTTTCAGAGGCCAAACGCTTTCTTGTCGAGACCCTTTCTGACGGTCCGCTCGCTTTCGTAGACGTCAAGGCTGCAGCAGAGGCGGCCGGGATTCCAACAACGACCGTCCGCCGCGCAAAGAATGCGCTGGGCGTAGAGGCGCGCAAGAATGGCATGAAAGGCGGTTGGGCTTGGTCGCTGCCGCGAAGGTGCTCAGTCTCTGCCGAAGATGACCAACAAGGAAACTTGAGCATCTTCGCAAAGGTTGAGCATCTTCGAAACGAGGATGAAGGCAATTCTGGTCAAGAGGGTGTCTGATGGCAAAGATCCAGCGACCGGGCAGCGCTTCGCCCGCGCCTGAAAAAGCCCGCTATCAGCAAACCGTCGAAGAGCGACGCGCGACCGATCGCGTCCGGGAGCGGATGAAGGGGGATGCGCCTGCGCCTCGTTTCAAGATCGAAAACATCAAAGGCACAGCCCAGATAAGCGCCGACCATGAAGATCCAGCGACGGCTTTGATCCTCTTAGCCGACGCAATGGGGACTGGCGACATGGCTTTTGCGGAGGGACTGCTCTACCAACTGGCCAAGGCATCGCGCACGAGTGACGAATTTTCCTCCCGCGAGATCAACTTGGCACTAGCAACTATGCACGCCTTGGAACCGAGGGATTCAACCGAAGCGCTCCTTGCCGCTCAGATGGCTGTTGTGCATCAGGCCACCCTTATCGCGGGTCGAAGACTACAAGCCGTCGAAACGATCGATCAGCAAAACTCAGCGAGCAATATGTTCAACAAGCTCGCCCGCACGTTTGCGATGCAGCTGGACACTTTGAAGCGTTACCGTTCTTGCGGCGAGCAGAAGGTTACAGTCAATCATCAGCACGTCAGTGTGACGGCCCAGCAAGCCGTTGTAGGGGTCCGTCAAGGGGGAGGGGGTCCACATGAAAACGAAAGCCAATCCCATGCACTTGAAGAAAATGCAGCTCCAGGCTCGTCTGATGCACGCAGCCAAGCGCTGCTCAGCCAAGAGCAAACGGTCGGGATGCCAATGCAGAGCGCCCGCTGTGAGAGGGAAGAATGTGTGCCGGATGCACGGCGCCCGCGCCGGGGCACCGAAGGGCAAGGCTAACGGCTCTTGGCGGCACGGCGGAGCAACGGAAGAGGTGATCGCCGCGGTACGTTACTTGCGTGAAGTCGCAAAATTTGCTCGACAAAAAGGTATTCTCTAAGCTACCCGTCTCAATATAAATGTCTCGCCGTTGTCTGTTGAGGACAGGTGGCCAAGGCGTGCAAGGGCAAGGATCGTGAGGGCGACGCGCTTTTCGATCTGCTTGCCCTGAGAGAAGGTGCGTGCGATCTGTGCGATTGTCATCGCATCGGATGCGCTGGCAAGTACGCCCATCACAGCGGCAGTCTCGGCTAGTTCGTTGCCCGTGGGGAACTTGGGCTTCAGTTCTTGCAGATCGTCGTCAAGATCGAGCGCCGATTGCCGGGCCGCCGCCTTCTCTTCATCACGCGCGCGGCGCCGCTCTTCTTCGAGACGTGCCCGCTCAACGTCTGAACCAAAGCGCGGAATCTGGTAGTCGGGGCGCAGCCACTTCACCTTGCCCGCCTTCTCCTCTTCGGCGCGCTGCTTATTCAGCGCCACGAGGCGTTCAAGGATTTCCTCATCAGAGAGCGTCGCGGGCCAGCCGTAGGCCTTGAACACTTTGGCATCCAGCTTGTCGTGAAGCTCTTTGAGAATGAGAACCAGGCCTTCCTGCTTGATGCGCTCGTCATCGGAGCTTAGAGGCTCATTCGCGCGAAGCTTCTCAAGCACGTTGTACATCTGCGTCATCGTCAGACGCGGGTGTTCGGCTTGGCGCTTCTTGCGATGCGCATCAAGTTCTTCGGCTATTGCGCGAACTTTGGACTTGGCTTCGTCCGCACAGTCTGGAAACGGAAACGGGTCGAAGCACCTTGACTTCACGTAGACTGAGTCATTTCCAACGCCTAACCAACCGCCCGAGCGGATGGACCAAACAACGTGGGAACGACTTGAAACGACGCCCAACTTGTATGCATCGTCGTCGGCGATTATCACGAGCTTGTTGTCTGGGACAACGGCAGCTTCCAAGAATTGAAAAATTCTGTGCTTAGCGGTTTCTACAGTCACAATGTATCTTGCGAGACCGACAAGCGCAGGACGTATTTCATCGCGAGTTCGGCCAAAAAGCCACCATCTAGTTCTGATATCTGCGTCACGGTTTACGTCACGCTCTGGCTTTACGGTTTCGAGCACGTGCTGGTAAGCGCTAGGATATTTTTGTCGAGCGTCGTCTGCTGTCAGGCCGAAAAAGTCTATAACGAAAACTCCTCGTGGGGTTGCAAGCAGGTCGCGCCCGTTTCGGTATGGTCGAATGACTTTGTCGAGACCCGGCACTTTACCGAACCCAAGCGCCGTGGCCACGGACGGGGCTAAAATAAAGCCTCTGCCGAAAAGCATCATTCCACGCGAACACAAGCCCGAAACGGCCTGCAAAGGGACCGCTGTTGACAAATCAACGCCCACGCTTAGGTCTGCATTTATCCTTCCTAAGCGCGATGAAAATGATAGCACCGGCTGATCAGTATCTAGTCCGGCTTCATAGGTGAGTTCTCGAAGCACTCCGGCTCTCTGACCTGCACTGCAAACCGTCATAGCTATACGGACAGCGGCAGCATCGGCGGTCGCTTTCGTCCAAGGATGATCCGGTATCGCCATCAAGAGTGAGATTGGCTTACCTGCTTCAAGTCTACTCGCAACGACGCGACGACTAAAAGTCTGAGTAATAGAGTTCGTGGTGACGAAGCCGAAACGCTGCGTTATCTTTCCATCGGCAACGATTTCAGCAGCACGGTCCCACCAGTACATCACGAAGTCGGCGCTATCGTTGATGTGATCGTGTACGCGCCATAGGGCCTCGGTGTAGGCGTTACCTAGCGCCGAACGTAGGTTCGCTGCACCAATGAACGGTGGATTGCCAACGATGAATTCCGCTTCCGGCCACGCGGGGCGCTTCGCGTTCGGATACGTCTCGACTGCTTGCCCGTCACGCCGTTCGATCTTCGGCAGCGGATAGCCGTCCCATGTCAGCACGGCATCCATGACCTTGATGTTCTGGAAGTCGCGCAAGATCGGCTCGTTCGGCACGCCGCCCTTCGTGCGGAAGTGCCATTGCAGATAGCCAAGCCAGATGACGAGTTCCGCAATCGCCGCCGCGCGCGGATTGAGTTCGAGGCCTAGGAACTGGTGCGGGTCTACTGAATGCTTGTCGAGCGCCAGCGCTTCCTGCCCGCCAAGGTCGGCAAGCGCTTCGAGCACTTCGCCTTCCAGGCGTTTCATCAGTTCCATGGAGACGTAGAGGAAGTTGCCGGTGCCGCACGCGGGGTCCAGCACGCGCGTGTTGCACAGCTTCTCGTGATAGCCGCTGACGACCGCGATAGCTTCCTTCTGCTTGCCCTCTTCCTTCAACCGTTCGGCAGTTGCTTGCACCTGTGCCCACTCTTGGCGCAGCGGTTCCATGACCGTGACCACCACAAGCCGTTCAACGTAGGCGCGCGGCGTGTAGTGCGCGCCTAGGCGTGCGCGTTCCTTCTCGTTCAATGCTTGCTCTAACAGCGTGCCGAAGATCGCAGGCTCAACCTCTTTCCAGTTGTATTTGGCAGCGGCGGCAAGTTCCCCA
>ERZ724522.1808-NODE-1808-length-10730-cov-3.840000_pt1 | contig 10730 bp, 11 predicted proteins | sample MGYA00376055_ERZ724522 | MGnify/ENA primary metagenome ERZ724522 (study PRJEB28724, sample SAMN07190884) | wastewater metagenome | isolation source: effluent of sewage treatment plant in Hong Hong | place: Hong Kong | collected 2016-03-17 ... | reverse complement strand
AGGCTTGTAAAATTTGCCTAATTTCCACTCGTTACGCTCCAGCCAATGCCCGTACCCGGAAAGTATTTGCCCCGGCTCGGTGATGAGTAGGAACGCCTTTGCGATGCACGCGGCCTGTGCCGCCCAAAACATTTGTTCGAGCGTCAGCATACGGCGGCGTTGATTATGTGCGGGCAAAAGCAGGACGGGGAGTAGCGCCCCTTGAACTTGAACGTTACCGCAAAAGTCCGGTATGGGTGCATGAATAGCGCCCGGTCGTCAACGCCCATGCCGTAGCGGCTCCACACCGCATTCGGGTCGTTTGTTGATGACATGAAGCGGGCGCGGCCCGTAACGCCTTCGCCGGAAAAGTCGGCCCGGTGCACGACCTTCGTAATCTCGTTTGCCAGCGCCCGCGCCGTGTCGCTGCCGTCGCCATGGATCACCTGCCGTTCGTCGTACCACACGACCACACGAAACAAGCCCTCAACGTCTATCCAGCGCCCAAGGTCGCGTACCGTGCGCACGTCATCTGTGGCGTCAACGAATGCCAGGCAGCCCGTGCGCTCGTTCGGTGCCATGTTCAGCATATCGCCCGGCTCCACCTCTGCCCCCGGCCACGGGCGAACAACCGGGAAACGCCGGGCATTGCCGTTGTCATCCCGTACAACCGGCTCGGCAAGCCCTCCGGCTGTCTGGATGAATGACAGCGCCGAAAGCCGCTGCCGTACCCGTTCTCCGATAAACTCAAGCATTTTCGATCAGTTTTGAAAGCCGGGCGGCTATGGCCGCCTGCACCTGTGAAACCTCCTGCGCCGAAGGTTCGGCTATGTCCGTGTTTTCCGCCGCCGAATGATAACCAAGCAGCGCCCGCGTCCGTGCGTTCTTGCCGCCGATCTGCACCTCGGCCACGCCGGGCCGAATGATTGTCACGCCGGTCACGCCGAAGCCTTGCCACATTTCGCCGGTGAACTCAAGATTTTTCTTGTCTGTGTTCAGTCCGTTCAACTGCCGGAACTGCTTGTACGATACGCCCTCCTTACGCTTTGCCTTTGCCCGTACAGACTTCTCCCCGGCGTTGTTGCGCGAGCGGTTGAAGTAGAAAAACGCAGGCACTTCTTTCGTGGAATACGGGGAAAGCGGCGCGCCGTCAGACTTCTTTCCGGTATGCACGATGCGCGTTTCCACCAGCGCGGCGGCATCGGCCCCGGCTGCGAGCGCTTCGCTGCGGAAATCTGACAACATTGCCGCGCGGGCGCGTTGTATTTTGCTGCGTATCTCTGAAATGCTACCCATTAGGTCAGTATTTCCCCCCGGCGGACACGCGGCGAGCACTCAAGGCACTCGTTCACGTCCGGCGGGATGTTGGTTGAAAGATAGTGCAGAATTTCCGCGTACTCGGCTTCCCACTTGCCTACCTGTGCCCTCAAATCGTCTTTGTTTACGGCATTGTTCCGGTTTGCCCGCGAAGATGTCAGGCGGCGGTCAACCAGCCACGCGGCGGCTTTGCGCTGAATAGCGGTAGCCACGGACATAGCCCACGGGTTTGAGTCGAAGCCGTCGAGCAGCCCGCACATCCCTTGCCCAAGATCGCAGCCGATTTCCACGTCGAACGAAAGGCCGTTGCAGTATTCAGTTACCTGAACATCCGCGCCGGTGAACGTGTCTATGTCGTCTCCCGTCCAGCCGCCCAAAACGAGGTAGTTTGCCCACCCGTGTTTGTCGCGCCGGTTCTGGAAAACCGGGTACTGCGTGTCTCTTGATGGAATAAACGACGTGTCGCAAGACGAACAGGCCGTTTTGTTCAGCAAAGGCCGGTTTGCCGCGTCGTATTCGTAAACAAAAAAATAGTGCTGCTCGTCGTTGAAGGCATCGAGCAGGGGCAGTTTCAGGTTGACCGTGTTGATGTGCCCTTGCCCAGGCTTGACGGTGAGCGAAAATGCCGGGCAGACAACCGTGCCGTACTGATCGAATACCGTCATGTTCGCCGTGCCCGGCCTCTCGAACATGGCAAGGATTCGATGTACTTTCAGGTATCCGGCCCGGACACCGTTCGTGCGGACGTGTACGCCTGCAAAAGCATTTGTCGTGGATAGCGGACCGTTGCCCTCCCGCTTGCCGATATTGCCCGTGAATGTCTTGTGCTTCGCTGTGTACCGTTCCTGCACTCTTGCATTGAGCGCGGCGCGAAACTCGCTCACAGCGGCTGTGCGGGCCTTGGTGAGCAAATCCCAAAGGGTTTCGTCACACCCGGCAAGGCCGGTCAGTTCTTCCTCCGGCAAAAGGTCGGTGATGTGCAGCCCGGACACGCTTTCCGTGTATGCGTTTGCCGCCGGTACGGCAGCCTTATACCACACCTGCACATGGTCGCCTTCGGCAAGGTCGGCAAATGTCAGTTCCGCGTCATCGGTCACGGTGATGCCGCTACCGACGGCTACAAGCGCACCGTTTACAAATCCCTGAATTGACGCGGTTGTGGTGTCCTCCGGCAGGTTGTAGGCGGTTGTGAAAACAAAATCCCCGTCGGATGTCGTTACCGCCCACTCATGGCGCCATTCGGCGTTTGCCGCGTCCGGCCTGCCTGCAAAATGGCAGTCGCAGTCGCGCCCGGAAAGACCAATGATGTACTTGAAGCAATCCTGTACCATCCTGCATTTTTTTTGAAAAGGGGCGGGCTATCAGCGACCCGCCCCCAGTAATTTCAAACCAACAAAATCACCTCCTAATACTTCTTTTTCAGGACGGCCTTGATCTTGTACGAACTCGACTGCGTGCCGGTGCCGTCCACGATTATTCGGTGCCTCAACCCGTAGAACGACACCCCGGAAAGGATTTCGTTTGTGGCTGTCGTTGCCGATGTGGTCGCTACTGTTACCCAATCCGTATCCCCGGTGGTGTTTCCGCTTGCCTGAACCGTTACGGCAATATTCGTAGTCCCGGAAATGTTTGTTCGGATAATGTGGTACGACCACTCGTAGTTTGACACGATGCTTGCCCCAAGGGCGAGCGTGTCGTTTGCGGCGTTGGCGATGGTGTCAATGGTAAAGTCCTTCGTGTAGATGGACGGAGTTGCCATCGGCTCAACGGCCAGTTCTGCGCGGCTTTCACGCGGATGCGACGCCGCATCTTCGCCGGTAAAGGAAAGCAGGGCGGCCATGCCGAAAAACACGGAACAGGCAACGCCGAGAATGATGAGTGCTTTTTTCATGCTATTTGTGCGTTTTGAGCCGATTAGATACCGGCAATTTTCTTGTAAGACAGAATGCCCGTTCGGTTTTCCGTGCAGCCCTCCGGGTTAAGGACGAACGCGTAGTTTGCCACGATTTTCCACGAGTTGACGTAGGTGTTCGACGAACAAGCGGCAACGCGGGTCACGTCATAGGACACGCCAGGCAGGTTGCGCGAGTTGATCGAAAAAATCGTGTGGCCCGGTGCCGGTGATTCAGGAACCGGCGTGTGCCAGTTGTCAGTGACGAGGGCCAGCGAGCCGGGGTTGATGACAAACGTGGTGTCCGCTGCTGCGGTGCGCATCTTGAGCGGGTCGCTGACGTAGGTCATGCTGTTCCAGATCGCCGCCTCGCCGCGTCCGTTGTCGTTCGCGCCGTAGAACCCGGCCTTGCGGATGACGTTGTACAGGTTGAGGCCGTCAAGGATGTACGCTTGCGGGAAGCGGGAAATTTGCGCAGCGAGCGACATTTCGAGGGCAAGGTCGTCCGTCCACTGGTTTGCCGGGACTTCCCAATCAAGGCCGTTTGCGCTGCCGATACTTGCTTCTGTGAACTCATGCGCGCCCTTGTTGGCGACAAGGAACGCAATGTACTGCTCTGCCAAGTGCGTGTCCAAGGCGTTCAGGTGCCGGACAAGTTGCTTTGCAATTTCCATTTCCCGGTCATACGGAGCGAGGCGGAAACGATCACTCGGCCCACCCTGATCTTCCAAAAACTTCACTTCCTTGCACTGGTCAATCGTGTAGGTCGTGCTGTCGTCCGTGGACATGGCGGAAGCGAGGTCGCAAACCGTCGTGCAGGAGGAAACTGTCGGAGCGCAAAGTTTTGTCCAGTGCGCAAGGAACTGCCGTTTTTTCGAGCCACGGCCCGATCCTTGAATGAAGTCGAAGCGGGCTGTTTGTCGGTTCAGTTGTCCAACAAGGCTTGCAACGTCGGCGGGGTTGTCCCCGGCGTGAATATTGCCGGGCATAAGTTCGTCCAAAGCCGCAAGGACGTTGGGTAAAGTGACATTGAATGCTGCCATTTCTTTTGTGTGCGTTTAGGTTAACAAGCCCCTGCCCGTCCCTAATTCGCCCCTGCCGTCTGCTGTGCCCGCCACGCGGCGGCGATTTCTGCAAGCCGTGCCGGATTCCCGGCGGCCTCCTGTCGCGCCTTGTAGTAGTCTGTTTCGCTGCCAAACTTCAAATTCACCGTTGCTCCACCATTGCCGCCGCTATTACCGGCGTTTCCGGCACGCTTCTGGGCCTGAAATTCAAACACCGAATCGGCTGTCTCCCGGACAAGATCATTCAACGCCTTGACGTGCCCGTGCTGGTTCTCCACGCGCTGCCCGTCCTTCATCACCACATACCCGCCGTTGCCGTCTGGCTGGTACTCGAGGTCCCGGAAATGCGTGTTGACAAACAGTTCGAGCATCCGATCGGCCTTCGCTTGGTCTTGCGGCAAAATCGGGTTGAGGCTTTTCAATGCCGTTCTGATTTCACCCGAAACCTTGCCCCATGTCTGCTCGCGTTGGTACGTCTGATCGCGCTTTTGGATTTCCGCTTCAAACTCGGCTTTCAATTCCTCGGCCTGTTTCCGTAGTTGCGCCTCAAGGGCGATGTACTCCGGGTGGGCCTTGATCTTTTCCGGCTTCGTTTGCGTGTCGGCAAATGCGGCCTTGATCGAGTCCAACAGGGCGTCACCTTGCGCGGAGCCGTCCGGGTCAACCCCGAACTTTTCGCGTAGTTTCTTCTCCCATTGCCCGGCGATTTCAGCCTGCGCTTTTCTGTAGCCGTTGTCGAAAAACGTTTTCGTGTCCGGCTTCAACTTTTGCACCCGCTCGGCGTCAAGGCGGAGCAGTTCGGAAAGTGCGTTTTCGTTGACATCATCGGTCAGCGTTCCGTCATCCGATTTTTTGTAAAGCAGTTCGGCCAACTGCTCATTGTCCATGTTTAAGGTTTTGGACAGGAAACCCAATGTGATGTCCTTCATGCTTTGCTTTTGCGCGGTTTACGCGCCTTTTTTATTTGCTCTTTTTGCTGCATCATGGCCTGTACCACCGGCGGTGGCGCGCTATACTGCGGCTGCTCCACCTGCACCCAGCCGTATTTGTGATCCGGCATGATGTCCCATGTGTATTTGTCGAACCGCTGCGTGTAGCCGTTGCGGGTTGCTTCAATTTTCTGTTTTGACATAGCAACTTGGTGCTTCGATGTAATCAATGTTCAATTCAGCAACAGCGCCGTGGCGAATAGCCGGGCGGAATGCCGATGTGTCGGTAAAACTCAAAAAGTTTGCTGGAAAGCCTGGTACTGACCCGGCGCGGTAAAAGCACCGATGTTTAGGGGTATAAAAAAACACCGAAACGCGGAGCGGGTGCCCCGTGATTTCGGTGTTCGATGCGCGTATTGTTTCAGGCTTCTTTCGCATGACTTTAGCCCCCGCCGCGTCATGCTTTATGCCTGTTTGTTATTCGGGTTTTACCTCTGCCGGTTTAGGTGTCACTGGCTGCGCCGGTTTTGCTGCCGGGGCTGGTTGGTTTAGGAGCAACTTTGCGCCATTGAACCGTGCAACAATGTCCTGCGCTTTTGCGAGCGTGTCAACTGTTACCGAATTTCCGCTTTTCAATCGTACCGTGTAGGACATTTTTTTCTAAATTGGGTGATTGATCGAATCTACTACCATTCTTTGCCCTTCGCGTATCAGCGCCTCTGCTGTAACATCCTCCTCTGTCAACCCGAAACGTTGCATAAATCGCTCCGCCGACTCGGCCCACGTATGCCCGCACTCTTTATGCGCGGTCACAAAGCCGAAAAAAATAAGGTACAGCGGATGCCGCCTCAAAACCGGGCTTAACCCTGTCGCCCTGTGTGCCTGCTTTTTTGCCATTCGCGCTACAAATGTACAATTTTTGAGCCAAGTGGCAAATTGTTGAAAAAATGTTTCAGTATCGCACTTTTTGCGGCGCCTGCAATATCGTTGGCCTCATCCCTGCCTATCGTTCGCTCGCTTGATTGAATCAGAATAGCGATAACGTATTGGCGCGTCGAATCTGGTAGGTGGTGCAAACTGATTAGGCTTGCACTATACAAAAGTTTGCCGCAAGAATCGCTTACGATTTGCTTGATTCCGGAATACGTTGCGCTATTTGGCACAGTAACCGAAATGTCCCGGCGGACGTATGGAAATTTGCTCGGCTGTTGGTATTGTATCCCCATTGCGTCAATAAAACAAAATGAATTTAGGCACGAACGTGCCCAAGTCCGACGAATAGTACAACCCAACCGAATTGCTGGAAAGAAGAAGCGGCGCGGTATCGGCCTGAACAAAATAGCCGCGCAAAAAATCAACGTCACCGGCTGATAAATCCAGATTCGCCGAGTCGATCTGCGCAATCGCCGCGCGTTCAAGTGCCACATCTGCCGCCGCCATGTTTAGCGCCGCCGAATCAACCGGCAAAGCAATCGCCCTGGCAAATGTTACACTACCCGCCGAAATGTTCAACGCCGCCGTGTCGGCAGAAGCGGCCACACCGCGCGTGAACGACACGTCGGACGCTACAATCGAAAGCGCTGCCGAATCAACCGGCAAGGCGCGTGACGCCGACAAGGAGGTGTCTTGCGCTGAAATATCCAGCGCCGCCGAATCAACCAGAGCAACAAACCCACGAGCAAATGACACGTCAACGGCGGACAACGTGAGCGCCGCTGAATCTGCCGGGAAAGCGAGTCCGCGCACAAATCCGACATTCGATGCAGACAGCGAAAGTGAAAGCGAATCCGTGGCAAGTGTCCGTGAAACGATCAATCCAACCGGCTGCGCCGAAATCGTAAGCGCCGCCGATTCAATAGAAGCCACAAGTCCCTTTTCCGTGCTTACGTCAGACGCCGAAAGCGTCAGCGCTGCCGGATCAACCTGGAGAACAAGCGCCCGGACAAATGCAACGTCTCCAGCCGACAAGGTAATCGCTGACGAATCAACGGGCATGGCAAACGCCCGGCTAAACGTAACGTCCGAAGCGGAAAGCGACAGAGCCGACGCGTCAACCGGCAGAACCACGCCGCGAGACAGGGCTGCATTTTGTGCTGCAAGCGTCAAGGCCGCCGTATCTACCTGAATGGCGCGAGAAAGCGAAAACGCAACGTCGGACGCCGACAGCACAAGGGATTTCGAGTCAACCGAAAGCGATAGCCCGGATTGTATTTCAATATCCGCCGCAGACAGCGTAAGCGCAGCCGTTTCGGCGCTGATCGCTCTCGAAACAGTAAAGCCTACATTGGCTGCCGAAAGCAAAAGAGCGGCAGAATCAACAGGTAGAACAACGCCCCTTGCAAATGCAACATTCTGGGCGGAAAGCAAAAGACTTGCCGCATCAACCGGCACGGATATGCCTCGAACAAAACCAACATCCGCCGCAGATAGCGTAAGCGCAGCCGTTTCGGCGCTGATCGCTCTCGAAACAATAAAGCCTACATTGGCTGCCGAAAGCAAAAGAGCGGCAGAATCAACAGGTAGAACAACGCCCCTTGCAAATGCAACATTCTGGGCGGAAAGCAAAAGACTTGCCGCATCAACCGGCACGGATATGCCTCGAACAAAACCAACATCCGCCGCAGATAGTGAAAGGCTTGCGGTATCGGCAGACACAGTTCTTGCAGCGGCAAGCCCTATATCTTGCGCCGAAACGGATAGTGCGGCGCTATCAACGGCAAAGGAAATGCCACGCGAAAGAATTACGTCGGATGCCGAAAGTGTCAGCGCCGCCGAATCGGCCTGTGCGGCATACCCCCTCGAAAGTGCAACATTTGACGCGGATAGTGTCAGCGCTTTTGCATCGGCCTGAACGGCAAGCCCGCGCGAAATTGCGACATCGGCAGCCGAGAGGCTTAGCGCCGCCGCGTCTACCGAAATAGAATAGCCTTTGGAAAATGAAACATCCGCTGCCGAAATGGTAAGCGGGGCAGATGCAACGACAACGCTAAGCGAAAGCAGGACGGCAGAGGCCGAAAGCGTAAGGCCAGCCGTTGTTGCAGGCAAGGTGTAGCCACCGCCTCCAGCATCAATAACGCCGTGCCACGGTGAACCATCGGCAGACAGTTCGAGCGTGTCCGGGTCAATGGCTGAGCCAACAACGACGCGCGCCCACGGCGAACCGTCTGCGCTGTGTTGTAGGGCTAATATGTCGTCTTTGCTAATCACAGCCCAAGTTCTTGCTCAAGTGCCGCTACCTGCTGCCGTAGCGCCTCAAGTTCCTCCTTCTTCTCTTGCGCCTCAATTAGGCGCGCCAATGCCGCAGCGGCTTCGGCATCAATATCCGACTGCTTAGCCGTTCCGCTTAACTTTAACATTATAGCCTCGCCTTCGGCCACCTCTATCCATACCCTTTTTTTCCCGGCGGCGGCAGATTCGGCGCGGATCACCTTTGGAGTACTCAAGTATTGCTTTCTCATTGTGTGCAAGTTACTGTGCCGATGTATGCGTTGCTAACTCCCGAAACATACCAGGCTTCAAAAAATATTTGAACAATTCCAGCCTCTGTTGGCGTGAACGAAATAGAAAGTTGCTCCCAATTAGTGTCGTCTGCTTTTGTGTCTGTCGTCTCTGTGATTCCAGGAAGATTGTAGGCCTCCCTGTCTATCTTAATTTTGCAACCGAGTTGCGTTGCATGGTCTTTTTTTACCCACGCCGTAAACGTTGCCGCCGATGAGGCGGACACGGCAAACTCCCCTACCTTCATGCGAATTGGTTGCGCCTCTGTGGCCGACGCGGCCAGAGGGATAGCCCGCCATGCTCCAGGCTCTGAATCATGCTTTGTGCTTGTTTGCCAGTTAAAAGTACCAGCCGAACAAAAAACCCAATTATTTCCAGCCGTTTGATCAGTGTTCAAAGATGTTATATACCCAGGAGAAGAACCGGTTATTGATACCTCTGTTGAATCCGCTAACACGCAGTTTCGCAAAACCATGTGAGGGCCAAAGTATGTATTCACCGACAACGACTTCGACGAACCCCCCGCGATTGAATAGGCCGAGGAGGAATTTGCAAAGCGACAATTAAGCATATAGCAGGCAGACGTGGCGGTAAACGATGCGCCGGCTGCGTTGAAAAAGTCGCAATTTTCAAAAGTGGCATACCCAGCCGTTGGTGCTCCTGTGTTCAAAAATTTACAATCCTTGAAAATTGGCGAAAGTTCCGCCGAAAAAGACACAGAATTCCCAGATGCAATAACCACGTTTTCGGCTTTCATGTGAATAGCCGAGGTAATTGGGGTGGAAAATCTTGCAATAACAAAGTTTTTTAATTCAGTAAACCCGGATGTTGCAAATCCTACACCTGAAATTGTCGCTGTTGCTGCAAGATATGTTCTGCCAGTTATTGTCCCCAATCCGGTATCGTACCCTCCAATAAATTTTATCGTAGAGTAAAGGAACCCGGCTTTACTTACCGTATTTGCACTCGATGTAGTAGAGAAAAGAGTCGGGCTAACGATAAACATTTCTGCTGTTCCTGTTGTGCCATACCAACCCTGTCCGCCGGTTGCCGTATTTAGCGAATCAATTTTAACCGTTGTGCCATCTATGGATTGCACATTGTAAAAACAGTCGTCCTCCCAGCCAAAAAGGGTGCTGTGCGTAAAGTCATTGCACGCAACGATATTGTTGAAAGAAAAAGGGGTGGTGCCTGGATCGCTGTTTGCGTATATTGCTACCGACTGAATTGAAGACCCAAGCGCAGCGCCGTAGTCAAGCGTAAAGCAATGGAACCCACTATTTGCTATTGTTGCCGGTATATTCAGTTCGTTTACTATGGTGTCCCCTGTCGTGTCGGAGCACAAACAAATTTTATATGTGCTTGCCGCTATGATTGTATTTATTGTCGGCCTGAACCAAAGGGATATTTTTTCGTATGCGGAAAAATCCTGCGTGCCTCCGCCTGCTACTAAAGCATAACAAACTTTGCCGGTAGTGAATCCAGATGCCGGAGTCATAACCATAGCAACGGAACCGATTTTTCGCGTTGAGTTGGTTGACTTTGTTATGTTTGCCGAGGCCGTCCAGTCGCCTGTCGTGTCTGCTTTCTGGATGTTTTTTGTTAGCGCCGACGCAAGCGTTACAGTAGCGCTTCCGCTTGTGAATGTGGCATTAACACCAGTACCTACTTTGGGCGTTCCTGAAACACGAATTTCGTCACCTGGCTGAATCCTTGCCGCCGTTGGCCCGGAAGTGATTGTTAACCATGCGTCCGACCACGACGAACCGCCGCGCGGCGTAACCGTGCCGGATGCGTCCGCCGTAGTCTGCCAAACCGCCCCGTCAAGGTCAAAGTTGTTCGCGTCCACTACCGTGATCTTCCAAGGGTCATTCAGCCAAGTGGAAAATAGCGTAAGGTCAACAACAGCCCCGGTGACAAGGCCGTGGCCGGTCTTATTTATGCGGGTGACAGACCCGGACGGGTTAGACGCCGTGCAAGACGTCAACGCCGTCCGGGCCGTGTCGGCGCCGGAAACAAGATCAACATAAAAGAGTCCTCCGCAGTATGCCA
>ERZ724522.1807-NODE-1807-length-10731-cov-3.962439_pt1 | contig 10731 bp, 15 predicted proteins | sample MGYA00376055_ERZ724522 | MGnify/ENA primary metagenome ERZ724522 (study PRJEB28724, sample SAMN07190884) | wastewater metagenome | isolation source: effluent of sewage treatment plant in Hong Hong | place: Hong Kong | collected 2016-03-17 ... | reverse complement strand
CCCTTGTAAACAGGAGTTGGCTTTTGTGTCGCTGGGTTTGTCTTCATTTCAAATTTTGCGCCCTCGCCTTTTACGCCTTCAATTTCCAACGATTCGCCACCAGTAATATATTTTTTGTAAACAATTTTGTTACCGGCACTTGTCGTAAATTCGTCGGTTGGTCTTTCTAGGGTATCCATAAAAGAAAAATAAAAAAATATTAGTATGCCGTTCCGGCGGTTCTATTTACAATTTCTGCTTCCATAGCTTGACCATCCCCATCGTCATAAAGAATTTCGAAACTTTGCTCATCCCTTATAAGTTCACCAACCTCAAGAGCATTTTCATTTTCAATAAGTTTTACATTGTTGAAAATCAAAGTGAATTTTTCTTGAGTAGTAAAATCGGACTTTATAAATTTACCATAAGCAATCATAACAATGGCCTGTTGCTCACGTGAAAGGAATTTTTGACGTTGATTTTCATTTTCCAAAAGACGCTTTAAAGTAATTTGGCCTTCCGGAGTTTTGCGGACGATTTGAACCGGATCCATTCTGTTACTTCCATTCGAAACAAAAAGCGGAGCCTTTAAAACAATTTCCATGTCGTAGACTGGCGTAGCGGTGGAGCGTGACCCCGCGGCGGTTGTCGCGGCAGCCTCATCGACACCAAAACCCACAAGGAAGTTTCCAAAATAAAGAGGATCCTGCAACGTGGGATTGCTTACAGTAAGAGGTTTCAAATAAATTTCTTCACCAACAGAATAAGTAAGAGAAGTGGAAGCAAAACCAACCCCGATACCATTCGCATTTACGGAAGTAAGTGTAATTTCGTTAGAACCAATAACGATAACGTCGCCGACCACTAAACCACGGTTTGGAGAAATATCGTAGTCATCATCAAAGACCAAAGCGGTTACGGAGCCGCTCAATGCAACCCCTAATTTACCTATGCTGAATTGCCCCATAGCTTTTATTTGCATAGTAATTTGGAGCTGGCCTTCGTTAAAATCAAATTTCATTTCTTCGATATAAACGCCAAAAAATCTTTGCGCATAAATCCCTTTTTTGATTTCAAAAGTATAAGTGTCTCCTTGGCCAACGGTGAAAGGATGGGTATAGCCATCAGTACCGTTTCCGGTGGTAGAACCCTTTAGCATAAACATATTCATAAAATGCCCAAGCATATCGGGATCCGCCAAAACAACAATTTCCCCCTCGTGCATTCTATTGCCACGCAAAAGATCGTTGCCTTTCCAAGAAATACCTTTCATACGTTGATCAACGACGTGATTTGTTACCGTTTTGACATCGGCACTCACCAGAGGAACAAAAACAGTAGGAATAATTGGAGTACCGGCCGCGGATTCCGGCTTTATCGCTAAATAAGCGTTATCGGCTAAATATGGCATATTTAATTGTCTTTATTGGATTTAAAATCCGCTTTGGTGTCTTTTTCGGCATCCTTCTTTTTACCTTTCACGACTTCAAAGTTTGGATTATTAAAATCCTCCGGCACTTCAATAGTCTCGCCGGGACTCACTTTGCCAACGTTTGGAATTGAAAGAATTTCGTCAGAAATGTTTTTAACAGTTTTTCTCATGGCTTTTTATTATCATAAAATATAAAAAAAGACAATTACGGCTCAACGTATCGATTCACTATATCGACAATAGCAACCACCAATTTTGCTTCATGAAACGCCCCATTTTGAACGCCCCATAAAAAGTCAGTAGGCACAACGCGAACCCATTTGCATTGTGCTTGGCTGTTTTCATCAAGTAGCATTGGGTCTTGGTCAAAGGCCTCAATGACTCTATCCGCCGCATCGTAAAGTGCATCCTTCGCCTGCGAAGGAGTCCTGTTTGCATTTATTTCAACATGTAAAAAAATATCGAATTGCCATTCACGTTCATTTCGATGGGTGTCGATAATTTGTCCTCCCCCTGTTTTCGGGACGACGTAAGCGCAAGGATATCCTTCCGGCTCGGTTTCCAAAATATCGTAAACGCCCGCAAATAAATCTGTTGAATCTGCGCCCTCCAAAGCTTCAAGTTTTGTTATTATGATTTCTTCTAAACCGGCATAAGATTTTATTGGCATATCGAAATTATGAAACTATAAATTTTGCTAATTTTTCCGCAAGATCTTCAAACTCTTTTTGTATGAAAGGCTCTGCGGCCTTTGCGCCTTCCTCCATAAAATGAGCCTGTCCCGTTTTGTGAATGACATTGTCGCGAACCTCTACCCAAAAAGCATAATCAACATTCGTACCGACTTCACCTTTCAAGCCTTCATTTATGAAATACCCACCACTGCCACCAATGGAAGATTTTAAAATACCGAATTCAACAGGCGTTCGGGCCTGAGCTTCCCTTTGTGCAAAAAGCATACTCTGGCCCATGGTTCTGCCTATTTCACTCGCCAATTCACTCGGGGCGCGCCTAAGCTTCCCAAGCAATTTATCCATATTTATAAAAGTTACAGTGATCATTTTCCTTTTATTAAAGCTAAACGCATGTGTTGATTTATTCCGGCATCATCCATTACTTTTTTCCCAATAACGCTATAAATATCCGCACCATCTAGAATACGATCGCCGATTTCGATATCTAAATTTGGAGCGCAAAAGCCTTTGAAGCGATTATAAAATGCGCTTTCATGTACCGTTGAAAGCTCGGGACTTTCAGGGTGAATAGCCATAGAAACATCCGTAAGATTCTCTACCCATTCTTGCCGCTTCGATCCACCACCAAGCCCCTCCATTCTTTCGGTAGAAACTGTTTTATTGTAAAAGTTCTCGATACTCATGAAATTTGCATTACTTTGCTGTAATTTGTTTTCATTTTTCGGACATAGGGATCTAACATTTTATCGACAGAAAGCTGAAAGCTTTTATCTTTCGTGATTGCAGACGCATTATAAGAGATTGAATATTCGCCTAAAGCCTCGCTATTGATTTCCTTAAAATCCGTATTGCCTATGTTTTCTTTAAGCATGGCTCCAATCAATTTCAACGCAACTTGCTTTATATCGTCTGGAGGCGTTGCAGAATATCCAAATTTGCCAGTAACAGCAATCAACCTTTGGCCTTCGTCAAAAACATAAGGACTTGTTGATTGCAGGCGTGAATTTAAATTCAAACGAGTTGAAGGCTGGATAAGTTCTATTCGCGTATATGGCTCTCCATCAGCCTCCGCATTCAAAGGGTAAAGATGAAAGTCCTCATCAACCGTTAAACTTTCGCCATCATAAACAAGCATTGTAAGTTCACGGATATCATCAATAGGCAAATAAGTAAGGCCGTTTCCATCATAATACCGCGTCTCATCTACATCCGGATCTGCCGCTTCAAAATCTCTGCCCGTATATTTTTCAATATATTTTTCGGCAGCAGAAATAAGAGTATCTACCAAATCGTTAACGCCCGCTGCCCATGTGACCCCCATATAATCTTTTATTTCTTGCTGAGTAACGTAAGACATAAATAAGAAAAAATTATTTCAAAAAGAGTATAGCGCTATTTTTCCAAAAAAACAAAAAGCCTCCGGCATAGAGGCTTTTTGTTTTCGTAAAGAATAAATATTAGTCATTATCTGGAACGATTGCAGTGGCTACCGCGCCCAAAGCAGTCAGGCTTTCGAGAAGCCAAGTGTCTGTGTTTACCAACGTCAAACGTGAAAGAGTGTTGGCTGGAATATCCGCTTGGTTTGTACCATCAGAATCCACCGTGTTAATAGTAGCGTTAGAAGCGGCCGGAGTAATCAATTCAAAACCATTTGCCCCTACCCAAAGAGTAAAAGATTTCCCGACTAATCCAGCGGAAGAAGCAGGTAAAGAAATTTGATTTGTTGCTGAAGCAGAAGTCACAACCGCATGAGAAGTGTTGCCACTCATTGCGCCAGTCCCAGTGCCGTCGGCTGTAGCGGTGAGAGCTTCTGAAGCTGCAAGTTTCACAGGAGTAATTGCCCCATCTTGAAATGAAGAAGTCCCCAATTTATTTCTCATTGCAAGGCCTGGGAAAAATAAAATTGTACCAGTGCTTGCGTCGACAGTAACAACGATTCCAACCTCTTGGACAACTTGATCTGCACCTGTTGGAGCGGTGAAAGTAAAGCCTCCGGCCGTAGCAGAAAGATAAACTTTATCGCCAATTGTTTGGCCATTCGTAGCTAAACCGGTCAAACTTCCAAGGGCGTAAACATCACCATTTGCATTGTTTGCAATATCTGCAGACACAACGTGAGTAGCATAAAGGCCAGCGTCCGCATCGGCTTTTACCAAAAGAGGCTTACTTGTAGAATATCCGGCATCGATTCTGACAAGCGTTCCTTTTGTAAGTGTGCCACCTGTTTCATTACGCGCATTCACGCCGGGGGTAAGCGTTACATCTCCGGATGCAGCCGTACCAAGTAAACCAAAAGCCGCTGTGATTCCAGTGACATCACCGCCGCCAACAGAGCCAACATTAAAGTCGCAGCTAGTTTCATCACCCTCGTTAATGTAAAAAGTAGAACCAATTCCACCATCCAATTTAATGAAAACACAACCCTTGACCCATCCAACCTTTGTATTGGTAGGAACCGTGAGACCAGCGCACCAAAATATACCAACACTATTTTCAAAGAAAAGGTCGAGCAGCACGCTGTCGACAGTCTTTCCCTTTCCATCAATTTGCATAGAATTACGCACCCTTTGAGGGGGGCGATTTTTGACTTCAAGTCCCATATATAATTTAAAAAAAAATATTTCGTTTTAAGTATCTATTTTATTGATGTGACTACGTGTGGTACTGAAATCAAAAGCTGTAAAAGCTCTTTGTCATTCCGATGATTATCAACATTTACACCAGCCCATCTACCAATTTTTGCGAGTTTCATGCTTGGAATTTCTCCGTAAAATACTTCAACAGATGTTTGTTTTGCTATGGAAAGACGAGGATATTCTTTAAATTCTTTTTCAGTAAATTTGAATAACCCCGTCCCCATTCGCACCATACCTGATTTATCAACGTATGATTTTACTTTTACCCAAACATAAACAATTTTATCTTTTTCGAAATTATTTTTTTCACCCGGATTTTCTGGCAAATTATTTTTTTCAGGTTTACCTATTTTTTGCTTTTCCTCTGCAAGCATAGCAACAAGTTCTCGATTTTTCTCATCGCCTGTTAGCTCAACATTTGGATTAAGTTTTTTTAGTTCTTCCTGAAGTTCAATATTTGTAGCCATAAAAAAATGTAAAGTGTAAAAAAATAAATTTCAAATTTCCCCTGGATGATTTAAGTTGTTAATCCAGTCAGTACGCCATGTGTTCGGCCTACTCCCTCAACAACCAAACCGAATTTTCCCTGGAGTGTTTCTTTCCGTTCACGTGAATTTACATTTGTTTCAGGAACAAAACGCAAAAGGTCATTTTCTTTCCAACCTTTTTGTAAGAAACGACTATTTCCAACAACGACTTGATCATCTGGGAAATCAATATCAACTACAAATGGAATTCTTCCGAGGCCATCGGCAATATATGCATCCAATATCTGGCCGCCTTCACGATCTGTTCTTTGAGTTTGAATGGCATCTGCTCCTGTAAATCCATTTGCAATTCTCTTGTTGTTTATTGAGAGCGCAATAAAGTTTACTGATCCACCCGCAGTTCGAACATCGTCAAGAATATCCTTCAAAACTGTTTCAGTAAATGCACCAGAGACAGCCGTTTTAATTCCACCGGAAATGTCTACAAGGTGAGAAAGTAATCCACGAGTCATAGCAGGGATTGAAGCGGTTCCAGCACGGGCTGTACCAAAAATTGCAGTACGTGCAAGATCCTGCATAACACGTTCCATTGCTTCAGTTTTTAAAGCAACTTCAGTGCGACCGGTTTTTCTGGCCTGGTCACTATCTTCTTTTGAAAGGTCAATCAACTCTTCAACGATTTGGCAGTAGTTCGTAAGTAAACCGGTTTGTTCTGCCATAGCTTCAGGATCAACAACACCTTCAAGATGTGCATTACCGATAATTTTTGCAACCGCTGAAGTCAAATGGGTTGCTCCGGTTGTATCACCTGCACCACGTTCATAAACATCAATAGTGTTTCCCGAACGATCAACAGATTTCACAACCACGATTTCGCTATCAACAAGCAAGATATCGCCCACTGTCAAGCGGTCGATTGTGCCAGAAGTGATAGGCAAAGCAGTAGTATCCGATGTGGAATTCCAGTCAGTAGCACCACCACCAACAGTTCCAAGGACTGCGCTTGGTGAAGTGTAGCCACGGTTATAAACTTCGTAAGTATCGGTTGTAAAAGGCGCGCCTCTATCGCTGAAAAGATCCCAAACTTTACCAAATTCCTGCGCCATAAGTGGGGTAATACGTTCAGTTATTGCAATAACTTCTGGATCTAATATCGAATTTGTATCTGTTAATGTTGTATGTAAACCTAAATCCATATAAATAAAAATAAAATATATTTCCTTCAGAGAATCCTTTTAGTTATTTCTTTGCTCGAATTTCTTTTAACTTTTTTGCTAATTCCCAAAGTTTGGTATGGTCTGCATTTGTTTTAGCACTTTTTTTCTGCAGCTCTGCCATTTCGGAAATTATCTTGTCCTCATCGGTTGCATTTGGGTTTGCGTCATTATTTTCTACCCGTGCCCCCTTGCTTCCTATGCCAGCTTTGAGGCCAAGCAGTTTTGCATTTTTCGTTATGTACTCAACTTTTTCCCGTGGTGAGAAACTATCTGGAATTAAGCCAAGATTTTCTTTTGGAATATCTTTAAGCATCTGTTCCAACATCCCTTTAACACTACCGACATATTTTCCTAAAATAGTTTCTTTCTTCGTAAGCTCATCATTGAGCTTAGTATTTTTTGCCGCCTCCTCTTCATACATTTTCTGCCAATCTCCTTTAGCCTTAGCATCCTCCTCTTTGCGCTTTCGCTCTTCAGCTTCGCGCTTTTGTCTATCGGCTTCAAGGTCTTGTTTCTCCTTTAGGAGCCTTGCAACCTCTGGACTTTCCTTGGCTAATTCTTCCAGTGTTTTGTTGTTGGACGTTCCCTCCTTTTTGCCCTCTGGCTTGAACGGGACTTTATTTCCCTTGTCATCGAGCTTAGGTTTTGTTGCATCCACATCGTCGGCCTCAAATTTTTGGCCGTCAATTTCAACAAATTTGGCATCATTTTCATTTCCGTTTTGGTGATGAATAACTATTTGTGCCATTGTGTGTTTCCGCATAAGAATAAAATTATTAGGTAAAAACCTTTTGCAATTTTTCGCGCGAAGCGCAAGGATATTGCGACCTTCATCAAATGCAAAATACAAAAAGGTTGCGAAAATGTCAATCATCACGCCTCTAAATCCGGACGTGGTTGCAAACTGTGAGCGCAATTAGGATGGAATGGTGGTTCCTGATCTAGCTGCGGATAAACATCACTATTTCCCGAAAGAGAAAATATTTTCCCTTCGAGTGGTTCACAAATTTGATCCGTAGCACCATGGCTAGAAACTTCAACAAGATCAACTCCAAATTCTTTCATACGATTTATATTCGATTCATTATTTGCACGAATTAAATGTGTACGAGTAAGCATTTCACTATATCTTTCCAGTGTCCACTGATTGCCGCCCCTATCTATTAGTGCTTCAAAACCTTGTGATTTCAACGTTGCTAAAATATCTTTTTTAATAGCTCGAACACCTTCGCCGTCCAGCCTTCCAACTGATATTTGAGCTTGGATTTGCTGTTTAATAATATCATTCAAAATATGATCTGTCCCTTTTATCCAGCCTGTTATGCCACTGCCAAAATCTAGATAGGCATCACTCATTAAAGCATTCACAGCCGCAAGATGTGGTTTTAATTCTGGCAAACTTTTTAAAACCTCGACATGGATTTTTCCCATGCCGGTTTTTATCCCAAATTTTTTTAAAACTTCATCCGTAGTATTCAGACCCGCAACATAACTCCCGGAAACAGATTTCACAAGCCATTCTTTTATGGCAACATCGGTTATGGCGGCGTTGGCTTTTAGTTGCGCTATGAGTTGTTTTTTCTTTGTATCTGTAAGCTCTGAAGAAATCCCATCTATAACAAGCTGCTTCCCCGAAGCCTCTAATTTCGAAACAATGCCAAGAAGTTTTTTTACCTCCTGACTCAAAAACCCTTTCAGCTTTTTATCTTCTTTTGCCATACACTAAAATAGTAGCATCGCCAAACGAACAGTGACAATCAATAAAAAAACCGTAGCCAGTAAAACAAAAAAGCCTACAGCGTAGACCTTTAGAAAATATTTCCAGTTTACTTTCTTCACAGCATTTTCCAGAAGTTCTGCATTCTCGCCAAATGGTTTATCAACAACCTGATTTATTTTATTTGTTGGGGGAAAATTCATTGAGGTGTTGTAAGTGAAAGCAAATTATTATCTTGAATTACTTGCAAAAGAGTTTTTGCAAAACCTTCTGCAGTTCTTTCTTCAACATTAAACGCTACTTCTTCGGGGGTATCACCTCTTTGCATTTCCGCCGTAATGTCATTCCCAAAGCGAATAAAGTCCATGATTGCATGCATGGTTTCATGCCAAAATGTTTCAATGATATTTGCTTGTGACATCTCGCTGTTTAAAACAATTTTGAAATTATTTCCATCATAAAACCCCATAAGATTTTGTTCTTGCGGAATTGGTTCAACACTTACAGCTACATTGCGGTTTCCTATTTTTAAAGATGTTGGAATCATAAAGCTGGTGCATTATTCGAATTGCCTATACCGGCAATCTGATCTTCGGATTTAATCAATTCAAGTTCCGCTTGAGCCTCTGCATCAGTATAATTCTCTATTCGTTTCATAGAAGATTTCTTCGAAGTCAGGCCAGAAGTTATTTTAGAAGATTCAACTTGCACTTGCTGTAATTCATCTACTGGTAATGGGTCACCGAATTCTAAAATAATATCTTTGCTTTTCAACGATTCACTTTGACCTGTCATTTTTGCCCCAATGCGAATCATATCAAGAATTGCACGCCGGATCTTTGCACGTTTTTTTAAAGTTTTTCTAATAGCTCCAAAAAGCTGAATGCGTAAACTCTCTACTCGTTCAACTCCCGCACCACGGGTCAGTGCCCACATAGGAACCGCGGTAATCAATTCAATAAATTTCAGTTGAGTCATCAAATGCTCGCGTAAATCTGCCATGAGTGGATTTGAATTTATAATAAATTCTGGTACTGGATCATCTTTTGTTTCAACAACAAAAGCCTCAGTATATCTCAGCTTCCCGTTTTCATCATAGGCCGAAGCCGGCACTTTCATTTTAGCATCGAGATTTTTCAGGAGTTGTGTTGAAACATGTGTGGCACGCTCATTAACCTCCGCAAGCTGTGGGAGTATATCGGAATAATCAGATTTTCCAATGCCAACCTTCATTTTTCGCCCGTTGTCAGCTTGTTTTATTGGTAACTCATCAATCTCGATTATTTCTTCAGGAAGTAATGTTCGGCCAACTAAAGCTCCCATTTTCTCCAATGGATAATCTTGAATTGCCACGCCTTTTTGATCTGCAATAAAAGCTTGGTGCTCAATAACTACATGGCCATCTTTAAGTTGATAATGCTGAACATGCAATAAAAGTTCTCCTGGATGTTCAGGGTTGTTCTTGTATGTTGCAAAAATCCAAGAGCCATCTGGTTGTGGAAAAGACTGATCTCCGGGTACGGACTCAATATGAAAAAGTTGTGACTCGTCTACCCACCCATGCAAAACACAAAAACCAAATTCACTTTGCAATTCGGCAAAGTCGCTTACCTTTTCCTTTAAATCATTTTCATAAACGACAGAGTCAATCCATTCCTGATCTTTCACGTCACTGTTTGGCGCAACGATTCTCATACGTTCAACATCGCCTTGCACAAAATCACCATAAAACTCGGTAATACGTGCTGGCAACGCATGTGCTAAGTACACCATATCTTTTAAATCTTTGTACTGATTTTTGATAATATCGTGAATGCCTAAAACTGCCATTTGCTCATTTTCATAAAGCGAATGATATTTCCGCAAAATCGATATGCGCTCAAGTTCGAGCTTTGTTGGAAATTCGTTTTTTTTAACTGCCATAAAATTGTTGTTGAGATTTCAAAGCCACTTCGTTAATCCGTTTATTTTCCTGTTTCTGAAGAATACTTTCTCGAAGTATCAAATCTTTTTTTAAATTTCCTTTATCGTAAAGTATCCGAAAGCGCATTTTGCTTCCTTTCAATATTCTGCAACGAGCACAAATCGGCTTACCTTGCAGCAAATAAAGCCTTCCATTTGCTTCCATATCTTTATAAATTTTTTGAGGGCAGTAGCCACAAGGTACATACTGTTTTTTAGGAAGTAAAAGAATACTCATGTCGCAATCATACTAGATTTTATCCGGTCTTTCAACGGCCTTAAATACACGGCGTTTTATTATTCCCATAATCAAATACACAAGAGCGTCCAAAAGGTCATCGTGCTCTTCCGTTCCAAAACCTATAAGCTGGTCGATTAAATCTTCACAACCAAATTCAGGGAAAAGGACAGTCCCATCAATAATAAAAGGCGAAACGGTTTCGAGACGTGCCTTTTTATCTGATATAGGTTTCATCGGAAAAACAGAAAGCCCTCTTTTCGTCATACCCTGCAGTGCTGCGCGTTGGTACATTTGATCTTCAACATACCATTTTGTACCATAAGGAACTACGGCGTTTAGTTTTTCTGCTCGCTTTAAAGTGGCA
>ERZ724522.1806-NODE-1806-length-10747-cov-8.980453_pt1 | contig 10747 bp, 10 predicted proteins | sample MGYA00376055_ERZ724522 | MGnify/ENA primary metagenome ERZ724522 (study PRJEB28724, sample SAMN07190884) | wastewater metagenome | isolation source: effluent of sewage treatment plant in Hong Hong | place: Hong Kong | collected 2016-03-17 ... | reverse complement strand
GATCTGATCACCGCCGTCAAGGAAGCTTTCGGCCAATACCCCGAGGATGTTCTTGGTCCTATCAAGATGGCCGATGAGGCTTTCGGCTGGCTACATGAGGTCTTTGTCAGCATCCAGCGCGAAGTCGAAGACGAGAACTTCGCGGCGCGCATCGTCAAGCTTGCCAGTGCCGGGGCTTACCTCGCGGATGGCATCGGAAGCTATTGCGGGGCCGAGCACGCAACCATGTGGCAGAAGCTGCAGGAGGCCGGGGTTATTCCGCCCGATCGAAGGCAGCTTGATTGATGTCGAACCAGGCCCGGCCAAGCGCCGGGTTTTTCTTGGGTGCGGCGACGGTGTCCGCAGCGATGGTGTCCGGGAAAGTGTCCGTTTCTGGAACGGAAACCTTGCCCGCCGGAGCCGGCGATGGTTCAAGGTTTCAGCAGCGATGGTTTCAGGCAAGGTTTCAGTCACCGGCGCATGATGGCCGGCGGCGATTTTGGCCAGCGCGCAGGACTGGGCGAAGGCACAGCCGGCCAGAAAAAGGGGGCTATGTTGCACCCTTATCAACCGTTGCTGATCGCATGGGGCAATCTGGAGCGAGTACGGCAGAAATCAGACATCTTGCAGAAACGCAACACGGCGTTGCCGGGTATCTTGGCGCCATATCGTGACGCTCACGAAGCAACAAAGTGGTGGTGCAGACCACTGGCCGAGCAGTTTCAGCCTAGCCGGGAGCGAAGCGCTCGCCTGGTGAAATCGTCGGCAGGGTACAAGATGCCGGTCATTTTCTCCAACTTGTACCCGGACTTGTACCCGAGAGAACAGAAACGCAAAAAGGCCAATCCGAAGATTGGCCTAATCGCTTGATTTTATTGGCGCGCCCGGAGCGATTCGAACGCCCGACCCCTTGGTTCGTAGTTAGGTACAGTGGCTTTTTTTGACACTTCCTGAAACATCCTGAACGCCTCAAAAAAATGTAACTTGTTGTTCTAGTATAAAAACTCGTCTATACTGTGTCTCAAGGGGTGTCAAGGAATGCCGCACTGAATCAATCCAACTTGTACCCTGACTTGTACCCGGAGAGGTCCCGAAGGGAATATCTTCACAAAGGGAGTGTACAACATGGGCAAGTACAACGTGAAAAGTCTTGAAGCTGCTGCCGCCAAGGTCGTTACGGGGGAACGATACTTGTCTGACGGCGATGGGTTATATCTGCGGGTTCGCGCAGGGGAAGCGAGGCAGGTTTGGTTCTACCGCTACACCATGAACGGACAACCCCGAAAGATGCAACTTGGCGTGTACGGCGACATGGGCCTAGCTGCTGCGCGAGTCGGGGCAAATGAGCTATCAGCCATGCGTCGTCAAGGTATAGATCCTGTTCTGGCTAAAGAGGCCGAAGAAGCGGCTAAGGCAGCAGCCACGATTGCGGCGGCTGCAGCAGCGGCAAAGGTTGCTGCCCGGCTTACAGTACGGGCCTTGCTTGATCGGTGGCAGGCTGACTATCTCTCGCACAAGCGCAAAGATGGGGGTGCCGAGATACGGCGTTCGTTCGGCAAGGATGTTCTGCCAGTACTGGGCGCGGTTCCTGCTGAGGACGTGACCCGAGGCATGGTGGCTGCCTTGCTGGATAGCGTCGTTCGTCGGGGATCGCCGGTCATTGCCAATTACTTGCTTGCCGACATGAACCAGATGTTCAACTTTGCAAAGGCCAGACAGATCATTGAGGCGAACCCTTGCGATGGATTGAACAAAGCTCAGTTTGGCGGCGCGAAAGTTGAACGTGACCGCGTTCTGAGCGAAGCGGAAATCAGGGAGCTACGCGCCAAGATTCCAGAGGCGAAACTCCAGAAGCGCACAGAAGCCGCGCTATGGATCATGCTGGCCACTGGCTGCCGGGTAGGGGAAATCAGCCAAGCACGTTGGTCTGCTGTCGATCTGGAGGGGAAGGTCTGGACGATTCCTTCCGATGTTGCCAAGAATGCCAAGGAGCACCGCATCTATCTGTCAGATTTTGCCGTCAAGTGGTTCGAAGTGCTCAAGCCAACGTCGGGGAATTCTCAGTGGGTGTTCCCCGCAGAAAACAAGGAGGACAGCCATGTGTGCGTGAAAAGCATCACGAAACAGATCGGTGACAGGCAGCGCGAAGGCGCGCCGATGCAGAACCGTAGTTTGGCTGTCGCGTCGTTGAAACTGACTGGCGGCGATTGGACGCCCCATGACTTGCGGCGAACGGCGGCAACACTGGCCGGCGAGCTTGGAACGCCCCCCTACGTGATTGAGAGGATGCTGAACCATCAGCAGAGGAACCCTCTTGAGCGCATCTATCAGCGGCAATCGTTGGAAGCGGAACAGCGGAAAGGCTGGCGGCTGCTAGGGGAACGGCTCGAACTGCTGACCAGCGGCGCATCAAACGTGGTCACGCTCAAGCGTACAACTTGATATACGGCGCCTGGCTCGCGGCGATCTGATCGAGAAGCGGCGCAGACTCATGGCCGATTGGGCGAAGTTCTGCGCAACGGTGGCGCCGGCTGCCGGCAAGGTGCTGCCGATGAGATCCACGAAAGCGGCCTGTGAATAAGTCGGCAGCCGGCTGTGGATATCTTCGAGGAATAGTGTATTATGCCGTCTTGCCATGCCGCATGAGAAAGCGCATGGCATAGGAGGTTGCCGGGGGATGTTACCAGCACCCGCCCGGCGATCAAAATTTGCCAACCATCAAGCAAGCAGTTTTGAACGCGCCTTAGCGAGACGCTACGACACTATACGATACTTATCTACGCTTATCTACACTTATCTAGCCAAAAAATTAGTTTGGCCGGTTGTCGTAGCTCTTTGGGCGCGTTCGAGACTGCTTTTTTCGCCTTTTGGCGAGAAAGAGCAACGCGCATATGAACGCAAAAACCCGCAACATCCCGGCAGCATCAATTCGGTCGGCCATCGCCAGCGCCAGCGCCATCGAGGCGGCTTTTCAAGACCCGGCGCCTGTTCGCGTCAAGGAAATCAGCATCCCTGACGCACTCAAGAATTTTGACTCCCTGCCCGATTCGGCCAGTGTCCGGCTGCCGGTAGTCAAGGCGCTGAAGGCGTGCTCGGCCGCAACGGTTTGGCGCTTGGTCAAGCGCGGCGATCTGCCATCACCCCGAAAACTCTCTCAGCGAATCACAGCTTGGAACGTCGGCGAGCTTCGCAAAGCCCTCGCGGCCTGACCGGAGCGACGACATGACCAAAAACAACAAGGGCCGCAACTGGCGGGGAACCAGTGCGACCCCAAAGACTACCGATAGCCGAAATCATACCGGAAGCGATCCGGTGATAGGCTGGTTCAATCTCGCCAAACCCTCGCGCAATCGGCAGCAGAAAAAGTCATGGAACAGGGGGCGGCGATGACTCCCACCGAGAAATTCTTGTCTCGCGTTGAGCACCGGCAGACCGGACCAGGCCGCTGGCAGTTTCGCGTTCCCACCCGCAAGGACCGCCACATGTCGGGAGCGGTGCGGGAGACCGATGAAGGCGTGCTGCTCCTTCACGACTTCGGCGGGGATTCGGTCCCTGACATTCTCGACGCCATTGGACTTCAGCCAAGCGACCTGTTCCCCGAGAAGCTGACGCATCATGCCAAGAGCGAACGCCGCCCATTCCCTGCCAGCGATGTGTTGCGCTGCGTCGCCTTCGAGGCGATGGTGGTCGCGGCGGCAGCAGTGGCGCTGCTGGCCGGCGAGCCGTTCACTGAAGTGGACCGCGAGCGCCTGATTCTGGCCGCGAGCCGGATTCAGGCGGCGATCACGGCGGCGGGGTTGTCCCATGGATAGAGGCGCTGAACGCGGGCAATCGTTTCTTGATGACTTGGCATCCGAGCATATCCTCAACATGCCGACCGCACGAGGCGCCCTGGTGCCCGCAATGAAACGGCCAATCGAGGAACGGCCACCAGCGGGCGATTCTGCGCTTCTGCGGCGCGATCCTGAGCCGCTGAGGGCATCGGTTCCCCCGGCCGAACCTTACCCCGTTGCGGCGCTGGGCGTGATTCTGGGCGAGGCTGCACAAGCTCTGCACGAAACCATCAAGGCGCCGCTGGCCATGTGCTGCCAGTCTGTACTGGCTGCGGCATCGCTCGCGGCGCAGCCCCATTTCGACGTGCTGCTGCCCTGGGGAAAGCTCCGGCCGTTGTCACTTTTTCTGCTCACTGTCGGCCAGTCCGGCGAGCGAAAAAGCGGGGTTGATGATGTCGTTCTCGGCGCCGCCAAGAAGCAGGAGCGAGATGATTTAGAGTCCTATCAAGTCGATCTTGCCGCCTATGAATTGGCGCTGGATTCGTGGAAGCAGGCGGCCGACGCGGCAAGGCGCGCAGCAACGAGCAAGAAATCCGGCACTGCACCTGCAACCGCTGACGATGTTCTGCGAGCGGTTCAGGCGGTGGGTGAACAACCGATTCCCCCCGTCATGCCGCTGAGGTTCCTGACGGATCCGACGGTCGAAGGCCAGTTCAAGTTGATGGCCAGCGCGCAACCCAGCATGGCGCTATTTTCGGATGAGGGCGGTTTGCTGATCGGTGGGCACGCTCTGAATTCTGACAATGCACTCAAGACGATGGCGCGCTGGTGCAAGATTTGGGACGGATCGCCCTTTGACCGCGTGCGCGCTGGCGACGGTGCATCCATCCTCTACGGGCGCCGCATGGCGCTGCATCAACTTGCGCAGCCCGATGTGATGACGCTCTTGCTGTCGGATCGCATGGCGAACGGGCAAGGGCTGCTGTCCCGCTGTCTTGTCGCGTGGCCAGAAAGCACGATTGGGCGCCGGCATGTTGAGCGCTTCGAGAAGCCCGAGGATCGGCGAGAAATCAAACGCCTTTTCGCGGTCCTCAAGACGCTGATGGAGGTGCCGCCCTGCACTGGAAAAAATCCGCAGGAGCTTACGCCGGCCGAATTGCCCCTCAGTGGTGAAGCGGTGGATCTAGCTGTGGTTGCTCAAAACCAGTTTGAAACGCTGATGGCACCCGGCGCCGATCTGGCCGAACTGCCCGACCGCACGTCAAAAGCGCTTGAAAATGCCTGCCGCATTGCCGGCGTGATGACCGCTATCGACTCTGGATTGGCGGCGCGAGAGGTGGATAGACTGCACCTTGAGCGGGCGCTGATCATCATGCAGTGGTACTTGCGCGAGGCGCTTCGCATTCGCGGCGCTGCTGCGATTCCTCAGTCGGTACTCGACGCGGAAAGCCTGTCATCGTGGCTGAAAGACCGCGACATCACCATGTTCAGGTCGAAGCAGGTATTGAACGGCGGGCCTTCTCATCTGCGCAACAAGCCGCGATTGATGGCGTCCATCAAGGAACTTGTGGACAACGGCTATCTGTTGGAAAACGACTCCGGCACTGTGGTTGATGGGGTGCGCGCAAAGTTTTCATGGAAGGTGCTGCACCATGTGGTTTGATCCTGGCGAAATAGGACATTTCCCACAAGCACCCCTTGCGACTCTTGCGACTCTGCGACTTTGCAACCCAAAGACAAGCACTCAAGGCGCAGAAGTCGCAGAAGTCGCAGAAGTCGCAACCCCTCATTATCGTTGGCTGCTCCACTTCGCCGACCGCGAGCCGCTGACGGTGGCCTTCTCGCCGGCGGCTAACCATGCCGAGGCGCTTGCCGGCTATCCGAGTGCGCTGGCGGCGGAGCCGATCGAGCCGGGCCGGCGGCAACCCGACACACTGCTGGCCGCCGAAGAGGAAACGGCGATCCAGACCTGGCTGGCCAGTATTGGCGAGAACGACACTTCGATGATTGTCGAAGTGATCGAACGGTGCAGGCATGACGACGGCGCGAGGGCGTACTACCTGGGCCGGGCGAAGGCGATCGCCGACGACGACCGGCGATGCTGTTCGCAGTGCGGCAATCTGCGCGGTGGCGTCTGCGTGGTCGCTCGACCTGGCGGGCGGGTGTCGGCGATCGTCGGCTATCGACCGGCATCGCCCGACATGCCCCAACGGTGCGCGGGCTATGCGCCGAACGCTAATGACACCAATCAACGGACGGGCCGCGAGCACTGGCCGGGACTGATCCAGAAAGGAGGTGAATGATGGCAAGAGCGAAGCAAGGATTCATCCATGGGGCGGGAGCGCATCGGCGCACCGAAACCGATTACATGGGCGTGCTATTGGATACCGTGACCCTTGACGATTGGCGGGATGTGGTCGCCGGAACCCTGCAACTGGCTAAGGAAGGCGACCCTGCGGCGCGGGCCTGGTTGGCGCAATACCTTGTCGGGAAGCCGGAAACCAAAGCGCCGACTCCGCTGACCGTGGTCGTCAATCAATGGGCTGGCCGCGACCCGGTAGCAGAACGGCTGGCACAGCCGCTGATCAACCGCGAGCGATACCCCGATTTGCATGAGAACGACGACTGGGAGGAAAGTATTCGGGCTGCAATTGCTCAGGAATTGGTGAGAAAGCTACCCATACCGGAAACCACCGAAAAGCGAGCAACGGCGGGCGATTCCGGCGAATCGGCGGCGGTGATGGCAAGGCAACTTACCAAATGATTTCGGAAAATCTGCGAGGGCGGCGATGGGCGGATACGGTAGCGGGCGACAGTGGGGCAAGGCCACGACAAGCGACATGCGGACGCTGGATATTCGGCGGCTGCAACGCGATGGACTGCTGACACCGGGCCTAGCCTTCGGCTGGCAATGGACTCGTCATGGCGTAGAGGTGGCATCCATCCAGATGCGAATGGAAGTTGACCGCGTGATTCTCAACTACCGAAGCCGATGCGATGGTGGAGAGTGGCAACCGATAGAATACCCAGTTCATCTGGAATGGACACCCTGCCACCTTGGCGGGCGGCGGGCGTGGTTTCTTTGCCCGGCGAGAGGATGTAGGCGGCGCGTGGCGATCCTCTTCGGCGGTTCAATCTTCGCCTGTCGGCACTGTCACAGGCTGGCCTATCCGTGCCAGCGGGAAACGAACGATGATCGAGCGATGCGGCGGGCGGACACCATCCGGCGGCGGCTTGGCTGGGAGCCGGGCATTCTGAACGGCGAAGGCGGCAAGCCAAAGGGTATGCACTGGCGCACCTTCAACCGGCTGACTGCCGAGTATCTTGGCTTTGCCGAGGCATCGCTGGCCGGGGCCATGAAGCGGTTCGCCAGCATTGACTGGCGGCTGGCCGGCATGGACGACGTGCTGAACCGCGAGGGCTGAATCTGTTTCGCAGGATGGCGAGAATCGGTCGCGTGCCGGCTGCGTCGTCGGCAAGCCCGCGGCTATCGGCTGGCGCCGGAGATCCGGCAAGAGTGCGACGAGTGTGCCACCACGGAAAGCGCCATAAAAAAACGTTCAACGTCAGTATTGCGACGGTACGAGATACGGGCCGTGACTGGCCGGCGCTACCCCCCCATGTAAGCAGCCGGCGCTGATCGTTCGCTGTAGCGCGATTCTGCGGGCCGCAGGGGCATTGCTGGCGGTATGGGTAGGGGGCGTCGAATCTCTGGCGCTTCTCGTCGGGAAACCGATCGGGAAACTTCGCGTTATCGCTATTTGGAAAAACCGAGCACAAAATTTTCGTTGCGCGCGCAGCGCTGCCGATGGTATAGCCTGTGGCTGATTGCCCCACAGTGCAAGCCCTTGACGCACTGCTGGCAGGTGGCTGCCCGTGGGGGCCGGGTTCGCCCTGGTGGTCTGCCGACGGCAAACGTTACAGCGTAACGACCGCATGACCTTACCGAGACCCGCAACTGTCCAATGTGTTACTTTGTGAGGTTATGGCAAAAAAACTAAAAGACATCACGCCACGATTCGGGATAGGGGAGTGGTTCGGCTTCAATCTGACGCAGCTTTCCAGTGAGGAACGCCGTCAACTTGCCGCCGAAGTCCTCAAGCCGAAGAAAGAGCGAACCCCGCAACCCTGCCCCTTCCAAGCGCGCAAACAAGGCGCTATCTGCTCGAAGGACGGCGGGGTGTGCTCGCTCCGGCTCTACTCCTACGACACACACCCAGACAACGTCCGTGCGGTCGGTGTCCCTGTTGAGGGCAAGCAAGGCGACCTTCGCGCCACTTGCCCGTATCGCTTCCACGATGAACTCGATGTGTTCAAGTGGGTAGGCGAAACAATCCTTGGCGACCCTGACCCGCTGCTGGTCGGTGAAGTCGGCTTCCTCGAAGCCGGGGCCTCGACCGACAGCGAAGGCGGCGATGACGTGGGCCGCATCGACATGGTGCTAGTCAGCTCCAAGACGCCCAAGGAAGCCCCGATGAATTGGGCAGCCCTTGAGATTCAGGCCGTCTATTTCAGCGGCAACGCCATGAAAGGCGAGTTTGAAGCCTTCAACGATTCCGCTGTGGATTGGGTCATTTTCCCGGCCGGTCGTCGTCGCCCCGACTACCGCAGCAGCGGCCCCAAGCGGCTGATGCCGCAGCTTCAAATCAAAGTCCCGACGCTGCGCCGCTGGGGTAAGAAGATGGCCGTTGTCGTGGATCGCGCCTTCTTCGATTCCATCGGTGAGATGGACAACGTGGCCGACATATCCAATGCTGACATTGCGTGGTTCGTCGTCCGCTTTGAAGAGGTCGAAGGCCAGAAGCGCACGCGCATCGTGCGCGATGAAGTCAGGTACACCACTCTTGAGCGTTCGGTGGAGGGCCTGACAGGTGGCAAGCCGGTTCCCCTGCTCGTGTTCGAGACGCGCATCACCGACAAGATCATTCATCCGGCCCCCATCACGGAACCTGTCGATGACGGTCTGCCCCTAGAGAACGGCAGCGGCACCGACGCCGCAAACTGACCACAAGTTGCTTGACTGACAAGCCTGTGAATGTTCACGGGTCTTGACGCGCCTATACGTCCTTGTTACGCTCCGTGAATGTTCACGGAGAAAATAACGATGACAACCGACGCAACCGCACTGCAACGGCAAAACCGCCGTATCGAGCGCCTGAAAGAGCAAGGCGTCACACGGGCCACGGTGCTTGTCCATCACGAATGCAAACCGGCCCTTGAAGGGCTGCGGCATCACTTCGTTGATCCGGTCAAAGCTGAGGCGCTAGCCTCGCTGGTCGCGCAGCTCCAAGACAAGAAAACCCCGACCAACGTCGCGCAGGTTCGCCAGCTCAGTCCGTTTCGCTATCCGGGCGGCAAGACTTGGCTTGTCCCCGAGGTGCGCAAGTGGCTGACTGCATCCAAGGTCACGCTATCAGTCTTTGTCGAGCCGTTCGCGGGTGGTGCAATGGCGGGCCTGTCGGCCGCCGCTGAGGGCTTGGCAGAACACGTCTTTCTGGGCGAATTGGACGATGACGTGGCCGCCGTCTGGCAAACCATCTTCTACGGCAAGAACGCCGATGTGGCGTGGCTGTGCAAGCAAATCATCGGCTTCGATGTGACGTTTGAGAACGTCCGGGCCATCCTTGACGGCAACCCGAAGAGCGTCCGCGGACGGGCCTTCCGCACCATCGTCAAGAACCGGATGCAGCGCGGCGGCATCATGGCCGCAGGCGCTGGCCTCGTTAAGACCGGCGAAGCTGGGCGCGGCCTGAATTCCCGCTGGTATCCCGAAACACTGGCCCGGCGCATCGAAGCCTTACAGGCCATGCGTGATCGGATCACCTTCGAGCAAGCCGACGCCTTCGAGGTCGTGAGGCGCTACGCCGATGATGCCAATGCGTTCTTCTTCGTTGATCCTCCCTACACGGCAGGGGGCAAGAAGGCCGGGGCGCGGCTCTACACCCACAACGAAATCGACCATGAAGGGCTGTTCGCTCTCATGGCCTCGGTGCGTGGCTCTGTGATGCTGACCTATGACGACGCACCGGAAGTGCGCTCAATGGCCCAGCGGCACGGCTTCCGGGTTGAGCCGGTGCCCATGAAGAACACGCATCACGAAGTCATCCGTGAACTGTTGATCTTGAAGCCCTGAAAGGCCGTGGCCATCAGCGCCACAGCCTTTCAAACCGGGCCGGATTCGTCGCCGTGTATGCTCAACCGGCTGCTGATCGTTCGCTGTAGCGCCGCGCAGTGGCCTTGCCGCGGCATCGGTGGCGCTGTCGTCGGGCCGGTAGGGGTGGGGCGGTAGAAATCTCTGGCGCTACTCGACCGGGTACCGCTTGGGAAACTTCGCATCAACGCTACCCCGGAAAACCGACCATTACCGCGGGCGCGCGGGCGTGGCTATTTTATGCGCAGTACGCGCAAGCCCGAGAGAATTACGCGCGGGCGTGGCTGCAGGTAGCGGCTGACCGGGCTGGCGTCGACGATCGTCGGCTATCGGCCTGCGCCTGATGTTTTGCGGCGGTGCGCCGGCCAAGTGATACCCGCAACGTTACAGGTGGGGCAAGAACGATCGCACCGCACAATGCCGTGAGCAACTCCAAGCATGAATCGTTCCTCGCTATGCACTGCCTGACGTTCAGCGGGTATAGATCACTACTGGCGCGAAAAATGCAGAGGTTGCACTGCGCAATGCTGACGGCAAGATGCCTGCGGCGACGCTCAGGCGCGTTTCTGCGGTGCAGTGGTTGGGATGGTATTGCCGCGAGGCAGATCGTTTGTCCTGGCGCGATTGCGCAAGTTCTGAACGGGCTGCAGGAGATCGGAATTCTTTCGCTAGATCGAAGGCAGCTTGATTGACGCTAGACCAGACCCGGCCAAGCGCCGGTTTTTTCTTGGGTGCGGCGATGGTATCAGGCAAGGTATCAGTCACCGGAAACGAAACCTTGCCCGCCGGAGCCGGCGATGGTTCAAGGCAAGGTTCAAGGTGTCTGCGGCGCATGGTTGCAGGG
>ERZ724522.1804-NODE-1804-length-10753-cov-5.950738_pt1 | contig 10753 bp, 11 predicted proteins | sample MGYA00376055_ERZ724522 | MGnify/ENA primary metagenome ERZ724522 (study PRJEB28724, sample SAMN07190884) | wastewater metagenome | isolation source: effluent of sewage treatment plant in Hong Hong | place: Hong Kong | collected 2016-03-17 ... | reverse complement strand
GGGAACCCAAATGCTGTTTTTATCGCTGGCGGAGGGCAGATTTACACCAACGACTTTGGATCGGCCTGGGCATTGGTGAACTCCACAACTAAGTCAAAGATATCAAACGCTAGTGTTCATCTGTATCCAGAAACCGGACAGAACAGCTGGAACGGGCCAGAATCAGATGTTTACGTATCAACGTGGACGAATCTCTATACGGCGTACGGTCTTACAGGCTGGAACACGGAGATGGGGACGTGGGCCTACGCTCCGATCAAAGTAATAGGTTCGTGGCCGACGGCGGGAAATTATTCACAGCCGTTCGACTTTGAGGAGCTTGCTGTGAGGTCCCACTTTCTTGCCGCAGAACGGTTAATGCGTCAGAGCCTTCGCATGGTTGGGTACGGATTTCGCAACTTCCAGTACGACACTAGGCTGGCATCGTACAAATACCAGATCCCGAGCGGTCAGCCGACGCTGTTCCACTTCGACGACAGCTTGTCGGCTCAAGGCGCCGCCTACTCGTTCGGTGCGTACCTGATTCGAACTCCGGTAGGCCGAATCGCGGCCCCATCAACCAACGTCGAAAGTTACCTGTACTCGACTGCTGACGGACGCTCCGTGATAGCAGCCTGGACCTACTGGAGATCAGGAACCAATGCAGCGGTAACGCTCACGAACTCGGCGTTTGGTCTTCTAAATCTATTCGGAGCAACCCTTCAAACCAACATAGCTGCCGCTACGATCACGAGAACCCCGCGATACTTGGTGTCATCGTTGACGACCGGCGAGCTGGCGTCTGCGTGGTCGTCTGGTTCAATCACCTACGCAGCAGACACGTCACCGCCGAACGTTCAAATCGACATTTCTCCAGGAGGAGCGGCGTACTCAAGCGAGGTCAAGATGCCGCTGATTTACCGGTGGACATCCGTCGATTCGAATTTCGTCAATACTGTGGACGCGAGTCAGAAGGTTCAAACGCGATGGAGGATACCTGCTTTGGACACGAACTGGTCGGTATGGTCGAACGAGAGGCTGCTCGTCACGAACCTTCCAATCTCTTCCGGTGATTACGCCATAGAAGTTCAGACAAAAGACACCGCATCGTCTTCCACGAACACTGCCACAGGACCAACTTTCGGTATCAACTCTACACGGCCAAAGGCTTCTGCGGTAGTGAAAGGCTCTGCGTCGGCTTCCATTATCAACAAGCAGTAACCACTACGTGTGGCGGTACACCTACAACAAGCAATAAAACACATTCAAAAGCTGTACTACGATGCAAGAACTAGCCAACGCGCTAACGAACGAAATAGGGAAGCACTTAGTAAACGTAATCATATACCCAGCAGCCGTAGCGCTGTTCTACAAAGTAGTCCAGATCAGCAAAAGAGTTTACGCAATCCACCAATGCTTTATGCCAAACCAAGGAAAAAGCATTGTCGAGCGCATCAAAAGCGTAGAAGACGAGGTAACAGTAATCCGAAAGGGACAACGTTGGCGCGACACAGCATCAACACAGTGCATAGCCATGTTTGAGCTTTCACCGGAAGGAGAGTGCGTGCACTCAAACAGGGCAATGTCCGAATTACTCGGACTGACGCGCGAACAGCTGCTGGGACGAGGATGGCTGGAAGCCATGATCGATACAGCCGAACGGGAGCGAGCGAGAGAAGCCCTAGAAACCGCCGTGAAGTACAACATGCCGTTTAGGGACACATGGAGAATCCACAACAGGCAGACAGCCGAGAGGTTTATAGCAACGGTCGGAGCGCAAATGATTAGAAACAGGGACGGAGAAAAACTGATCATGTTCGGAAGCTTGGAAAGAACTCGAACAATACGCGAAGGCGAGAGAACCGACGCAACAATACCAGCGAGCGAAGAAACTCCAACAACACTAACAAAAGTCCAATGAGAAACATCGCCAAATACTTAGGAGTTCAACAGAAGGCAATCCTGACACTCGCAACCTACCTCATCCTTTCCGTAACGGCTGTCGTTCAGCCGTGGCTTTCGCAGGTCGGGGCGCAAAAGTTCAACGAGATTGTCTATCATCCTCTGGAACACGCCTACGATATCGTCGGCGTGGCCGTCGGCATCATCGTCGGATTAGCTTCGACAGTACGTAGCCTGCTGAATAAGGATCTTCACGCAGGGGTTATCGAGGAAGAGAAAGATCCGAAATGATTCGCGAGGCCGAATCGGGAGTTCTGAGGGCGGTCCAGAAGTGGGCCGCCAAGCAGATCGCCTTGATCCCGGAGTTGATGGCGGAAGGCGTTTTTGTAATGGCAGAGGACGAAGGCGACTACGAAAGCGAATTGGAGAAGCGAATTGCTCGCGGAGTTCTGTCAGTATTCGTCTCGACGCCATCAATGGCCAGAACTGGCTACAAACTTCGAGAAGTGGAAGTCTCGATAAAAACACTCGAAAGCGTCAAAATCCACAGGTCTGGATCTAGGATTGTAAACTGGACTGCGTTGCGAGTAACGGAAGCAATCATTGCGAAACTAGATCACGTAAAAATGGATGCGCAACCTTGGGCGGTATTCGAGGCAACAAGCGAACCAATCCAACTAGAATCACAAGCGCCGTGGCTCGTTTACGAAGCACGACTTACGGCAAGAGTGAAGATCGAAAACAAGTCGGTGTAGAAAGGAAAAGAACATGTCAAAGGTAATGACTGGAGTCGTTGCAGCATACGGAATCGACGGAGCCACGCTAGCGTTCACAGGAAGCGCAGCAACCGACACCGATCCGCAAGGATTTGGACTGACGGACGAATTCACAATCGACGAAGCAAGGAACTCGTACGGATACACAAAAACTCGTACAGCTCGGGACAGGAAGCACAAGTTGACTGTTCGGGCGCTTGTCCAATGGGCCGACGGTTCGCCAACAATGACAGGGGCACTGAAGAAGGGTAAGTTCCCAACCATGCTAGGAGTTGTCACTCTGGCAAATTTCGATAGCACGGATGGAACATTGATCAATGGCGCTTGGAACTATGACGGTGGAGGAACGATCAACGGCGAAGCTGGAGGATACTGGGAAGTAACGCTGCCTCTTTCGCGCCACGGAGACAGCCCTGCCGCATTAACCGCTGTTACATAGCAGTGAGCGTCACGCGCCATTATAGAGCCGATTACGGTGCGGCAGTTTTTCCGGACAGATTCCGTGTCGCCGGAGTAAAATTGCGCCAGTTGACTCTCGGTCACGCCCTACTGCTCAAGCGTCTTGATTCACCGTTCACGGACGAATCGGAACAACAGGCGACGCATGAGCATACTTTGCTGGCTGCATTCGTGTGCTCCATGGATTGGAGGAAAGCAGCCAAACTAGTCAACTCACGATGGCTTCGGTTGTGGATGAAGTGGAAGCTTGCTTGGAGATTGGATAATCCATTGCAGGACATTGCCGACGCGATGCGCTACTTCAGATCCGCCTGGAAATGCCCTCAAACGTTTCGAGGTGATGGTTGCAGATCATCTGGAGTTCGAGGAACTGAGAACGTTCAAATCCTCCTTGCGCATCAAAGAAGGCAGTTTGGAAAGACGCTGGAACAAGCCATGGACACGCCGGTCTCCATTGCGATCATGGACAGGCTTGAGTCAGCGGAGGAGAACGGATCAATTCGCATTTGGTCGTCTGTCCACGATTCGCAGGCCGAGACAATCGAGAAGTTGAAGTCTGGAGAAATTCCGATACCGAAGCCTGACATTGGAGGAGTGCGACGTGACTGATGAACAATATACAGTAGCATTCAAAGGCCAGGACGAAGGCTTTGGAGCATCGGCTCGCGCCGTTGTTCGCGAAATAGGAACAATCAGATCCGCGATCAACTCGTTGCCTTCTGATGCCATTCGAGGAATAGGAGCACAACTGGCGGCAGTATTTAGTTTCGACTACGTCAAAGACAGAATCACTGAAGTCGTTAACTACGGCAGTGCAATTCAGGACACGGCGCAAAAGCTTAACGTATCGACGCAGTTCATTCAAAAGGCCACCTACGCAGCAGAGCAATCTGGAGGAAGCATGCGGAGCGTGACTACCGCGATGCGCGATTTAATGCGGTCACAAGCCGAAGCATTGCGCAATCCAAGAGGACAGGATTCAAACGCTTTCCGTGCCATTGGCGTCTCGATCGAAGAACTGAAAAGGTTATCTGCGGAGCAATTATTCGACAGGGTCGCAAGGTCAATACAGAACGGAAGCGGAACGGCATCCGAAATGTCGGCGGCAATGACAATCCTAGGAAGGTCAGCAATCGAAGTGTTACCGATGATGCGCGAAGGGTTCGCAGATTTGTCGGACCAATTTGTGGAAATTGGAGGTTTGATTGACTCCGAACTGATAGAGAAGCTGGACGAGGCTGGCGACGCAGCACACAGGGCCGGTGTGAAGGCGAAGGGTGGATGGGCATGGTTGGCCGGAAAGGGAATGGAAGGACTAGGTAAAGTTCAGGATTTCTTCGAAAGCATAGTTCAGCAGGCGACGGCAGCATACGATGCCAGGGCCAATCCGGAGTTCTACAAAGGGCTAGGCGGATCAAAGGGAGCCATTGCAAACGCTGAAGAAGCGGTGCGACAAATGCAAAGGAACGAGCAGTCAGATGCCGCATCGGTCCGAAAAGCGAGAAGGGAACGAGCAGGTAGAGGAATCGGTGCCGGAGAGATTCCAAACGCAACCGAAGGAGCAACCGTTTCTGGTGTGGCGGGAAAAATAGCGTCGGACGCACTTCAACGCATCGGTCTTTTCATTGGAGGTGCACAAACGAATCTCGACATTCAGCGGAGGCATCTGAATGTGAGCCAGCAAATGCTCGAACTCAACCGACGTATCGCAGCCATCACGGAAAGGAGTTGGAGTTGATATGCCGGACAATCCTGTATGGACGACAGTTGACGGAGCCTCGCCAATAAACGAGGAGCCGATTGAGCTTGTTTACACTCGGGAGCGAGGGTGGTCAGCAACGTACAGGGCCAGCGGACGTTTGGAGGAGATAAGGACCGAGGCAAACGCGAAGATTGCGGCAGGATGGTCACCGGTTCGGATTGCTTCAAAAACCGGCGGCGACATGCACACGCTTACGGCCGAGAGTTCAACAATTGATCCAACTACAGGACAACCATCAACAAACCCAGACTCACTAGTAACATCAGTCTGGAACATAATTGGGAACGAACTCGAAAAGGATCTTTGGGAAAAGACAGTCATACAAGAAATAGTCTCAGCAATCCAAATTGCTGGAGGAGATCCAGCAGGCTATCACAACGCCGTCGTTTTACGTCAGCTCGTCGACAGCTACCTTCGCGGAACTACAACAGCAACGTACAAGACTCCAGAAGGCGAAGACTCAACCATCGAATTGACGATGGCTTCTATCGTGGCGTTGGTGGACGTATGGACTGTTCTGGAGCCTGTGGAGACGTCATACTTGAAAGACATGATGGCCGCTATGGCGGCCGGCGTTGAGAAGTTTCCAGTAAGCCAGTACGTTTTGGAGCACATTCAAACCGGTCCAGCAACATCAAGCCTTAGAGGAGTAACAGCAAACACCAATCGAGTACACACACGTAGTTACATGTCGAATGTGCAACAAGTCCCAAGCAACAAGCTGGACGAAATTCCGGATGGTGTTTACCTGAAGAAAACTCCAACAGTGATAACCGAAGGCGACAAGCTGACTGTCAGAACTCAGTGGTGGTGGGCTGAATCGTGGAATCGGTTTGCTTTAGGCGAAGCAATAAATGGATGACGTATGGAAGACATCAAAGGCCAAGGAAAGTTTCCAAGGGCAGTGCGTGAATTGCAGGACGAAGTTTTCGCTAGATCGCGAGTCGTCCGAACGCCTAACACTTTAACGGATACAACGACGCGAGGAGTCGCTGTAAGACCAACAAGGAACACAAAATCACAGTCGCAGAACAACCAAGGAAGCACAATCCCAAGGTGGGGATAAAGGAAAGATATGGCAAACGAGAGGACAACGTCAGTTAGCATATCGGTGTCGAAAGGCGGAATTGCAATCAACTCCGGAACATTAAGCAAAACCGGAGACATGACAGGAACCTATTCCGCAACAGAAAGCCAGCTCATAGGAACATCTAACGAGGCACTGAGCTTCAATACAACAGACATCACTGGCGATGTTAACGTGGCAGTTAAAAACATGGACGCTGCCAACTACGTCGAAATCTTCAAAGACAGCGGAAATACTCATCTCCTGTCCAAGCTCAAGGCTGGAGAGTCGTGCCTGCTAATGAACATCCCTCACAATGCACTGTACGGCAGGGCGAACACAGCAGCCGTTTCAATCCAGTTCTGGATTGCGCAAGCGTGATGCATGGCGATTACGTTCACTCGTGCGGTTGAAGTTGCCGAAGGCGATCCTATAACGGCAAACGAGTTTTCGAAACTCGCGGCAGCGTTCAACGACAGACTAACGTCAGGGCTTGGCGACGGGCCTTGGCGTGTCTTCTTTTATCTGTTCGCGTTGTTCCGTCAGGTTAGGAATTCATCTGAGGACGGGTTTGCGTTTCCATCGTTGGGCGAGTTCTTCGAGGTCTACCAACACGTTGACCCTACCGAGTACGAGTGGCCACTGTCAGGACCAGGCGAGGCGGAGGGAGCAAACTTGGCGAGCGTGATGAACGCCTTCGTGTTTGGTGCTGCGGCGTTCGGTCTCGACGATGAAGCGACCCGAATGGCCGAGTTTCCGTGGGACGTAAGCGAGCCATCAGCTGCCGATGCGTGGGAGCTTGCGAAAGCTCAGCGTGGAGCGTGGGATCCGGAAACAGGAGGTATCGCAAGCCCGGCATTCAACGCTGCTCGGTCGCACTGGCGAATCCGGTACAACCGCACATCACCGCACGGAAACAGTTACGGAGGGTACGCCCCGACGCCAACCATAGGGGCGGATTGCGCAGACGCAGCCGAGGTAAACTACGAGTTCAAGTTCACGAACTTGGAGGATGGAAGCACGACGACCTATCCGGGAAGTTGCTCAGAGAATCCTGGAGACGTGGCTGGGATCGTGACTCTACCGTGGGCCTACTATGTGGTCTTGAACGACGGAACGGTGGATATTCTTCCGAGCAATGAGTGGGTCGAAGGTCCGTACACTGGCGAAGGCCGGTTGATGAAGCAGGATGCCGATGGGATCAGCCGGATGCTGAACACGTTTGCTCGCGAGTTCAGGGGCAGCAACGCGCAGAGAACCCTTACGGTTTACCATCTGCAAAAGGCATTCGACTTCCAAAGGTTCGCAAACAAGCAATATCATCTTGCTCCGCAAATCGGAACCGAAACCGGAGGACTCGTCTCGGCTTTCTATCCGTTAGCAAGTATCACGATCGACGCGGACGCAGGAACAAAACTTGGCTGGAACACTGGCGGAACGGAGCGAGCGTGGCACGCTTCGGGAGTGCTGGCTTCCGGCCTCATCTGGGGGACGAATTTACGTGCAAGCGTTGTGGTGGAGTTGGTGGATGAAGGTGAGGTCCTGGAGACCTTCACAGTGTCGCCTGGGGACACTCCGAGGCTGTGGTTCCCTGCTGAGCCGCTCCGTCCGGTCAACCTATCGGTTCGGGTCGCCTCAGCACTCCAGTTCGATGCAAGCGGAACCTTGAACTTCGAGTTCACGGAACTGATGGAGTACCGTCCAAACGTTCACGATTACGCGATCTTTCTGAGATTGGCCACTGTATCGACCGGAACTCCTGATGGCGTTGGAACGAATGAGACGCAGGCAAAGGAAGTCGGAGAAGGCTACTTCCGGACAGGTTGCCTTTGGAACATCAACGGGAAAGGCGACATTGACCCGAAGCCTTCCGCAGTAAATCGAAACGCGATATGGGACGCTGCGCGGAGGTTTTCAAAGTGTGTCCGACTGATTCGACGACAGGAACTATGGACACCGAACGCTTACGCAGTCAAAGACGGCAAAAGCATCCTGTGGTTCAAGCGACGAGTGACAGGAATTGCTGGAGCGGCTCCTGATGCGTGGGATGGAATAGCGCCGGCAGTTGACCGGATCATTTCAGGAGACATCCAGGAAGGCATAACCTACGAATGCCGAACCAGTGCTGGAGCGGTCTACAACGGGAAAACGTACCAAAACGGCGATAGGTTCGTAGGAGTGGCTGGCAAGGCAGAATACAGCGGCGAATGCTGGGAAGCGAACGGCATCAAGGCTGCGGCCCCGCCTGGAGGGTATAGTAATCGGTGGTTGATCGGGTTTGAGTTCAAGCCTTACAGAATCGACGAGAACTCGATCTGGAAACCGTCAGTCGTCGCTGACTACTTCCCAATCCAGAACCGTTGCCATTTGGACGCGCTTGATATCGGAGGGGATCAATCGCTTCGAACGCACGTCGCTTACGGGGAAACATCTTCAGGTCGAGTCAGGTATTCGGAAAGCCCGTCAGGATACAACTACGCGGAGTTCGGAGGATCTGCGTTCTTTGGGTTCCTAAACGCGAACGGAATTACATGCGATCCGCTCGATACCGTTTGCATCGAAGACAGGATGAACTTCTACAAGTCCTGCCGAATCTATGAGCCAGACATTGAGATCGAGGCCGTTGAATGGGAGCAAGGAACAGGCAATGACGAAGTAATTAAGGTGACGCTCAAATCTCGCCTGCATCATTGCGACGAAGCCGACGCCACAATATCCGAGGATTCGGATTCGTGGGACATCGCATCGTTGCAGTCCGAGCCATATCGAAGCCATGAGAACGCAATCCGCGAGTACATCCTTCAGCAAACCAAAGGAACAACACCAGTCTTCAAGATCGGAGATCAAGCCGCAACCGGCTCGCTCGAAACGGAACCGGATAATCCTGTGGCGACCATCTATCCGACCTTCCGACTCACGAAGCTTATTCCGGAACCGTACAGTGATGGTCGGTACACACCACTAAGCCCACGTAAAACTCGGTGCGAACATGATCCAGTAGCCATGATGGAGCTTTACCTTCGCGCAATGTGCGAGGGCTACGTGGACGGCGAGACGACGGCTAGCTACGCATGCGAGAGTGGGACCGTTAGTTTGTTCGATTTCACGTTCGAATCGTTGTGCCTCCAGGCGACAGGAAACCGATGGCTTAATGCGTTCCCGTGGGAAGATGCGACTTTCAATCGGGCCGGACACGGACCACTACCGAACACCGAAATGCTGGCATCTACGTTCAATCAGTTTGTTCGGGCTGTGAACCTGCTCGATACTGTCCGCGTGATGCTACCGTGCAGCGCGGAGAAAGCCGTGGCCACTGCTGACGTAACGGAGAATCTACCTGCATACGCTGGCGACGGAAGCGTGGTGGCATGTGGTGGCGGTGGTGAGGTGTGGCGAGAAAGCACTGTTCTTCCTGTTCCGGAGCCGGATCTAGGAACGGCAGTTTGGGAACCAGCTGGAGGAGGTCACGACATCATATCGTCATCAGTGATGACCGGAGTCTGTAGCGGCACTGACTGGGAACAGGTCACATCCAGAGACGCCGTCAAATTCCGATTCGCTCCGATGGATGCGGACTTGATTTATGCACTACCTGAAACATGGAGGAGCCAGTTCGAAGACGAGCCGCGAGTGCTTGTGCAGATAATCAAAACGCACAAGATACTAACCAGACAAGTCACCGCAGTCTTCGGTGATGCTGAGGATTGCGCAGGAAACAAATGGATCGTTGACGGATCGCATTGGCTGAAGTTCCCTCAGGTCAATCTGGTGTCCGACACCGTGTGCCTAGTTAGTGCTGGATCTTTTACAGCACCTCCAATCGATTCCCCATCGACGTTCTTCCGATCCTCGGCTGGTTGCGTTGGTGGTTGCGAATACCGCTGGAGCATCAGTTTGTTGGTCGGCGCGACGGCAGCACTCACGATTGATATGGTATGAGAGCGTTTCGGGTCACCGCACGACTCAAGAACGGCCCGCGCAGGGCCAGCATGGACCCGCCAGCGCGACAGGAACCGGAGCCAGGGTGGAGGGAGCGGATATGCGGAGCTTGCGACTGGCGAGGCACTGGGAGCCGGTGCATCCATCCGGGGGCAGGATGCTGGAGGTCTGCGACACGGAACGAACCTTGGAAACGGTTGATCAGATGCCCTGACGGAAAGTGGTAAAGACCGTCGCAACAGCGGATTGCGCAAAACGAACAAATTGTTGTCGCTTGCTATTGACTAGAAAACATTTCGTGCTAGATTGATCGCGTCAAACGAAACTGAAACATGAGCGCTCAACATATCGCACTCAGCCATCGCCAAAAGGAAGCCTTGATTCATGCCGCGTGCGAGCGGTTCCGAACGACCGAACCTTACCTGGAGGTCGGCGAAACAGGAGTAGTCGTTAGCCTTGGCGAGCGAATGATCGTGATCGGTGAGGTGTACACGGTCGGAAAAGACCACTACCTAGGAATGGTGCATTACGACGAGGACGTGAACTAATGCAGCCTCGATCCAGCTTCCTGCCAATCCGGGAGGCTTGGTCGGTGTTGACGGTAAAAACTCAAACCAGAAACGAACCATGACATTCGAGAAACTTCAGGAAATCCTAGGACCGCAAGACCCTGCGGAGTGGGCGAAACATCCGAACGGCGGCGGTTGGGTGCAAGTGACGGCAAAAGTTTCGCCGTCAGCTTTCGTCAGCGAGTACACCATTGTCTCCGGCAACGCACAGGTCTCCGGCAACGCACAGGTCTACGGCAACGCACGGGTCTACGGCAACGCACGGGTCTACGGCAACGCACGGGTCTACGGCGACGCATGG
>ERZ724522.1803-NODE-1803-length-10755-cov-4.515327_pt1 | contig 10755 bp, 21 predicted proteins | sample MGYA00376055_ERZ724522 | MGnify/ENA primary metagenome ERZ724522 (study PRJEB28724, sample SAMN07190884) | wastewater metagenome | isolation source: effluent of sewage treatment plant in Hong Hong | place: Hong Kong | collected 2016-03-17 ... | reverse complement strand
TGTCTCATACATTGAATGGATATACGGATAAAGGAACAAAGCTAGAAGCTGGACCATTGGGTGAAGAACAGATAGAACAGGCATTTGAGTCCATGTTGAAGTTTGTGAATGATCTTCTATCAGTTCACTCTAATATTGAGGTATTTGCATGTAGCGGCAATCATTCAGCATTAGGCGATTATATGTTGGTTAGGATGTTGGAACTTTATTTTAGATCTGATAAAAGAATCAAGTTCAACATTACCAATAAGAGAAATATTACCTTTATGGTTCATGGAACATTGTTTTTACTTGAACACGGATATTCGAGCGTTGCAAAGTCCCGCTTACCTTCACCAGGAAAAGGGAGAGAGACCTATATCAATAATTTATTCATGGCAAAGCCGGAGTTGATGCGAGAGGCCAAAAGATTTGCATATCTTTCTGCTGATCAACATCACTCTGAATCCTATGAGTTTACTAATGTTGAAGGTTATATGTTCCCAACACTGGTCGGAGGATGTAGACATGCAGATAATAGTGGATATAAATCAAGACCTAGACAGACTTGTTTAGTTGTTGAAGAAGAAGGTGTCACATCTATAAATCATTACTATTTTGATTAATTGTTCTTGACATCCACTTGAACATGTATGATACTATCACATGTTCAAGACGCTAAAACAACTATTCTGTAAGCACCAATTCAAAAAGGTCCGAGATATTAACCTTGGCCCGGATTATCTAGAAGAAGACGATACTCTTCCAAAATTATTGAATTTTGAGGTCTATATGGAAGAACATAGATGCACAAAATGTGATAAAACGGAACTTCATGAGAAAGCACGACCACTATGAAATATACTTTAGAATATCCTATTAAATCTGTAGAAATTCCTTTTGATCTGATGATCAAAAATCTGTCAGATCCATGCGATAGACCCAGTTTTATAAACTGTTATGAAGGGTTATTGCAACCACCTGCCACTCAGGTAGTTCTGGATTTTATAGAAAACTATAAAAAAGAACAGGGATTTAATAATACGGAATTCACCTATAATGTTCGATGGATGGATACTATTGGAGAAAAATATTATACTGAAAGAGTCCGTTATTATTTTTGGGGAATGGATTTAAGCCAAGAATCTTTAATAAAGTATATTACAAAATGTCAAAAACGGTTAGAACAACTGAAAATCCAGAGAGATAATTTATATTGGTTTCAATTTATAAAAAGGTCTGAATTGGAGGGTGAGATAAACCTTGAATCATGGCGGATTCAAGGAGCATCAGATGCACTGCAAATCGAACATTCTTATCCATCTTTCAGGAGAGATTGGTATTTAGACCTGTATTATTAAAAATGAATTTAGATATTGCTATCAAAAACCTTAAACAAGGAAAAGTATCTGGACCAATAGATATTTCAAAATTTATGTCAAATATTAAAGTAACCCCAAATTTTCTTCGAAATGCAGATCAGATTGTTGAGCACGTAAAACGATTTTATTCGGACAAATTCAGTCCAAGAGAAGGAGCAGATCGGCATACAGGTATTATTACAGGCGTATATTCCCGTTTCTCTACATTGAAGGATGTGAATATGGAACGCCCATTAATTGACCTAATTTTTGGTGACAATGATTTTGATCCAGATCTGAAAGAATTTTATAGCTTTATACAGATTCAAAGATATGAGTCAGGAGAGTTCATTTGCGTCCATAATGATTCGTATGCGGGATTACAAAAATTACATCTAATCACATTAACATCATCAGATACAGATGCATTAATCATTGAGGATGGAAATGGTGGACTGGTCCGTATTCCTGATCAAGCAGGACAATACATTGATTTTGATAACAGTCTATTTCACTGGGTTGATCCAGTGGTAGAAGAACGTCTAACAATGGTAATTGCAGAATAATATGGATGATAAACCGTTGTTATATCTATTAGAAGATTTGGACACATATGTGGAATTATATCGCAAAAAATATTTATCTTGTGCCATAGATTCCTCCGAAGAATCTGAAATTGAAGCTATGTGGAATCTGCTTATTAGAGCATCCAATACCATCAGAATAATTATTAATAAAAGATAATATGAAAGAACGAGCATTAAAAGAAGATGATTATATCAAGATCGTTAATCCGATTTTGGTCAATCGGTTTGGATATCCATTGAATACCCGAATCATTAAAAATCAATTTACATCAGAACAGAGAAAACAGGTTGAAAATTTCTTTAGAACATTTGTAACTGGGCAACCACCTTTAAATACAATGGAAGATCATATGCCCGAAGAATTAATTGATTTTGCATATGAATATAAACCAGATGGACTAGGACAAGTATTTCATGGACTTGCATACGGAATGCTCAAAGCAAAAGGACATGGAGGGAACGAAAGAAAATTATATACCCAAGAATTTCCTGAACTTAAAGATGGTATTACCCAGATTATTAAAAGAAAGGTTGTAAAGACAGGTAAAAGAGTTCCCAGCAGTGGATGGTATGATTATTGGGGAGAATATGACTATGAACCTGGATATCTGGAAAATGAGCAGACACATGTTCTATACCAAATCGGAAGAGTTTATGTTGGACCAGATGAATATTATTTGACTAATGACAATTACAACATTCTAGTTGAAAAATTGAAAACAGGTGTTAGTATTACTACTGTTCCAGAATTTCCGATCTATATTGAAAAGAAAAATGTGGTTTTAAGAAAAGTATCATTCCAATAAAATATGCCTGACTTTGAATATAAATATTTTGAAAGAAACTTGATATGTCCACTTGACAACAGTCGTTCAGGGAGGTATACTATATTCACGTATCCAGATGAAGATGAATTAACTGCATACCACGAAGACACCAGAATAGAATATTATTTACATAAAGAGAAATTTAAGGAATTATATAAAAAAGCATAACATGAAAGAAAATTTAGATCTAATATCAGATATTTTTATTGAAAACCAGATGTATTCCGGACGAATGATTAGTCATTCTAAAACGCTATATCGGATGGAACATCCAGATAATGAACTATATTTTAATGCAAATATCTTCACTGAAGAAGATGGTAAGGTCTGGTGGGGTGATCTGGACTATACTTTGGATAAAGAGCGGTTGGAAGCTATTACAAAACAAATTGGTAAGAAGCTATATATTTTGCGTGAAATGGATGGCCGTGTTGATAACGAGGTTTTGGATGTGGAGAAGATTAAAGAGCGGGCCAAACAAATTGTAAGATAATATATGAAGACACCAAATACCTTAGAAGAATCTCATACTTTTTTAGAAAAATTACTTGGGGATGAAGATATTACATTCATTGATAAAATGGTTGATGTGCAGGACATGTGCAAATACCATTTCACCTTGGGGCGGAAAATCAGGAATGATTGGGGGCTTTGGGCAGGCGGACCGTTAAAAGACTATATGAATGGTCTCGGTTTTTACCATCCTGATGATATTTCTGCCACAATTTTAGATACTTTTTGGTGTAAAAGACATGAAAAACCATTTGATTTAGAAATCAAAGCAGAGTATTATAAACAATATTGGGAAAACACACAAACAGAGAAAAATTTTACAATAAGAATTCCATTAAAATAAAACATATGAAAATAATACTAGAAAAAAGCGAAACCGCAGAAAACAAATCCACCAATTATTATGTAGTAACCGATATCAGCTACTCCATGGTTAGGGATATCAATGTATTGAAGAAAACTCTTCAAGCAATGAAGACGCTAATTGGTCCGAAAGATACAATTACATTAGCATGGTTTTCTGACGATTATGATTGGGTTGTAAAGGGTGCAACACTTAATGCCAATACGTTTGATAAACTCGTTGATAAGAACATTTATGCCCGTGGTTGCACATGTTTTTCCGAAGTCCTATTATCCTTATCCAAGGTTATCGATGATGTAAGCACATCAACTGGCAATACAAATAGTTCTGTTTTATTTTTGAGCGATGGCTGGCCTAACAGTGGTGGTGGACACCAGGAAATTGTAAAGATTTGTAAAGATCTTAAACCGGTTGTTCAAGAAACCCGAATTATTGGATATTCTAATTATTATAATCGTGAACTCCTAATCGAAATGGCGAAATCCATGAACGGTCAATTTAGCCATATTTCTAGCCATGTAGAATTAGAAAAAGATTGCACAGAATTTATGAAGAACAAAAAAGAAGTAAAAGTGATTAAACTTGATCAAAAATATGATTATCTATGGCAAGTTACAGACAGCGAAGTGAACATCTATACTCAGAATCCTGATCTATCTGTTGAAGTTCTGAATACAAAGAATGAGAGTCAGTTGTTTGGTATGAATCTCGATGAACTAGAATTGCTTCTTCGAGACTTTTCTTCCATTCGCTTTGTCCAATTGGATGATCCAAAGTTCGTATATTCTCTGGCAACCGTCCTTTCTAAGGCAAATAAGGCTAATCTAGGCGTCCAGTTACTTCGTGCTGCTGGTGATACTAAATCCGCTAAGATGCTTCAAAAAGCGTTTACTGTGAGCCAAAAAGGACGGGCAGAGAACGAATTGATTTTCAAGGCTATTAGCCTGAATGAAGTTGATCTCCAACCAGCAAAGGATACTAAACTTCTTAAAGACTTCTTGAAAGAAATTGAGGATGGTATTCAAAATGGAATCTCAATCAATACTTCTGCCAGTTCTTATAATTCGACTACTAAGAAGAAAAAAGATGTGGGTGTCGTTAAATTTGAAAAATCTGGAAATCTAGCAAAGATTGTAGAAATTAAGGGTAATGAAAATCGCCCGAACATCAATTTCCTAACTGTCCGTAAGGGACACATTACCGAGATCTTGGATGAAAGTCTGAGAAATCGGGTTGATGCATTTAATCAATTTGCGCCTGTCAAGATCAGTCTTCCATTGGAATGCGAATCATTTAAGAATTATACATTGGTTTCTAATGGTGATTTCAATTTTGATTCCCTGGTATTGGATTTACAGGATGGTAAATTTGCAGCAGTGGTCGAACCCAAGGAAGATATTGAGTTATTTGATCCACAGACGAAGGAAATCAGTATTCAGGATTTTGTAAACCTGAACAAGAATCTGATTCAGACAAAGGCCCATGTTTCGATCCTTAATTGGTATATTAAGAATAATTCAGACATTAAACATCGTGATGATTTGCGTGAAAAATGGGGTAAAGAGGGTGCAATGCTATTGGAAGAAATGGGATTGGATTATAAGCTTCGTTATTCTCCTGCAAAGGAAAAAGAAGAACGGGCGGAAAATGCAGATTGGATTCCGATGATAGCAATTGATACCTATATCAAGGGTGCAAGCAAGATTTCGGCTAAGGATTCGTTTGCTAAATGGGAAAAGAAGAAAGCACCAAATGCAGTTGAAATCCAGATGTTCCAATTGTTTGAAAAATATGAGAAGATGAAGAAAACTCTGCCAACCAATGATTTGTTTGTCAAGGCTCTTCAAACAGAATTAGAGGGTCTTACACAGACTGTTAAGATCCTTTCCCAAGAAGTAGCGAACCAAAAGTTCTTTATTATTTCCAATAATAGTTGGTTCACTGGAGTTGATAAGAGTGATTCCTTTGAGTATGATGGTCTGGTCGTGAATACAAAAATTGAAAAGGAATACGTTTAATATGAAACCTATATATTTTATTTAACCTTAATATGTTGCGGCCTGCTAGGTGCGAGTCATATTGCAACCAATTGGCAATCGGTGTTACTTGGAAGTATTTTATTAAACGGATTTTGGACAATTGTTAGTAATTCTGAAAAATAATATGGATAAAAGTTTTATTAAAAAGTTAGAACAGGTTGAATATGCGATTAAACAGCATTATGAAGGTTCACCATTTAACGATTTCTGTGATTTAGATACATTGATTTCTGTTTGTGATCACTTTATCAAAAATTATCATAAAAGTATGAAAATGTCAGATCAGCAACGGGCTTTGGAAGAGTATTATAGGACCGATGTTGATTTCTAAAACAACCAAAATAAGTAACCACATGGATCAAAAACCAGACTTTACTAATTTTGATAAATGGGAAAAGGAAAATACGCAGTTCATCAAAGAAACACAGGGATTTCCTAAAATGCCGATTTCTCCTAATCAATTGAAAAATCAGAAATTAGGAGAAATCGTGCAGTATATTAATGATGCAACTAAACTGGATAAGGTTTATCTGGTAAACGAAATAACTAAAGCAATTTTGATCGGACAATGAAAGTCTCTCTACTTTTTAACAAAACTACTCGTAAGTTCATGGCATTTTCAGATGTCACTTCACCATTCCTCAATACTGGAAATGTGTTGGTGAAAGAAATTGAGATTGATGACGATCAGATGAATCTTGCGCGATTTCGATATGAAGGTGATTATGACGATGGTAAATTAATTGATCTATTTGCGGAAAAGAAATCAATTGTAACCGAGGAAGAAATTGATCAAAAATATGACAATCTTCTTTATAGAAAATATAGCCAGAGTGATATCGTGCTGTCTATGCATTCGAATGATGTGCTGGCAGAACAGATTAAAGAATGGATGAATAAACTTTGGCAGAAAAAGCAGAAAGAGATTGACATGTATAAAAACAGTAATATGTATATATATGAAAGTAGAGAACTACAAAAAAAACGACAGGAGGAGATATTGAAACCATGAGTGCAGGAAAAGGAGATAAACCAAGACCAATGGATAGAAAGAAATACGAGGAGAACTATGATCTGATCTTTAGAAAGCCCTTGCAGGTAGATGATGGATTTATTGAACAGGATGTAAAATTAACTTGTTGTGGTGGAAGGTGTGGAAGTTCACCAGTATATAACACTGCACAGATGTTTGATGCTATTTCTGATCATAGCGAACGTTCTAGGAAATTGTTGGAAACTGAGCAGATAGATATTAACAGTCTTATAGAAAAACATGCGTCGAAGAAGTCTTAATTCCCCCATCAAAAAAGAAAACAAGAAGATTGATCAGTTTCTTCTTGATCTTTTTCGTCTTTATAAAAAGCATAAACTAGTGATTGTTCAGAAGAACAAGAAAGACCCGTTCATTATTGCTAATTGGTCTAAAGAAGATGAAGAATGGATGCGTGATGCGGTCGATGGAACGACCACGATTAAACCAAAAGAAGATACAAAATTATGAAATATAAGCTATCAGCAATTTTATGTGCAACACTATTTCTTAGTGGATGTGCAACTAATTACATGGGTGATACGAAACTACAATGGTGGATTAAAACACATTCCTTAATACCTCCGTTTGAATTACAACCTTAAAAATTATGATTGTTGAAGGATTAGAATATTATCTACAAGATTTGGAAAATGACGAAAATTTCCAATATTGTGAGCAATGTGATTCATGTGGGCATCATCCTTGTTGCTCTGTTGACAGATGTAAATTTATGCAATGTATGTATAAAGATAAAAACTTAGAGGATTATCATACATTGGTAGATGAAAATGAGGATTTACGAGAAAGTCTCATCAGAGCATTAGTGTTTATTCGGGACAAAACTACGATGTTGTATCCTTCATTGAAAGATGCTCATAATATGAGATGGATGATGAACAAATTTTTAGATTAAACTTGACATTGTAAACATTTTAGACTATCATACATAACTTATGCGACTAGCAGTGTGTTCAACTCAGAATAATGGTAAGACTACCCTTGTAGAGGCTTTCAAGAAAAATTGGCCTATGTATAAATCCCCGGAAAAGACATATAGGGATCTGATTAAAGAAAAGGGATTGAATATTAACCGTCAGGGAGATGTCGAATCTCAGGCAATTATTAGGGATGCACTGTTCGAACAAGCTCATCAGATGGCAGATGAGAAATTTAGTATTGTAGATCGAAATATGTTAGATAACATGGTTTATTCTATGTATTTGGCACAGAAAGAATTAGATAGTTTGGCACATATTGAGGACGAGGATGAGCGAGATCAGATGGTGAAATTCTCTACGGATTTTATTTCCGAATCTATTAAGATGTGTAGAGAGGCAATGAGAAAATGTGATATTATTTTCTGGCTTCCTCTTAATTCGGGAATCAAATTGGATGACATTACTAATCCAAATAGAGATACAGATGCTCAATTTAGGATTGAGATTGATAATATCTTCCAGAGTATCTATCAAACTTATCAACAAACTGGAACATGTTTATTCTTTGATCCGACCGATCAACCGGCGATCATTCCACTTCAAGGAGATTTGGCTGAAAAATTACAGACAATCGCAGAGTATCTAGGAGAAGACGGAAATCTGGTGGAAGAAGAAAGTATTTTAGCATCATTGGAACAAGAATATGATAAACTTCAATTATTAAACGAATTCCAAGCAACGATTAAGAAATGATATGACACCCGAAGAACAAAAACAATTGGCGATCAAAGAATACGAAAAATCTTTGATTGAACAACAGGAAAATAAGATCCTTCAAGCAGAACTTTGTAATTTAAGACAATTAGCACGAATAAAAGAGCATTTTAAATACTGGAAATCTGTATTTCCGTCTATTGAAATCTCAGAAGAAAAGGCATGTTATATTTTATGTGGATATGAATTTGAAATGACTGACTATGCCCATGGTGCGATGGAGAACTATTTGATTTGTCCAAATAAACAACTACCTATTGGAAATACTATATCAAAAATATATGGTTATATTAAAACGCCAGTTGATTTAGGACGTTTCTTACGACTAAATGAAAATCCACCAGAAGAAACTAAAACTGTTACAGTTGATATTCCAAAAGGATTTACTGCTTATGAAATTGAAAAGCTTGTAAATTCTCTTTCACGATAATAAATAAGATACACTTATGAGATTCGAAGGAAATAATACTATTATGTGCAAAAAGGGGTCAAATTGCGGATGCCCTACTATTCATCCAAAAGATGAAGGATTTGAGATCACTGATGATTTTGGTGGAAAAATCAAACTATCTGATGATGAATTTTTTATGCTGGAAGAAGCAGTTCAAGGTTATAAAAAGTCTAAGAAGTTAGATAAAAATATTTAGGTCGTGGTTGGCCTAGTTCGAGGTGACATCTGAGTGTATATTATGTTCCTGAAAATTCCGTAGAATGTTTAGTTCTACGGAATTTTCTTTTGTTAATTATAACACAAACTTATTTTCCGTATATTTCAAGTCTTTCAACTAAAAATTTAACAAGTTCTGAACGCTTGATATCAGAAACATCAAATCTTCTGAAATGAATACCATATTCTTGTGCCTTTTCATCCAGAAGTTTAGAATACACTCTTTCAAATTCACCAGATATTTTAATATCAGTTTGATGAGAGTCACCCATTAGAAAGATTTTACAATTATCTGCACATCTAGTTAAAATAGTTAAGAGTTCCTTATAGTAAATATTTTGGCATTCCTCCACTATAATTACACAATTTTTGAAATTTCTTCCACGTAAGAAACCAATAGGAGCAAATTCAATTTTACCAGATTCTTCTAATTCTCTTAATTCTGGCTCTGCTACAAAGTTGGAACATGCTTCAAAGGCCGTTTGGAACCATTCTTCTACTTTAGATTTTTTATCACCTGGAAGATAACCTAAATGTGAATACGAGGATTCAACGACACTTCTAATATATATGATTTTCTCTATCTTGTCTTTATTAAGCAATTGCAGGGCGGAGAACATCGCACAAACCGATTTACCTGTTCCTGCTGGTCCTTCCACAAACACCGCTTTGGAACGATAATCAGACATTGTTTTGATCAATTCTAGTTGTTTATCCGTCCATTTGAACGGTTCATCCATAGATAATGAATTCTTCATTTTAGTGGAATGCTTAAAAGAATTAGCAAGGAGGTCTATTTCTGTCGATGTTTCTTGTTCTTCATCAAAGAATTTTTTATTTTTATAATATTTATTTTTCTTTGATCCGGCCTCTCTCGCAAGTTTTTTTGCCATCTGGTTATTATTTATCAAATGCTCTTCAGTTTATCAATGTCCTTTTCCGTCATTAATAAAAATGTATAGCCTTTTAATGCACACCATTTTCGACATGCATCCCACTTAGCAGTATTGATTGCAAACTGAATTTGATCATATAAAATGGTTGAAGGTTTTGCATTTCCGTGTTCTTTCAACATCGTTTGTTTGTGCGGTTTGACCTCGACCAAGAATTTTTCGGTCTTTCCGTCTTTCATTCGGACTTTCATATAAAAATCCACAAAATATCTAGCAGGTTGTCCAGTAGTAGGTTTAATATAAGGAATGATATGACCCTCCGAATTCCATTCAATAACATTTGGATTTTTATCTAATGCCAACATGACACTTAATTCAAGTCCACTTCGATAAAAAATTTCCGATTTATTTAGGCATTTATCCTTATTGATGGGCTTGTATATACCTTGTTTAAATTCCTTAAATGTTCTTTTCTTAGGCATCTAAGTTGATGATCCGGGCTTTTCCCTGTGCAAGAGATTGAATCTGTGCTTCTTTATTATCAATGGTATTCTGCATTTTATTCAATTCATTTCGATGAAAATAATATTGAACAATAAAAGTTGCAATTGGTAAAAATGCTTCGGCAGTGATTAATTTGGTGAAAAAACCTCCAACTAGTGCGCCAACCACTAATACTGCTAAAAGGGCCTTAATATTTGATTCTTGAAATACGGTTTCCATAATTTTTATTTAGCATTTTCCAATGCGGCTTCCAGTTCTTTGATTGCTGCTTTTAAT
>ERZ724522.1800-NODE-1800-length-10774-cov-3.768449_pt1 | contig 10774 bp, 10 predicted proteins | sample MGYA00376055_ERZ724522 | MGnify/ENA primary metagenome ERZ724522 (study PRJEB28724, sample SAMN07190884) | wastewater metagenome | isolation source: effluent of sewage treatment plant in Hong Hong | place: Hong Kong | collected 2016-03-17 ... | reverse complement strand
TCCCGTAGTAGCGCAATGTGTCGCTCGTCGTGCCGACGCCGCCGGCCGAGTCGAGCAGCGTCATGCTCTTGTGTTGCGGCACGAGCACCGTGCCGCGCCCGGCTACCCAATGCGCCAGCGTCGCCATGTCAGACCACGTCTGCGCGCGCACGGGTGCGCCCGTCGCGATGTCGGCGATTACGACGTGGGGCCTGTCGAGAGGAACGCGTCCGTCCAGCGTCATGGCAGCACCAAGAACTCCCTCGCGTGGCAGCCGTAGAGCGTGTCGGTCGACGTGCCCTTGGCCACGATCTGTAGGCACACGCTCGTCGTGTACACGTACGCCTCGGACCCACCGATGCCGTCGAGCGTGCGCACGCCAGCGCGCGCGCGATCGATGAGACCGCGCGTCGGCTTGATGCTGCCGCCGTGAGCAAGCCATGCGGGCCCCGCTACCGACGTGAACAGCATGCAATCGTCCGGCGGAACGAACGCCCCTATCCCGCCGTCTGACGACGTGGTCTCGTCCGGAAGGCAGAGCTTGGCGCCCCACGTCCAGTGCGCCGCCGTTGCGTAGATGTCGACGCTCACCTGGTACGCCACGCGCTCGCCCTCGTAGGCAAACACGGACAGGTCGAACGGCCCATACACCTGCACGACGTAGAACTCCCCGGTTCCTGCCGACGCGATGTCCGCCGTCGGACCTGCGTTGCCGGTGAGTATCGATCCGTTGACCGACATGTCGTTCACGAGCACCTTGCTGTGCGCCTGATCGGCGAGGTGCATCAGGTTGTTCGCGAGCGCATCTCTCACGCTGAACGGGGACACGGCCCTTTGCGCGTCGAGTGCGCTCGACGTGAAATACCGGCGGCCACCCCTGGGGCTCGTGTAGCTCATGCGAACACCCACCCTGTCACGTCCTGCACATCGATGTAGTCCACGAGGTGCGACACGTCCGCGACGTGGGCGTATCTGGCCAGGCTCTCTCCTCTGCTGTACGCGTCAGCGTCGCCCGCCACGAGGAACCACTCGTCTGTCCCTGGCGTCCACGTGCTCGAGAAGGTCACAACCACGGTGTCCGCGTCGGAGATCGAGTCCACGACCCCCTCCACCTCTACCGTGCTCGTGGTGTCCGCCTGAGCAGCCCTCACCACATCTCCCACGCTGAGGTGCGATGCGATGTCCGCGCCCCCGTCGGGCGCGTAGAGGTAGCCCGAGAGCGTGAGGTCGATCGTCCACGTGTTGCCGCTCGTGTTCGTCTGCGACGCGACGAGGATGCCCAGGTTGTAGCCGGCGAAGGCTTCGGTATGCATGACGATGCCGAGCGTCACGCGGCCCGAGGCGAGCTCGAGCGCGTGCGAGACGATCATGCCCACTCGCGACGAGATCGAAGAATAGCCATCGTCCGGGTCTGGCAGGAGCGACGTGCTCACCGCGATCGAGTCGCCGATGCGAGCGTCCATGTAGCGCGCATCGGTCGTGAGCAGGAGAACAACGACAGGCGAGCCAAAGAACCCAAACGCCGACATTGCGAGCCGTTTGATTGACTCCCTGTCGATCGTATTCCAGTCGTCGCCGCCGGTGTAGTATCCGGAGCTCGTCGAGAGCTGGGCGATCTTGAGCGTGATCGGCGCTCGCGTTGCGCTCGTGGTCTGCACATCGCGATACGTGATCGTGCGCTTGTCCCACTCACCCGTACGAGGGTCGTACCCCATCGAGTAGCTCACCTGCGCGAGCGTGCCGTGCGGGGCGCGCTCGAGCGCGGGTGAGATGATCGCGGAGTCGTCGATCGTCCACGTCGCCGCGTCTGTCGACAGCGGAGGGCGCAGCCGATCCCACTCGATCGACCCGGTGAGCCCGAGTCGCTGGTAGGCTCCGATCACGAGCAGCTCTGGCACGACGAAGTCGCCAAGGGTGCCGTCGCCCTCGAACGCGAAGAATCCGCGGTTGTGCGCCAGCGGCTCTGCGACCACCGCTGCGTCGACGTCTGTGCTCGGCAGGATGTCGGACCCGTCGATCAGCGGCATCGCACCCGCGTTGCAGGTGTCCGGAGAGTCCAGGATGAGCTGTGTCAGCAGATCGACCACGGACCCAGATGCGATGAACCGCCCCATCTCGAACGAGGTGCGGATGTTGTACGGAACGAGGTTTCGATCGCACCTCAGGAACGCGTTGCGCCCCGACACCGAATAGACGCTGATCGGCCTCGGATCGTCGCCCCAGTCGTCGCCGTGCGGGATTAGGACGCTCGCCTCCGTGGGAGCGACGAGGCCGGCCATCGGGAGCAGGTACTCGAGCGACTCAAGACTGGTGTCTGGAGGCGTGTGGTACGGCATCCAGAACGCGTACTTCCCAAGCGTGCCGCGTGGCACGGGCGACGGGATGGTGAACGAGAATCGCGTGGTCACTGGAGGAGACCACGAGCGGTCTCCCATCATCGTGTCGATCTCGGTTCCTCCAACCGACCAGTGCCCTGGGCTCGTCGTGCCGCCGAAAGAGATCGCGCGCTCCAGCACGCTCTGATAGCCGTCCGAGATGTACACGCCGATGTTGACCGGCGACGACGAGGCCGTGACGTAGACGATCTCGATCGCATCTTGTCGCGCCTGAGCTTGCAGGCGTGCCCCGCTTCCGAGCGAGATCGAGCCAGCGGAGAGCGCCTGAGTCAGCATCGTGGACACGGCCGCGGCGAACTCCTCTTGCGTCTCGTAGAAGCCGTCGATCTTCTGGGTCCCGCGCTTCTCTTCGGCGCCGCTCGGATACTCGATCACGGTGATGACAAACGGAGCGGTGTTCGTGTACTTGATCCCGCGCGCCCCGATTGCTCCGCTCAGGTCGCCTCCGATCGGCTGTGCCAGGAGACGCGTCATCGGATCGACGTGGAACGACACGACGCCGCCCGACCACGCGGCCTCCGTCGAGACGATGCCCTTCCATCGGAGCGTTCCGTCGCCCTGCGGATCGTCGCCGTCGCCGTAGAGGTAGAGGTAGCACCGGCGCCCCTCGAGCGACCTGGGGATCTCGGTCACGAGCGCGTCGCCCAGGCCCTCGCCGTCGCGAGCGAAATGCGCTTGTGCGAGCGTCTGCCAGTATCCGCGCGTGCAGCTTTGCAGATCGTTCCCGCTGATCGATGTGTATTTGATCGCCTCTGTCGCGATGTGCACGACGCCGGAGCCAGCGAGTCCGACGACGGATCGGAGCGTGACCGTTGTGTCAGTCGGCGTGATGTCGGCCGCGAGGAAGAGCTTCGTCTGAGGTGTGCGCGTGAGGTACTGCGTGGGACGCCCGTGGCGCGATCCTGCGATGCGGTCGAGGTTCGCGATCTTCGCCTCGAACCCGGTCGCCTCGAGCGTCGCGCGCATGAGGTCGGCCGATGCGCCGATCACGATGTCATCGAGCTGTAGGCCACGCACGCGCACGCGACCATCAGCGGTCGTCTTTTCCATGCGCGACGCCGAGACGAACTCCGCTCCGAGGCCTTCGACCACGAGCCTAGCCGAGATCTTGCCTCGTCCAGTCGCTGAGATTCGGGCGAGAGTCATCTGTTACCCTGGTAGCGCAGCGGCGACCGCCGCGTAGATGGTGGACGCCATGGCCGGATATCCGGTCGCCGTCTGATCTGGGTGGAGGCCATCGCTCGTGGTGGGAGCGCCGATATCGATCAGCGTGGCCCCGCGACTCGTGCACAGCGCGGGCAGGAGGCCGTTGAGCTCGGAGAACGTGTCCCTCGCCGCCCAGTACGACGCGATCGCGCTGGTCTGCGGCACGACGACCGTCTGCACGAAGACCTTTGCCTGCGGAGCGCCTGCCGTCGTCCAGTCGATCACGTCCCCGAGTGACATGATTGCCTGTGCCGCGGTGCGGCCCTGGCCTCCGTCTGCGATGCCACCGACGTCGTTCGCTCCCCATCCGATGATGACCACTCGCGGCCTGTACGTGGCGCAGTCTGTCTGAACCGCGCTCGTCTGCTGTGATGCCGCGGTCGCGATCACAGCCCTGTGAGCGCCGTACGCGTCTGACAGGGGGCCGACGTACGAGTAGCCGATGCCCGCGGACGTGAGGGCACTCGCGAGCCCTACGCGCCACCCGCCGAGCTGCGAATACCATCCAAGAGTGATGGAATCGCCCATCACCATGATCCGGCCCGCGCTCTTCACCCACGACGTCATGTGATCCTCTGGACGTAGACGTCGCCCGTCTCTGTGAGGGTGAGCGACCCTAGGCGATCGGACCACGCGCTCGCGGTGGCGATGTCCGCTGCGACGTGCCGCTGATCTTCACCAGGCAACTCTGGGTACACGAGGCCCACCGTGCGGCTCATGATCGACTCTGCGTCTGTGGCGACCTCGGACGCGCTGAGCGCGTCGGACGCCACTGACAGACACACGATGCCGATATAGCCGTTGGCGAACCCGCCCGTCCTGTACTGACCAAGCGTGAGCCGACCATTCACGCCTGGATCCGTGATCGTGACTGCCGACGACGCTGCGCCCACCTCGGCGCCGCCCATGTACAGGCGAGCCACGGTATCGACTGTCAGGTGAATGACGAAGAGCTTTCCCACGTCGCCTGCGGCGAACGTGTATCGCGCCGTCTCGACGTATCCGCCGCTTCCGCCGACGAGCACGGAGATCGCGCCGGACGCGAGTCCGGTCACGATGCGCCATCCGTAGAGAGACGAGCCCTCATTGCACGCGATGATCCGCTGAGTGCCGTCTGGCACGCCGAGAAGCATGCCCACGAGCCTGACCGTGCCGACGCTCCATCTTCCTGCGCCAGCCGCTGACTGGTAGTAGCGCAGGCTGTCGGCCCAGCCGTACGCGTAGTAGTCGGACTCATAGATCTCTGTCGACCCGAGCCTCCATGCTCCGATCGGCACGCTCTGGTGTCCTAGGTAGTCGGAGCTCGCCATCCGCGGCCTCAGCGTGCAGCCATCGGATCGCAGCATGCAGACGACCGCCGTGCTGCCTCCGACGCGCGGGTCTCCGGACACCCACACCGGCTCGATCGTCCTGCATCGCGCAAGGGCGCGCTGCCACGTCCAATCATCCGACGTGACTGACGCATTCCAGATCTTTGCCTGCGCTTCCCACGGCACGACGAAGTCAAGCTGCGTCGGAGTGCCAAGCGACACGATGCCGCGAACAGATCCGTCGGATCCGATGAGGTCCTCGCCGTCCAGGTCTCGCTCCGACTCGGCCCACTCCGACCATCCGATGTCCGCAACCGTCCAGTGCCACAGCGGCCTCGTGGCACCGTCCGCGTGCTCTGTGCAGTCGTAGCTTGCGGCGCCGGACAGGCTCGACTCGTTGATCCCGAGCACGCGCTGCATCGCCGTGGAGATCGACGTCAGCGCGAACGCGGTCACGCTGCCGCCGTACGCGCTGATCGTGTATCCCGGGCCAGCCGGATCGAAGACCACGGAGTACGTCGCGTTTCCTACGGCGTTCAGCGCGCCCTCGAGCGCGTCGCCGAAGTTTGTGTATCCGGTGTCGAGCGTTTCGCTCTCTCCGGTGATCGGATCCTCTGACGTGTACGTGCCTACGGCCACGTGGTGCATGTACTGTCCGGTCATGGAGATGGCACCGGTAGCACCACCACCTCCGGTCTCCGTGAGAGTGCACGAGATGGCGCCGAGTCGCGCCGCGTCGAAGCCCCACGAGATCCACGCAGTCATGCTGCCCTCCCAAACCGATTGCGCGACGCGCGTAGCGCGCGCTCGAGCTCGCGGCCTGTCTCGGCGCGCGTGCCCGTGATGACCGCGGGCGCGTTCATGTTCACGACGACGCTGCCTCCTCCGCCCTCCGCCGAGCCCTGCGGCCCGAGCCGCGGAGCCTTGCTCTGTCCGCCGCTCGACGGCACCGGGATCGCAGCGCCGGCCGCGCCGAGGCTCACGCCGAGCGCGATCTTGCCGGCGCCCTCAGCGGCCTTGGTTGCTGCCGCCGGAGGATTGAGCACCGCCGAGCCGATGGCCGTGAACAAGGCGCCGACGCCCTCGGCAATCATCTGGCCACCGAACTCGATCGCGATGCTCTTGAAGCCCTTGATCACCGCGACGCCGAAGTCCTCCTGGCCCTGGATCGCAGTGGTGAACGCGGACGCGATCACGCCGCCGATGCGCTCTCCCGCGCTCGTCCACGCGCTCACCTGCTCCTCGATGCGCGCCATCTGCTCTTCGTGCGCGCGCCGCTGCGCCTCTGCGACACGCCGGATCCCTTCGAGCTGCGCGCGGTCAGCCATGCCAGGCGCGAATCCTCGGTTGCGGCTCTGGCGCGCTTGGTCTGCGCGCTCGAGCTCGAAGTCCGTCGGTCGCCCGTCGTCGCCGAGACCGAGGGCGAACCCGATCGCGTCGTCCTGGCCGCGGCCTCGCGCGAGCGCGAAGATCGGATCCTCGGTCGGTCGACGACGCGAGCCGCCGCCGCGGCGCCGGTTCGCGCCGGTCTCGCTGAGCTCTCCCTGGATCGTCTGGCCGATGCCCTCTGCCTCGGCGGACAGCGCCGCCATGCGCTCTCGCAGGCCAGGCAGCTCGAGGCGCTCCATCGAGGATCCGCGGCCGCCCGACAGGAACGCGATGCGATCTGCGAGCTCCGTGATCTGCGCGTTGAGGTCGGTGAGCCCGCGCGCGCGCCCGGCCGTCGACACCTCGTTGACGAACGCGCGCATGCGCTCGCCGGCACCATCGAACGCCGCGCCCATGTCGAGGGCCGCGTCGGCACTGCGCCGGGCCTCCTCGGTAACGTCGCGGATCGCTGGTACCGTCGGCGTCAGCGCCTCGCCGAGCCCGAGCACGGCGCCCGTCACGCCGCCGAGCACGCCTCCGAGAGGGCCAAACGCGGACCCGAGCTGGATCCCGGTCGCCGCGAACCGCGACATCTGCCCGACGACGCGCCCGCCCTCTGACTCGGTGCCGAGCGCGGCGGACACCTGCTGGAGTCCGCCCGCGAGCGCCTGCATGCTCTGGTGAAGACGCTGCTGAATCTGCTCGCTCCGCGATGCGATGTCGGAGAGCGATGACATCGCATCTTCGGCCGACGACGCAGCGCGCTCTTGCTCCGCGAGCGCCTCTCCGGTGCGGTCGAGCGCAGACGCGAGATCGAGCTGCTCTTCGGCCGCCTGCTCGACGCCGTCGATCTCGTAGACGATGCGGACGCGCCGTTGGATCTCACCGGCCACGAGCCACCTCCCGCGCCTTGCGTTCCATCTCCGAGACGTCGGCGCGACCGGACTCGAGCGCGCGCGAGAACACGAGCACGCCCTCGACGAGCCAGTTCGGCGGGTCGTCTCCGATCACCGTCGCGAGCTGGCCCTTGTCGTATGCCGTCCACGCGTCGATCACCGCTGCCACCTCCGGATCGCTCCATGCTCGCCACGGGCACTCAGGGGGCTCGCCGCCGCAGACCGACCGGACCGCAGCCAGAGCCCCGAGCGCCGCTTCGCCCATGCGAGCGCCGACGGTGCGTCCGTCGGACCACGTCTCTCCCTCGCAGTCGCAGCGGTACGCGCGCCGCAGCTCGACACGAGCTCCGCGCGCCTCCGCATTCATCCCTCCGAGGCCGCAGGCGCCTCCGCGGGCGTGCTCTGCGTCGCGGCTTGCCGTGCCTGGCTCAGCTCCGCAGAGAGGGAGGCTCGCTGATACGCGGCCCACACGAGACGCGAGGAAGGCCGCACCGAGTAGCCTCCCGCGCAGTCGAAAGGGAGCACGCTCCGCTCGAGCACGAGCCCTCCGATCTCCTGGTGGTCGGCCACGCCCCACTCGTCGGCCTCGGCCTCCGTCATCGCGACGTAGTCGAGCGCATCGGTGCGCGCGGGCACCCACGGGCCCTCGGGGCGGCCTTCGACGCGCCGCACTCCGGCGCGGAACGCGCGGTAGACGCGCTCGAACTCGTCGCCGGCCGCCATCGCCCACGCGTACGCCTTGCGGGTCAGGCGCATGCAGTGGAACCGCAGCGGGACGCGGCCCGGACGGAGCACGAGGCTCGCCTCATCGCGCATGTGAGGCCACGTCTCCGGGGGCGTGCCCGTCTGCGGCGTCCAGTCGATCGCCGGATCGTAGATGCGGATGAACGTGTCCATGGTCACCACGCGTGAAGGCGGAAGGCCGCGTAGCTGCGCTCGGTCGTCGATGCCGCCGCGCTCGAATCAAGGCGCGACTCGAACGTGACCGTCTGACCCGAGATGCCAGACGCACTTGCGGCGCGAGTCACCTCGGTGATCTGCACGGTCGGGATCGCGATCAGCCAGCCCGCGCCGGCCGAGGCGCCCACCTGCATGAAGATCGCGCGGTCCTCGCGGTCGTCGCGCGCGGTGATCCACGTCGCGTCTTCGTAGGGCACGGTGAACGTCCCGCGGACGAGCACGCCGTCTCGCGGGCGCTGGCGACGCATGCGCACGATCGTCTCGCCGTCGAGCGTGTAGCCGGTGACCGGCTCGTATGCGACCGCGAGCTGGAGCGAGAAGTCGCTCGCGAGCACGCGGTTGCGCGTCGTGCTGCCGACCGTGGGCACGGTGAGCTCGCTCGCGACCACCGCGACCGGACTCCAGTTCGCGTGCGAGGGGACGTTGATCCCCGAGTGGTCCGAGAGCTTCGTGCACGCGGCGCCCTTGAGATCGAAGGTGACCTTCGCGAGTTGGCCGGGCTTGCACTCGATCTGGAAGCCGCCCTGCATGCCGCGGGCGAGGAAGTGGTCGGCGGTCTCACGGCCTTGGAGCAGGAACTGGAGCGACGTGTCGGGGTCCTCGGCGGGGTAGAACGTCACGCCGCCGCGCACGTTCGACGAACTCGTGGGCGTCGCGGAGAACGCCTGCTTGACGCTCACCGCGTCAGACGAGACCGAGAGCACCTCGCGCGCCTCGAGCGTGCTGCCGACCTGGCAGACGATGACCGAGTTGGCGGTCCAGCGGTCGCCGTGACCCGTGGAGACGTTGACCACCGTGCTCGTCGTGCCCGCCTGCACGGTCGTCGCCGCGGCTTCGGTGCCCGTGAGCGAGACACCGCCGAGCGTGGCCGTCAGGAGGCGCCGGAGCGCCCACGTCGTCGCCGCGGGCTGCGTCTCGTTGCCGACCATGTCGACGCCGTGCGACGCGAGCAGCATCGCGAGCTGCATCGCCGCCGAGCGCTTGCCAGCGACGCGCTCGGCGCGGCCGTCGATGCGCACCTGAGCGAGCATCGGGTCGAGCATTTCGCGCGCGGGCCCCGGCATCGAGAATCCCTCGGTGATCGGGACGTCGATGAAGTCGCCCGTCGTCGAGGAGTTGTCGACCGCGTAGGAGCCCGCTGGCTCGACGTACACGCGCGCGGATCGGAGGCTGTTGATCTCGTAGGTCATCGGTCACCCTGCGGTCTGAGAGGCCATGAGCACTGTCGTGAAGCGAGAGACGTAGGCGAGTCGTCGCCCTCGCCAGTCCGCTCGCTCGAGGCGGTGCCCGAGATGTCGGTGGAGGCACCCGCTCACGATGCCGGTCTCGTCGCCCGCTGAGGTCGTGGAGATGTTGCCTGCGCGCATGAGCGCGGCGCGCAGCTTCTCGAGCGTCGAGAGGGCCTCCGCGCGCAGCGCGGCGCGGCTGTCCTCGAGGATCTCCGACTCGGTGAGCCAGACGGTGCGGATCTGGACGGTCAGCCCGAGTAGCGCGACGTCCGAGTGCTCACTCGGACTTTCCGGGTGGCGCTGCACGTCTGCGATCTCCACCTCGAACGCGGGGCCGCGAAGAGCCCGCGCGGCCTCGTGCTCAGGAGTGTGCTCGTAGGCGCCCTCGACGAGGTCGTCTGTGTCCATGGAGCGCGTGGCGCCGACCTGACCAAGGCAGCACTCACGGATCGCGGTGATCGCGGGCGCGAAGTCAGCCACGGAGAGCCTCCGTGGCGCGATCGGCGAGCTTCTCTCCGAGATCGTCGAGCGCCGACGCGCTTTCTCCCTCGTCACGCGTCGGAACGAATGCGCGGCCGGGCTGGTATCGCCTCCCGCGCACGAAAAAGTTCGCGTGAGGCGCTCCGACGTCGAGGATCACGGCGCGCGGCGCCGTTTCGACATGGATCGATGCCTTCATCGCGCCGGAATCGACGCCGAGTGCCCGCGATGCCTCGCGACGACGCGGTCGCTCGCGTCCGCCAGCGCGCGAACGCGTCGTTGTGCGCCTCGGAGCCCACCGATCGCCCTCGGGAGACGCCTGCGCGGCGAAGGCGCGGCCGATCAGCGCGTCGAGATCGCGCGCCCACTCCTCGAGCGCCTCTTGGGGCTCGCTCGTGGCGGCCGCGGACTCGACGATGTCGGCGCGCAGCTCGTCGAGGCCATGGACGTGGACGCCCACGTCAGAACCCCGTCATGCGCGAGCGCGCGAAGACCTGCGGCCGGTACCTCTGCGCGCTCGACGCGGTGCTCTGTGGGTCGCCATCCGTGCCCGTGATGCCTCCAGGCGCGCGCGAGGTGGAGCGTGCGACGCCCTTGATCTCGAGCCGGCCGTTCTCGACGTTGGCGAGCTCGTCGTTGAGGGCCGCGATCTGGTCGGCAGGGATGCTCAGGTCGGCGCCGCGCTCGTACGCGACGCGCTTGAAGACTCGCAGCGCGAGCTCGACGATCTCGTCGGGGCAGTTTGACGCCGTGGCGTCGTAGACGGTCGCCGGAACCGCCGCCGTGTAGCCTCCGATCTGGAGCGCCGACTGCACGCGCGCCGTCGCCGACGCGATGAACCGCGCCAGACGCGACGACGAGCCGCGGGTCAGCCTCGTGACCACGTCGGCGCCGAGGTCTGCCTCGACGATCGTTTGGGTGAGGTACGCCACATTGCGACGACAGGACTC
>ERZ724522.1799-NODE-1799-length-10785-cov-4.186486_pt1 | contig 10785 bp, 24 predicted proteins | sample MGYA00376055_ERZ724522 | MGnify/ENA primary metagenome ERZ724522 (study PRJEB28724, sample SAMN07190884) | wastewater metagenome | isolation source: effluent of sewage treatment plant in Hong Hong | place: Hong Kong | collected 2016-03-17 ... | reverse complement strand
CATCCATGACCTGCCCGATGGCATAGCCTCTGCTGTGATCTCCAAACCTCGCACGTTCTGGATACTTCGTTCTCGGCCATCCTGGCGGCCATTGTAAGGGATATGCCTCAACCATAAGTCCTCCGTTGATTTAAGATAAACCGCCACTTAGAAGTTTGCTTTGGTATCATAATGCCTCAGTGTTTATATACGCTTGAGTATCGTAATACTCTAATGCTATTTCTCCGTCATAAAACAACTTGGATGTCATGGGTTCACCGCTCCACACTTATTGCAAGTTCCAAGGTTAGAATCTACAAAAACTGCCTTACAGCGCTTGCACTTAAATATCATCTTCGATGTCATGCAATCGCCTCCGCGCATAAGTCGCAGATCTTCATTTCTCTAAGGATAGGACCTCGATAAATGAAGACCTTCCCTATAGGACCTTTACACATCTCACACAATGGCTTCGATGATTGAGAAGGATGGGAAGCTGCGGAGGTATCACCAATACTTCGAGTAGCTTTCCCATCCTCTCCAACCTGCTTTGAAGGACGGAGTAGGAATTCTGACTTCATTCTGCACCCCACTTTTTTATGATATTATGCAGCCACCAAACAGCCCCCACCAGTATGCCGCATGCTGTGAATACCACAATTACCTCAAGCATCACTTGGCACCTCCTCCCCTATTTCCGTTATCTCGTACGATCGCAAGAACATCACCACATCACCCTTTTGTCGCGTGTGTCCGAACTCTTCAAAAAAGAGCTCTTCCGCGAGCGTCTTGTTTTGCTCATCCAGCGACGTGACATCAATTATCTCCCCTCCTCGACATAACCCGTACCGATACTCGTACCGTTTCTTGCACCGATGATAGAGCGCCTGCATTACGACACTTCTCGCTTCCAAATCAATGAATCGCTTCTTGCACTTCACACATTCTGCTACCGGCATCTTAATTCACCTCCCTGTGAATTTCTACTGGACTGTTAAACGGAATGAAGGTCCACCAACTTTGGTCGTCGCTGCTGTAGTACAAGAACTCCCGCTCGTCGGTGTACCTGTTGAGTGTCAGTCTTGAGATGATGTTGGCGATGTCCCTGCTACCACACCGTCGCCCTATTCTGTACGCGCTCTCTCCTTGGAGCTTCCCCGTGATTATCTCCTTGATGTCGTCGAGGACTTTGTCACTCAGCGTCTTCTCTGTTGCTTCCGGCATGACGAGGAGCAGCCCGACGCTTGCCTTTCTGCACACCAGAACGAACTCCTCAATCACCTCATCCACCTTCTTTCCTTCTGCCGCCAGGACCTTGTGCGCCTCCTCGATCTTCACGAAGTACCTCGGGCTCTCTCGGTACTGTCGCCGAATACTCTTGATACGCTGCATGTAGTAGTTGATTTCAACTCTTCCGACGTCTTTGTCGTTGAAAGAGAACACCATGTTCTTGCCCGCCAGAAAGGCTTGCTCAAAATTAATCTCCTCTCTGTTATCGAGACGAAACACACCTTTCTCGATGATCCCTGGCAAGACTTTCTTAATGCTCTCCTTGGACTGATTGTTGATCACGTCGTTAGGCTCGTACCGTTTCGTGTGCTTGATCCGCACCTTGTTCATTTCGAGCTTCTTCTGCATCGCTCTCGCTGCTGCTTCGTTTATAGGGAAGTTCTCAATGAAATCGTAGAGCGCTTCCCAATCCTTGAAAGGACCATATCGTCGTATCAAGTTCTGGAAGTACATCGCCGCACCAGGACTAAACCCCAACGCCTCCAACTGAACAATATCGTACTTTGTGATGTTCGGGCGCACCGTCCGCTCGAACTGCTTCTTTGGTCTGGAGTTCTTCACCGGATAATGCAAGTACCACCCTTCGATCTGCCCTGGCGGTGTGTACGGTGGCAAGTTCTCAGGCAAACTATTCGGCTCATGACTCAAGTGAGAATCCTCACCCGCCCAATCAAAGTCAATCACCGGACGCTCCAAACTCAAAAAGTACTCCACGACTTTTGACAACACACTCTTTCCCGTACCCGTCGTCCCCACACAGAGAATGGTGTTGCTGATCTGCACGTATTTCCCATGGCGATCTCTCTTCTTTGGAAATCGCATGCGCACCGTCTTCTTCGAACCACCCTCAGTGTACACTACCGAGTGCTCAATAGTCAAAGCGCCCAAAGGGATGTTTGGTATGTCTTGCGCCAACCACCAGTTCTGTCGCAACCCCATCTCACGCTTTAACAACATGCGACCCCTCCTTGAGCAACCGATACACTTTCCTGCGCCACTTATGAGCCGCCAACTTCTGAATCCGCACACCACCATGCTGGGCATCAATCAATGCTTGCTCCAACGCAGGCAACGCAATCCGTAACGTGTACGCTTCCGCCACACGATTTTTCTTCATGAACGGGTAGCGACCATTGCTATACGTGACCACATTAATGTGCAACCGCACACTCTTGCGCTTCATCACATTCATGTACGCCCGACCAACAATCCAATAGTCTTGGTAGACCGGGAACGGACCAAAACAAATTCTGTGCGGCACCCTTCTTTCTTTTGGAGTTTTTCGCTTAGGTTTACTCACCAAATCCCTAATAGCAGGGGCTGGAGGGGGCTGCAACTTTCTTAACTCAGCAGAGCTGAGTAATGAAGAAAGAGTATCTCCTCCTCCCCCTGCGGAAGCGAAACCCACACCGGACTGCACAGGAAACTCAGGTGGCATCGCGCTCCTCCAACTCATCTTCGATCAAGCCATCAAGCGAACCATCCTGGTCCTCATCCAATGGCACACTCACCACCTTCTCCTCACCAACGTACTCTTCAGCCATCTCCTGCGTCACGATGCCATTGGGTTCTGCAGCAACCACAAGCTCCTCACGCAACCCAAGCTCTTGCGCAATACGCCGACGCTCTGCATCGATCACGCGCAACTCCTCACCAACCGTGCGCTCTTGCAACGCAGGCAACTCCAACTTCTTAGGCACACGCTTGACCACCGCCTTCTCCTCCTGCGCGAGCGCCATACTCAACTGATCGAACAAGAGCACAATATTCTTACGCGAACGCTCCTGCTCCAACTGCACCATCTGCACGGTTTGCAGTATCGCACTGATCAACTTGTGCGGCTCCGTCCCCCACATCCCACGCTCCTCAAAGTACTCCGAGACATACTTGGTCAACTCCAAAAACGTCTTGTGCACCGTCTCGTACCCAGCGCGCTTCGTCTCCGTCGCCTTCTCGCGATAGATCTGCACGGGCACCACTGCAGTATCCCAGATGTTCACCACCTCATCGAGTTCTGTCTGCAGATTCTGCTTGACCTCCTCCGCACTTGCCGTCGCCAATCTCATCGCTGCACACTCCTCGACGGACGATTCGGCAGCGTCGGACTCAACTTGACCAACTGCTTCACGAACTCATCTCTGTCCTCATCACGCTGTTCCTTCGCGCCACGCTGGTACTTACGCAACTCATTCTCTGCATCCGCCTTCTTCAAGCGCAGATCACTATTCTCGTGCGCCAACCGATCAAGGCGCTCTCTAATCGTTTGGTTCATGAGCTCCGCGAAATACGTCGCCTTGCCACGACGAATATCGGTCGGTAACGACAAGCGATGCGTCTCCCACTCCTCATACCGCTTAAACCAACCAAAGACACCTTCCTTGATCACGACGCGAGATAATCCGTGCGCCATTGGATCTTCCACCGGTGCACTAAACAATCCGTACTTCGGGTGATACTTAATGTAGATCGTGCGCGAGCTACCGCCCCACTGCAATGGACGATAGTCCTCTACCTCAACCGTCATACTCGGCTTGCCCTTCGATGCTCTGCCAACAAAGAACGCGCCAGCCATACTGATCGTATACATGAACAGCCCGACAATCCAGAGTAACACTTGCAATTCAGAATCCATCAGTACCCCCCCGAACCGTCGCGATGCAACAAGACCGCAACAACAACAATTAACACAGCAACTACCAAAGCGAGAAAGACTAACATTAGCTGCAACCCGCGCATCGTACTCTCCTTATCAGCCGCTTGCTGCGTCATGGTATCCACCTGTGCGTTGCACACATTGAGCGATCCATCCTTTTGCCCACCAGCAGCCCGGCAATCACTCAACTCCTGATTCGCCTGCGCAATCACCACATCCCTACTCTTCACAAAATCACGGTACGCATCCCAATTATCGAAACACTTGTTGAGACTCATGTTGAACCAATCCATGAAGTACGGCATGTAATCACTGCACAAGTTGAAGACGTCCTGCGCCGCCACCGACGTATCATTCGTGACATTCTCAATACTAATCGGGCACGTGAACGTGAGGTTTCGATACTGACTCGCGTTCTGAAAACTCGCATCAATCGTCTGCACCTCACCATCCAACTTGAACGTGAACACATTCTGGTTCTTGTAAATCTCGACCTCACGAGTAATCTTGACCGGACGCTCACTCGTCAGGTTCGGACACGACACATTCCCCTGCGCAGCACACGACACACTCACACTACACGACGCATCACTGCGAGACAACGACTGACCACTCGACAACGCCTGCGTCACCACACACAGCGCCGAATCATTCCGTTGACAAGAGACCTGCAACACATCAAAGAACCCACTCACGTTCTGCTGCTGACCACCAAGCAACGACACACTCGCATTCGTCGCATTGATCGACGTATTAAACAATACCTCATACGACGCCACACCAGACGCATTATACTGGAAGACACCACCAGGATACGAGACCGACGCATTCGACTCATTCACAAACAAACTACCAGGAACCGACCACGCCACAACACTCGACACACACAACAACGCAACCAACAACCACAACTTCACTGCACACCCCCAAACATCGAAACCACCACATACACCAACGCCATCACCAAAATCGTAATGACTGCAGCAACAAACATCGCCAACGCCGGACGCTCCGCATCATACGTGAACATCATCGACAACATCAACACCAACGCAGTACCAGCACAACCCAACATATACGTCACAAAGCTCACGGGGCAGCCTCCATACCATTCTCACTCTGAAAACTCTCTTTCGCCTCATTCAAACTCTTCGCGGACTGCAAAACCTCAAGCACATCCTCCTCCATCTTGGACTTCTGCAACGCAAAGCCCCACAACTCATTGCGGTGTGCCTCCTCAATCGCCTGCTCCAAACGCAAGAACGGAAACCACTGCTGTCGATACTCATACGTCTTATTCGTAATCGCAACCGTCACCACACGATCCTCAGGAGCCTTTAAGCCATGAACGTACTGATTCTCCTCACCATCACGATGAAACTCGTACTCCAAAAAATACATGAACTCGTTCTCCTGCTCACCACTCTTGTGCTTAATACGCTCCACTGCATACTGCCGAGGCTTCGCCTGCGGGAAATGCGACTCAGAAAAACCATACTTGCGACGAGCGCGCGGCTTAAACTTGTCCCACGCCTCATCAATCTTCAACCCCAACTTCGGCTTCTGCACCAAATAGTACCACAACAAAAAAATAATAATTAACGCAACCCCAATACCAATCGCCAAACCCCAAGCAACCTTCTGACTCTTAATCCCAAGAATCTCTGCCTTTGCACTACCCAACTCCGACTGCGTCTGATTCAACTGCAACTGCAACTGCTTATTCTTATGAACCAACGACTCATTCACCCCAGAATCACCAAACACACTCGCATACGTCTCAGGCATCAACACCCGAACCAACATAATAGCACCAGCAATCACAAGGATACAAAACACAAAAAACAACACAACCAAGACAGGATTCCACCCAGACTTCGTCACCTTCGCCATTCAAGAACCCCTCTTAATCTTCGCCCAACGATACACGGGACTACCACGAACATCAACCTGATCCTTCGTCTGACGAGCCTTCTCATGCAAGCGCTCCGTCAACACCAACACCTGCTTCACCCACACAGAAGCAGCATCATAATTCCACACCCACACCCCATCAGCACAATCATGCAACACCAAACCATCAGACTCCATACGCTCAAGAATATACTGCAACTGACGACGACTACGAAGCTTCACATTATTATGCTTCAACTGACGAGCAATCACGCGCTCACTCCCATGACCCAACGCACTCAACACCCACACCACATCCAACTCCAAAAACGACATCTCCAAACGCTTCACCATCAAACCAAACCCTCGACGCTCCATACTACCAATCACCAAGGATACCAACAACAACCACCACAGCAAACGCATACGACGCAAACACAGGAGCAACCAACCACAACAACACAATCACCACAGCACCAAACAACCACCACAACCACTCAAGCGACTCAAACTTATACCAACGACGACACGACGCACACGTACCACACAACGTGAAACCCCCACAAAAACCACAACGGAACACTAGCGACCCTCCGCATAAATCTCCGCACCAGGATTCTCATTATACTGCTTCTCACGCAACGACACCGCCTCACAAAACTCGCGCGCAGGAATACCAAAACGACACGCATCAACATGCGCCCACACCGAACGACCACGATAAATCAACGGCGTACGAACATACAAGCGCACGTCGATAGGAACGACCTCCCCATCCACGAGTCGTTCCGCCATGAGCTGCCCACCGACGCGCCGCGGGTTCAGCACGAAATCCTCCAGCCCGATCTCACACCGTTCGCTATGCTTCATCGCGTCACCCCCTTTCGTCCGTCGAACTGCGCCTGGACTGAAGTCACATCGAGTCGTTCTGGGATGATCGTATCAGGCAGAACTTCCTGCTTCTCTCGCAGCTCGCAATTGCGCATCGGGCACTTGTAATGGTCCACAGCCGGTGCCACCTGCTCGTGTTGTACGCTCGTCGGTTCTCCTTCCTTCGCTCCTGGAATCAAGACTTCCTTCGTCTTTGCTGGTTCTGAAGCATATACTGCGCAGCCATCATCGAGTAGTCGTTGCTTTTCGACGATATTCCTGCTCGCGTTCGCATCGAGGTCGACATACGAGAACTTGTCGATGCAGGTCAGATCGACCTTCTCCAAACTGCGCGACGTGGTCGTGGTGAAGTGGCTTGTGAACTTCCCCTCGACCTTCGTGCCCGCACTCGTCTGCGCTGCAAGAGTTGCGAATATCACCTCTGGCTTCTGCTGCAATAGCGCCATACCCACTGCTGGGTTCTCTTGGATGATGTCGCCAGCCTTCACCGCTGCGTGGTCGATATTGTCACCGAACGACTGCAGCGTTCCCCCGAGCGTGTGAATGAATATTGCCGCGTAGACGCAGAGCGCTATAACGAACACGCACGCGAGCGCGACGATCGTGATGAAGAACACGTTCGGGTTCCAATGCATCCCCTTCTCGATCTTCTTCAGCCGATTCTCTCGTCGGTACTCAACCCATCGCCGGAAGAATCCCTTCTTCTCTGGTTCGATAACTGCTTTCACTTGTCTTCGCCTCCGTTCATGGTGCTGCGCATCGCGTCCTGGACGCGGCGCAGACGCCGCCTGTCGTTGAATATCTTGTTGAACACCATCGCGTTCACCTTCTCCATCACGCGACGCAGCTCGCCATCATCGAGGCCGGTCAGGTCGCTCGGCAACGACCACGAGCGGATCGCTGGCCGCACACACGTCTTGCACAACCAGTCATACGTCCCGGTATCGTTCAAGAGATGGAAGAACGCCACCGCGCTCGTCGTCGTAATCCCGCACTTGCTGCACTGTAACATCAGACCACCCTCCAGACGTGCACTACCCGACCCGTCACTGTACACAAACGAACCGCCGCACAAGCCCCACGATCACCCTTCGACAAATGAAAAGAACCACACAAACACAACACGCGACCAAGCTTACGCAACTCATTCACACGAGGCGTTACACTATTAATCGACAACTCCAACTCGCGCGCAATCTCCGCATTCGACAACGGACCTCGAACAGACAACAACGCACACACCAATTCCTGACGAGCACCCAACGATGGCACCACCTCGCCAAAAAACGACAAGAGCGACGTCTCACGCACAGAAGAGTCAACACTCATTGTGCCTTCACCCGAGGACGAGCCTTGATCAGAATGTACACGTGACGATCCACGTCATACTGCGGCTTGTTGTACATGAACGAGCCATCAGGATTCTTCGCGTCCGCAACACGATCCGCGTACAATCCATCAGTCGTCTCAATAATGTTGCTACCAATATCATTCACCATCATCATCTACCTCCTTACGCAACAGCCCAAACTTCCCAGACTGCACTCTCTTATTCATTGACTTATCAACCGACTCAGGCAAACTTAATTGCCCTGACTGAAACCACAGACCACGACGCTTCTTCGCACGAATCAACTTCTGCAAACGCTCCTGCTGATTCAACCAAGCCACCTCGACAACTTACGCTGATCAGGACGCTTACTCGCAAGCATTACATCACGATGCACACCCTTCAAATCAGCCAACTCCTTCATCACCAGATCAAAGTGTTTGGCACCTTCTCTTCTTTGTGCAGCAAGTTCAGCAACAATAATCGATTCAGCAACATCACTATCTTTACGAATCATATACTGCTTAAATTGCTCTCCAGGTACTGAGAACTTCGGAGATCTCACAAACTCTATCCCATCTTCATACACTTTCTTTATGCCGTCCATGTAGAATCTACGATTCTTATTCGTATGTTTGCGAATAGTTTCATCCGTCGTGTAATCCTCGAACGCCTCCCACTCAATATGACCATTCGAAAAAATCTTTGTTCTCTTCACGAAATCCAACAACACTGCATCAAATGCTTCTTGAATTTCCTTCACCTTAAGAGCAATAGTGTGCGCGATCTCAACGTAATTAGCACCGCGAATCTCATACGTGACACGACCCATCTTCTTCTGAGAAGAATACACCGTGACCCACTTTGATCCCACTTGCAACGTATAACCTTGATAATCATGAACGTACAAACAACCGTTCCGATTCTTCTTACCAATCAAAGGCACAACATCAGAATAGACCCCCCTAATGCACATGGAAGTCTCTGGATCTTTGCGAACGATGCTAATTTTCCGACGATAACCGTTCGGTCTCCAAACTTGAATAACTGGCTCTTCAGACCCTTCAGCCCATCTATTCGTAAGCTGTGCAGATGGAACTTCCTTTGCGAGTGCTTCCTGAAATATCCTTTTTACTTCGACAGAAACAGGAGTTGAATTAACACCCTGTAAATCCCAGCGAGCAGTTCCATAGGAAATCATGGGGGGAGGGTTCGCGTTCTTCATTGGATCACCGCTTGGGTAAGAAAAAGAGCAGGGGGAGTAGTAGGTGATTTTGCGCCACTTGTTCTCCATGTGTGCATCCCCCTGCATCCTTGATTCTCTAAGGACAAAGAAAAGCGCGGCGGCGTCCTTGCAGCAACAAGTGGAGGTGGTGACTCTGTGCTTGTTGACTCGCCGCGCAGCATCATGAAAGCTTCACCTCTGAAGCAACAATTGGTGTGTAGAGTTTCGTGTGCTTCTTGCACCCTTTGTTCTGTTGTGCGAAACGCATACCGCTTGATCGTTTTGCGCAATACTCGTCATAATCAATGCCTCGCTTCTCGTACACGTCACGCATGTGATTGCGCAGCTGCGTCTCTTTCATATCGAGCGCTAACCACATCTCACGATACCGCCGCTTCTTCTCCGTGATCACGCGCAGCGACTGACTCACACGCTTGTCTTCTCGCGACAAGCTATCGCAACCGCCAAAACTCTTGAGAGGTTTCTTCTTGAACACTACATCACCCGCTGCATTGGTCTCGTTGTCACATCCACCATTCTCGCATGCAACTCATCGATTTGCAACTGCAAATCCTTCTTGAGCTCTCGCAGCAAGTGCTCCACCTGATCAAGTCGCTGTGTCAAATCTTGACCATCCGCTAACTTGGCAATGTTGTGATCAGCGTACGCTTTCGCCAGTTCACGCACCTGCTGATTCTCTTTGAAACATTGTGCCAAGATACCGTATCGTTGGCTCTCATCCATACACATCCACTCTTCACGAGAAATCATATCGTCACCTGCCGACAACGCACATACACTTCGATCAACACTAACCCGACCACTCCCAAAAAGATCGACGGCACAAACAAGCCCTCGAAGAATTTTTGGTACATGCCCCAAGAAAGATACGAGGCAATGAGCAAGGACACCACCATTAACGCCAGCAACCCGATGCGCTTCGCATTCACTGCGCACCCCACAACGACAGACGATGCTTTTGCATATATTGCTCATCAGATTGCTTGCACATGGTTGGACGATCACGACTCCCGCACAACTTATACCGACGCAACTTCGTCGCGTCATACGTGTGACCCAACGCATCGACCAATTGCTTGATCGTCAAATCAGGGTGCTCACGAATAAAATCGTCATGCTCTTGCGTCCACTCCATAACTCACCACCTCGTCAACACTACTTCCTGCCATGCATCATCTTCGCTCTCGACACATCACCTTGCTTGTCAATGAAATAGAGATAGCCCTGCTCTCTTTCAACGCCGACCTTTGCGATCTTGTGTTTTGGGACACCGTTGCGCTCAGAATTCGTCATGCCTGCTCGCCAAATGTCACCGTCTTGCCCGAGAAAATACATGAAGCCCTTCTCGCGCTGCACACCAACTCTTGCTACTTTTTCCTGCATCGTAACACCTCACTCCAAACCAAACTTCTTTCGTGTCGCAGCCTGCTCCCTACAAACGGCTGCCTGACTGTGAAACACCATGAAAAAATCCTGTTCTGCCTGTCGCTGCTCATCCATGCT
>ERZ724522.1798-NODE-1798-length-10795-cov-6.018715_pt1 | contig 10795 bp, 7 predicted proteins | sample MGYA00376055_ERZ724522 | MGnify/ENA primary metagenome ERZ724522 (study PRJEB28724, sample SAMN07190884) | wastewater metagenome | isolation source: effluent of sewage treatment plant in Hong Hong | place: Hong Kong | collected 2016-03-17 ... | reverse complement strand
GTAGCAATACAGCATCGGGATCGGTGTCGATGAGCAGCGGTAACCCCTCCTTCGACCTGATAGGGAACATAGCGGAGGGGTTGACCTACAACGCGGTGCACGATTCGGCAACGCGCTCGCAGGTATGGGCCTATCTGCGCAACAAGTGGGGGATGTAATGGAAGAGGTCCGATTCATAACCGGCGAAGCCGCCCTGCGCAACTTCATGGAGGGATTGCGCGAAGAGGTGGACGATCAAATCCATGCGCGCAACATCAGCGCCAGCGGCGCGTTGATGAACAGCAACCGGACCGAGGTTGTCATGGGTACCGCATCGGCCACCGGAGCGCTCTACGCGCTGGACTACTGGACGAAGGCCGGTAGCGGATCGCCACCGGGCACCAGGGTCGAACTGTCCGCCCTTGCGAAATGGGCAAGGGACAAAGGGATCGCCAGTAACAACAGGCGGGCCGTGCGCATCGGCTTTCTCGTTCAGCGCAAGATCCTCAGGGAGGGTTCGTATCAATACCGAAACAAGGGCACGAACGTGTACACCAAGGCCATCGAGGACCATCAACCCAAGGTGGAGGGCGTTCTCTCGGCCTTCCTGTCCGACTGGCCAACGGCCGTGAAGGGCGTATTCAGCAGGGCATTCAAAGCAGCTTGACCGATGGCAACGCTATCCTCACAGCCCAGCACGCCGATGTCGGTCTACCGGCCCATGCGGTTCGTGATCGACAGGAACGACCCCGCACTGAACCTCATCGCGGAGATCTTCATCGCGGACGCATCCGACGTGTCCACCATCGGCAACGGGCTACAGATCGGCGATGTCGTGGTGCGGTATACCACTACGGTCAACGGCCCGGTATCGATGGCCGCCGGGCAGACGATCCTCCTCAACGAGGATTGTCATGACTACGCCGGTGTACACATGGTCACGAACTTCTTCACCTACAGCGGATCGGATTACGCGGTGATCGAATCGGAGGACTTCGGCGCCCACTCCGGCGGGTACATGCGCATTTGGCTCAACAACCTGGTGGTATGGCTCAAGCTCTACGTGTGGACAGACCCGGCCGCTGACCCTCACGAGGTGGTCCTGCGCGGTACGCCGGGATCGGACGCGCTCACTTCCATCGATGTAGGCCCCCCGCTGAGGGACTACTTCACCCACCGCATCGATCCGCTGCTCACCTCGGGCATGGGTTGGAACGCGCATGGGGTGAGCGCCATCTTCTACCGCGTCACCATCACCGTGACCTATGACCTGCCGGGCGTGACCGATCCGCCCGATCCGTGGGATTACGACACCTGGCGCCTGTTCGACGATGGCAAGAAAGTGACCGCGTGGCGCGTGGGTGTGAACGGTGTGCATCCCTACTCAGGATCGCCGCTCGATTGGGATGACATCGATTACAGGAGCTACGTCATCAACTCCACCAACAAGCGGGTGATGACGCTGATGCCAAGGCCCATCACCGTTGGCCCTTCGGACACGATGACCGCCGTGATGCTCTCGTCCAAGACGATGGTGCTCACCCCGTCAACGTACAACTATGCCCTGCCTTCGAACCTGCGCGTGCGTGTGTACAGCATGGAGACCGGATCGCCGGTGTTCGTCGCTGCGGCCCCGGTGCCCGACATGAGCGCGGTGAACCTGGCCGCGTTCGGCTGGGGCTTCGGACCCGCGAACCTCGCGCCGTTCATGACAGTGCCCTCGCGATACCGCGCCTACCTCAGCAACACCAACGAGAACATCCTGAGCGAATACATCGAGGTGATCGTTGACCCCGGCTGCAAAGAGGGGAGCCGTCAATTCGGATGGCTCAACAAGCTCGGCGGGATCGATCAATACCGCTTCGTTGGCAGGGAGACGTACATCGCATCGGTCAAGCGCGCCACGGTCAAGCGCCAGTACAGCGGGGATGACTTCGACTACCGCGAGCGCATGTACCGCGCGCTGCCCAAGCGCCTGCGCAGGGTGAGCACCGGACCGGTGAATGACGACACCCGGCAATGGCTGGCGGAGGACCTTTTCGAAAGTCCGACCGTGAACGTGAAGGTGTCCGACCGGTGGAACACGGCCATCATCGAATCGGACGAGGCCGAATCGCGCAGCACGCGCGGCGGTCACCGCCCATTCACGATGGAGTACCGCACCGGCGCGGATGACCTCTCGCAAAACGCGTAGACATGCGGGGCACGATCGACGGCATCGAGGTTTACATGGACGAGGATCAGCTCCCGGCCATCACCATGAGCGTGAACAGCCTGGCGGACCCCAGTAAGATCACTGGGGCCACCAGCAGCACGATCCGCGTGATCGCCACCAAGGAGGCAAGGCGGGTGCTGGGGCGCGAGGGCATGAACGAGGTCGGTCGCCTCACGCGGGCCAGGCTGCGGATCGCGGATGATAGCTGCGACCTGTTCGCTGCCGAGCTCATCCCCGTTCGCCATGACCGGGACGTCATCGAGTGCATTGCGGTGGGCGGCAACGCATCCTGGTTCGATTGGGCCAAGGGTGCGCGCCTCACGGAACTCGACCTCGGCGAAAGCAAGCAGGACACGGACGACGCCTATGTCATATCGACATGGACGGATACCACCGGCCTGCTCTACTTCCCGATCATCGACTTTGGGTACATTCAGGACCGCAGCAGTTCGTTCGGAATACAGATGTGGCACCTGCGTCCGTGTCTTCGCCTGTCCGCGCTGCTCAAAAGGGCCTTCAGCGATGCGGGGTACCTGCTGACGGCCAGGGGGCTGCTCGCAAACTACTTCGACGATTTCATCCTGTCGAACGGAGGGGAGGCATTCACTGCGCACCGGTACGGCCACGACGAAGGCGCAACGGTCAGGCCGAACGCATCATCGACGTATACGCTCACCGATATCGGCTCGGCCCCCAACGGATACGACCTGCTCGATACGGTATTCGATCCGGCCTCGCACATGAGCGGATCGGAGTTCGTGACCACCTCGGCTGGCAGGATGACCGTTCGCGTGGATGGCATCGGCGTTCTCATCGATCCGTTCGCCCCGCCGCCGGACGGCGAAATGTTCTACCTGTCCGTGTATGATAGCACGAACAGTGTGCTGCTCGCCACCCTCGCGAAGGCGTATGACAGCGCCGACAACCCTGACGGCGTGCGCTTCTACGGCGACACGGCCGAGTTCGACGTTCCATCCGGGGCGAACATCCGCATCGGCATTCAGCGCGACCCTGGCGGATACGGGACGATCAACGACGGCTACTATGGGATCGGGTTCGTCACGTTCATGCCGGTCGATCCCTTGTTCACTCCGCAGGTGTTCCGCTGGGACGCTACGGACTTCACGACCTACACGCTCGACGGAACGGGCATGACGATCGACCTTGATACGGTCGCGCCGAACATGACCGTTGCCGAACTCCTCAGCGCGTTCATGCTCAACCAGGGCTTGATCGCGGTGACCACCATCTACAACACGGTGGAGCTCTGGCGGGAGGATGACTATTTCCGCCAGTACAACGGCACGAGCGCATACCGGGACTGGTCCGACCGCGTCGATCACACCATCGCACCGGCCAGACTCACCGTTCCGATGCCTTGGCGACTGGAATTCCGGTGGAAGAACGACGAAGGCGATGACGAACTCGTGAATAAGCTCGCCGCGCAGACCGATCCGAAGTACGCGAACGAAAGCGTGGTGATCACAAACGGCCTGAACGACCCGCAGAACATCGAGCTTCCGTTCTCGCAGACTGTGATGGGCGAAGCCTTCGGGAACATCACCGTGCCCATCATCCGATCAACAGGCGGAACGTATCAGCAGGACACCTATGGCCGCGATCCCCGCCTGCTGCTATTCGGCGGCATGGCATCGGGAAACTGGAAGCTCGGCAGCGCAGCGCAGACGGAGTACCCGTTCTGCTACTTCGTGAGGTCCGGCGATGACGGCGTGCCACTCGCGTGGGCCAATGGCGAAACCGAGTACCCGGGAAGCGTTGAGGCTAACTGGCACCTGCGCATATCCAAGATGCACGCCGCTGTCCTCGAATGCTACCTGTTCATCCGTGACCACGAGTTGACGGACTTCGACTTCGGCATGCCGACCCTGGTGGACGATGGCACCGGGCCCGCGTGGTATTGGGTGCAGGAGATCATCGAACATCGGTACGGCCGCCATCAGCCCACGAAGGTCCGCTTGGTGCGCATCCCCATCGAGGCGAACATCGAGGAATCGGCCATCGTCGAGCCCACATACCCGTCACAACCGTAAGCCATGCCCACCAACAAGATCGAAGGGGTATACGAGATCCGCATCGAGCAGGGTCCGGCCTTGCGCAAGTTCGAGGAGCTGAAGAAGCGCCTCGACGATACGCGCGCCGGGATCCGCGACATGAACAAGGAGACCAAGGCGCTGATCGCCGGTGAGCAGGCCATCGAAAAGGCCGTTGCTGCGGCTGGACACGCTACGGAAGAGCAGGCCGCGGCACTCGCCCGCATGCGCGAAGAGCGGGAGAAGACGAACAAGGCCCTGTCCGAAGCGGTCATCACCGAAAAGGCCCTATCCGCACAGATCCGCGAACTGTCGAACGACCTGTCCGGCCTTACCGAGCATGGGCTCCGCTTCCGTGACAAGATGGCGCAGGCCACCACCATCGCCCTACAACAGAGCGGGGTGATCGAAGCGCTCGGTGATCGGCACAAGGAACTATCCCGGAGCCTCGGTGCGGTGAACGATGCGGTCAAGGGGACCGAGGAAAAGATGGCCGTCCTGGCCACGGCATTCGCAAAGGCCGAGGTGAGCGAAGAGCAGTACACCCAGCTTCAGGATCAACTCACGCGCGAACTCACCGACGCCAAGGCCGCGCAAAAGCTGCTCACCGACGAACTCGGCAAGGTGACCGGCACGATGTCCAAGCTCGATGAGGGCGTACATCGGCTGAATGAAGAACTCAACGCCGGAAAGATCACCTCGGCCCAGTACGCGCAATCCCTCAAAGGACTGGAGGACGAGGCCAAGCGCGCGGCGGATGCGCAGGGGCAGCTTGGGTCCCGCTTCGATCAGTTCGTCGCTGGCCAGGGCAAGGAACTCAAGTCCACCCTCACGAGCCTGGCCACGAGTTACGTGGGCGTCGGCGCTGCGGTGTACGGCATCCAAAAGGCGTTCGTGTCCGTGGGCACCACGATCGCGGAGTTCGAGGCGCAGCTCTCCAAGGTGTCCGCCCTTGGTGGCGAGTACGCGGACCGGATCGATGAACTCGGCGCATCGGCGATCGCGCTTGGGCCGAAGTTCGGCAGGGGACCGAAGGAGGCGGCCGAAAGCATCGAAGCACTGGCCAAGGCCGGTGTGAGCGCGGCCGATATCATGAGCGGTGCGCTGGAGGGTGCGCTATCCCTCTCCGCTGCTGGATCGCTCGAAGCAGGACAGGCGGCCGAGTACGCGGCCTCCACGATGGTTCAGTTCGGCCTTCGCGGTCAGGACATGACGCACGTTGCGGACCTGCTGGCCGGTGCCGCGAACAAGGCGCAAGGCGAAGTGAGCGACTTCGGCAACGCGCTGAAGTTCGTCGGTCCCGTGGCGAACGCCATGAACGTCGGGCTGGAGGAGACCACCGGCACGCTGGCGCTGTTCGCATCGAACGGCATCCTCGGCGAGCAGGCGGGCACATCCCTTCGCGGTGTACTGGCGTCGCTGACATCGCCGTCCAAACAGGCGACCGAACAACTCAAGACGCTCGGGATCATTACGGCCGATGGCGCCAATGCGCTCTACGATGCGCAGGGCAATTTCAAGGGCCTTGCGAACCTGGCCGGTGAACTCGCACGGGCAACATCCGGCCTGACGCAGGAGCAGAGGGATCAGGCCCTTGGGCAGATCTTCGGGAACCAGCAACTCACGGCGGCGAACATCCTGCTCAAGGGTGGCGCCGAAGCGGTGGGCGAATGGACGGGCGCGGTGGATGAGAGCGGTATCGCGCTGCGCATCGCCAGTGAGCAGATGGACAACATCAGCGGACGTGCCGATCAGGTGTCCGCATCGTGGGAGGCGCTTGTGGTCAACATCGACAAGGGCGACAGCGCGTTCAGCAATTTCATCAAGGGAACGCTCGGCGGCCTCAATACCCTGTTGCAGGAACTCGCCGGGGTGAACACCGCCCTGTTGGACATGCAGGCGGCCCTCGACGAACGCGCCGCACAGGGCTTGGTGAACAAGCAGGATTACGAGTTCGAGAAGAACACGCTCGAGGTGATGAAGGAGCGTGAGAAGATCCTGGAGAACATATCGGATCTTGACACGGGTATCAATAACGAGAGCATCGTTTCGTGGCTGAAGCGTAACGAGGTGCTTGGGGACTACGCCGCCCATGCCGTGCGCGCTGAAGAAAGCGCCGCAGGACTGGCGGAAGTGGAGGGGTACCTGAACGATGCGCGGCGGGAAAGTCAACCGATCCTGCTGGCGGCATCCAAAGGACTGGACCGCCTTTCCTATACGCAGCGCGTGGAGTTCGAAGCACGCAGCGCGATCCTCGACGTGCTGGAGAAGGAGGTCGAACGCCGCCGGTCGGCTACGGCCGAGGCGAAGAAGCAGGCCGTAGCACAGGAGCAGGCAGCAGCAGCGGCAGAGGCCGAGAAGAACGCCAAGGCCACGAGCAGCACCGCTACGGTGGGCCAGCGCCTCGAATACCTCAACGCCGAACTTGAGACGGCAAAGAAGAACCGCAACGACCTGAACGTAGCGGACACCGCAGGGATCGCGGCGGCGGATCGGTACATCGCCACACTGCAAAAGCAGATCGACGCGCTCAATGGATCGTCGAAGGCCACATCGCGCCTGAGTGAAGCGGACCGCGAGCGCATCGCCTTGGTCAAGGAACTGACGGCCGCTGAAGAGAAGCGCGCGCAGGCGGACCTCACGCCCCAGCAGATCGAAAAGCAGCAGGTAACCGTGCAACGCGATGAGCGCATCGAGCAGGCCAAGGGCGATACATCCCTGCTGCGGCGTATCGAGAACGATTACCAGGCCCAGCTATCGGAGATCCGCGCGCGGTACGCCAAGGCGCGTCAGGATGCCGAGGAGGTGGCCGCACGTGTGCTGCTGGAATCGCAGGCGCGCTCGGATGACGCTTCCCTTGCCGCCGAAGAGAACCATTACAGCGCCAAGATCGACGCGGTACGGCGCGCAGCGGAGGCGGCCGGACTTGCGCAGGAAGAGATCGACCGCAGGGTCGAGGCGACGCGCGCGGTGATCGATCAGCAGTTGTTCGATGAGCGCATCGCCCGACTGGACCGCCAGCAGGAAGCCGAACGGCAGAAGATCCTCGAGCAATACGAACAACTGTACGCCGATGCCGAGGCCGCAGGCCAGAGCACGATCGCGCTACAGGAATCGGCAGGCAAGGAACTCGCGGCGATCACGGTCAAGTACAACACCCTGCGTGCTGAGGCCAACCAGGTGGTGACCGATTCATTCCTGGCGGCACAGGCTGCGGAGCGCGAGGCGGTGGTGCTCAGTGGCGAGGACATCACGGCGGTGATCGCGCGGCAGTTGGAAGAGCGCCGGGCCTTGGTGCAACGCGCCAACGACGCCGAGCTCGCATCGATCAACGAGCGGTTCGAAGCCGAGTACGCCGCCGCCGATGCCACCGGTGCCGATACCAGCGCCATCATCATCGAGCACGAGGGAGCGATCTACGCGGCCAAGGAGGAATTCCGCCAGAAAGACCTCGAGTTGCAGCAGCAGTACAACAACTACCTGCAACAGATGGAGGTGGCCCGAACGATGGCCGCCGTCAACAGCTTCCAACAGATCGCGGCATCGGCCCAGAGCGCCATCGGCAGCATCATCGAGATCATCGATGAGCAGACCCGCGCGCAGGTAGCGGCGATCGACGAGCAGATCAAGGCCGCCGAAGCGCAGGGCCAAAGCACCGAAGAGCTCGAGAAGGAGAAGACCCGCGTTGAGGAGGAGGGCGCGAAGAAGCGCGCCAAGGCACAGCGGGCCGCGAACGTGATCACCGCGCTTTCGGCCATCGCCGCCGCCATCGGTCAGGCGATGGCCGCTGCCGCTCCGGGCGACCCGTACACGGTGGCCGCACGTATCGCCGCCGCTGTTGCTGCTGCCATCGCTGCCGCCGCATCGGTGTACAAGGCGATATCAGCGACACCGGCATACGCGCAGGGCGGCACCGTTGAGGATGCCAGCGGAACGGTGACGCAGGGCTGGGGCCATCCCATCCGCCGCCGGAACGGTGACAATGTGCTCGTCAGGGCAGGTCGCGGATACGTCACACTCAAGACCGGCGAGAAGGTTCTGAACAAAGACCAGCAGGAGGAGCTTGAGCGCATGGCGGGGCGCGGCGTATGGGGTGCCATCGGTTTACCGGGGTACGCTTCCGGGGGCGCGATAATGCGGGACTTCCGAACTACGGTATCCGCGTCCGGCTATGCTGAGGGCGGAACGGTGGGCATCGTCACCCCGCGTCCGGCCCCGCAGACCATTGTGCAAAACCAGGTAGTTCAAAGCCTCCGGTCGTTCGCTGACCGGCCTACATTCGTCTCCGTGAAAGAGATCCGGGATGTTAGCTCCCGCGTTGACGTGATCGAAACCTACGGCACCCTGTGAAGCCGATCGATGAACTCAAGCACCTGGCCAAGGTCAAGCTGGGGGAAGGTGCGCCGATCGAAGCGGTGATCGAACTGCTGGCGAAGGAGGGCGCGATCACGCCATCGCGCGCGCTTCGGATCGTCGTGCGCCATGAATTCTACCGGCTGCTGGCCGATCCGCGCACGATGCGCACGGCGCACGACATCGAGCAGGAACTATCGGCGAGGTATGATATCGCCGATCGGACGGTCCGCAGGATGCGCAATAAGAGGACGTGACGTGTCCGAATTGTGGCGCGTAGTGTACGGTGCTTTGCTGCACCGTGGAAAGCAAGAATAAGGTCCAGACGTTCGGGAAGCGTGCGCCGGATGGCACGTACGAGATCCCCATCATCGGGGATATCGGCTTCTTCGGCACCAACGGCGAGGACCTGCTGCGCGAACTCCGGGCGGTGAAGCCCAAGGAGGTCAAGTTCATCATCTACTCTCCGGGCGGCGCGGTGTACGATGCCATCGCCGTTGCGGGCTACATCCTCGACCAGGGGATCACCTGCTATGCGGAGATCTACGGCGTGTGCGCGAGCGCGGCCACGGTGTTCGCGGCCCTTGCAGGCCCCAAGCGCACGGCCATCGCGCCGGGATCCATGTTCCTGGTTCACATGCCGTTCGGCGGTGATCAAAAGGCCATCGACAACGCTGCGACCTTCCTGGTGGACCTGTACATGAAGAGCTACGGCTGGAGCAAGGCCGAGGCGAAGGAGCACATGGAGGCCGCTGATGGCCAAGGCATCCTGTGGAACACCGCAGAGGCCAAGAAGCTCGGCGTCGTTGGCGAGATCATGGAGGGCGCGAAGGTCGCGGCCCACTACAAACTGAACATCGAGACCATGAGCAAGAACACGATCACGGCGAAGGCGGTGGTGAAACTCACCGCCATCGATGCGGTGAAGGCCGCGCTGGGCGAAGGCGTCACCGTTGACGTTGAGATCGAACAGGAAGCGGTGAGCGCCGCTGCCATCGCCACCAAGGATGAGCAGATCGCAACGCTCACCAAGGAGGTCGAAGACCTGAAGGCGAAGATCGCTGAGGGCGAAACCGCCAAGGCCGAAGCGGAAACCGCCAAGGCCGAGGTCACTGCGGCGACCGAAGCCATGACCAAGGCCCTCGACGAGGCCAAGGCCAAGCACGCTGCCGAGATCGCCGAGCTCAAGAAGCCTCTGGCCAACGCAACGGTACCCGATAACACGGAGCCCACCGGCGAACCCGCCAAGGAGCATCAAGGCGTGGTCGCGCTGAAAAAGGTCCTGCGCAAATGAGGACCGTTCAGTTCATCAATCCCGACGAGTCGGTAGTGGAGGTGCCGGAAAGCGACGCCGCCCACTTCGACAAGCTCGGATGGAAACGGGTGAACGGAACGCGCGTGGATACCGGAGCATCGGACGACGAGGATGATGATGCCGACACGCAGGACGCAGGCGACCGAGGGCGCAGAAAGCACAACAGGAACAAGTAACCGACACAACCAAGGGCAATGGCCAATCTGATCACACACAGCCTCACGTTCACCAAGGAGAGCGTGAGTGAGTATTTCCTCAAGCCGCTGTTCGTTGACAGCGACATCCGTGACATCGTGAACGTGCGCACGGACCTCAAGACGGGGGAAAAGCTCGACATGATCTCGAAACTCTCGAAGATCACCAAGGGCTACGCACAGGGCACGAGCTTCACGGCTTCCACCGGCGTGACCATCACGCAGAAGACGGTGACGGTGGTGACCATGAAGGCGGAGGTGCACCAGAACGGTCGAGCCTTCCTGAACTACGTGAAGCAGGAAGCGCTCAAGAGCGGCTACGCTGAGAACGACATCAACGGGACGATCTTCGAAGAGATCATCCTGAAGGTGTTCATGCGCGGCCTGATGGCCGACCTGAACCGCCAGCTGTTCTTCGGAGACACCGTGAAGGAGGTGATCACCAGCGATGCCCCGACCGGCACCCTTGACGAGGACTACAAGGAATACGATGGCCTGTGGACCCGGATCATCGATGACATCATCAGCGGTGATATCCCCAGCACCCAGCGGTATGATGTGAACATCACCGCGTTGCAGAACAGCGTGGCCGTCGCCAACGTGAAGACCGCCACCCTCACCGGGTCGAGCGGAACGGCGAACGTGACGATCAACGGCACGGCGTACCTGGCCACCTTCAACTCGTCCC
>ERZ724522.1795-NODE-1795-length-10815-cov-3.688848_pt1 | contig 10815 bp, 17 predicted proteins | sample MGYA00376055_ERZ724522 | MGnify/ENA primary metagenome ERZ724522 (study PRJEB28724, sample SAMN07190884) | wastewater metagenome | isolation source: effluent of sewage treatment plant in Hong Hong | place: Hong Kong | collected 2016-03-17 ... | reverse complement strand
AATTAATCTTATATTTACAATCGGTGTTAGGTCTAATTAACCTATGCAAAGTGTTCACGTTCACGCACCGATTCTTTAACAACGTGAATAAAAACGTAATATTATGAAAAATCAAAAAGAGGTGTGGCTACCTGTAAAAGGCTATGAAGGAATTTATGAAGTTTCTAATTTTGGTAGAGTTAAAAGGATTGGTAGTTTTAGGGGTGTAAATAAAAAGTACCTTAATAATTATTTTTTAACTCCAATGGATAATGGTAAAGGATATTTAAGAATAAAACTTACTATTAATAATAAATCTAAAAGAGTAATGCTACACAGAATAATCGCAGAAGCATTTATAAAAAACGAATTAAATAAACCTTTTGTTAATCATATAGATAGTGATAAAAAAAATAATTTAATATCAAATTTAGAATGGTGTACACAATCAGAAAATGTTTGTCACGCTGTTAAGTCTGGTAGGTGGACACAAGGTTTTAAAAAAACATATTTAACCCGAAAATTCACAATAGAAGAAGTAAAAGAAATAAACGAAATTTACAAACGTAAAATAAAGGAGTTGAAAAAATGAACGAAGAAATCCAAAAAGAACTAATTATACTATTTTCATTAATTAGAGCTACATCTAACCAATGTTTAATGATACAGGATAAAGGATTAAGACATCAAATGAAACAATCATTTAACAGGGTTCAGAAAGAAGCAGACAAGATGTATAATTTACTTGAGAAAACAGAAGGATTAAACAGCAAAGTGTTTGAAGAAATATTAGACGAAATCGAGAATAACACAGGAGAAATAAGAAAAAGCATAAAAATACTTGCAGATTAAATAATAATTAGTATATTTGAAAAGGCTAAGCAAAAACTCTAAATTAACATTCGCCTTTTATTAGGCTTCGGGAAATAACTTCTACATACTTCGAATATGTAGAGGTTATTTCTCAAAAAACAAAACGCTAAACATAAAGAAATTAATAACCAAACAACCAACTCCGACCACAAGCAACATTTTTAGGATTAGCGTTTTGAACTTCAATTGCTTCGGAGTTGGTTTATTTTAAAAAATTATGAAAGAACAAGTTTACCACATCCCAACAATGGAAAAACGATTTATTATCGAAGCTTTAAAGCGGTCTAAAGGAAATAAAAAAGAAGCTGCTGATATGTTGGGAATAAATACAAGAACACTATTAAGAAAAAGAAACCAATACAATGTATCTTTAGATAATTATTACTCAAATAATAACTAAACATAAAATAAATGAAAGTAGTAGCAGTAATCCCAATTAAAGGACGTTTACCATTATTAAGGTTTACTATTCAACGGCTTTTAAATAAAAATGGGTTAACTGAAGTTATTTGTGTAGGTTCTAAAGATGAACAAAAAACGGTTGAAAATGCTGGAGCAGTATTTTTAGAATACAATAACACTCCTTTAGGTGCTAAATGGAATCATGGGTTTGAGTATGCTAGAAGATACAATCCTGATGCTGTTTTGTTTGTTGGTAGTTCAGACTGGTTAAGTGATAATTGGTTAAGCGAAACAACTCCTTACCTAAAAGACTACGATTTAATAGGTAAAAAAGACTTTTACATGATGGACTTTCAAAAACAGATACGTTCATGCCATTGGTTAGGTTACGTTTGTAAGCGAAAAGATGAAGCGATAGGAATAGGGCGTTTGATTTCGCGAAATATATTAGATAAAATGGAATGGAAACCTTTTTTAGACCACGCTAATAATTCAATGGACTTCGCTATGTACCACAAAGCCTTATCTTTAGGTGGAAAATATAAAGTGATAGAAAACGATAACCTTGTTTCTTTGTCAATATCATGCGATAAGTGGGAAAATATGCACAGATTTGAAGACCATTACAGCAATAAAATACCATCAATAAAAGTAGATAATCAAAAGTTAATTAATTTATTTCCAGAGGCTTTAGAATTTCATGCAGTATTACAGAAGTAAATCATTAGCGGGGTTACACTATAAATCAAAGTATAAACTAAAGACTTATACCAACTTAAATGAACCTTTGGTTATATTCGGAATGTATCGTGAAGAAGATTACCAAACCTTAATTAGCCATGAATCGGATGTTGTAATAGTTTGGCAGGGTATGGACGCTAAAGAAGTAAAAAATGATTGGATTGAAGAAATTAAAAAGGCTAAAAATATATCTATAAGCCATTGGATAAAAGATAGTTTAAATAGTTACGGAATTGAAAGTGAATTAAAATACTTATCAGCAACAGAAGCGAAAGAAAATAATTATCCAAACGGTGATTATGTTTATTTTTATTGTTCAGATGATAGTGAAACTTCTTTAGAGTATTACGGGGCTAACATGATTGATGAAATTGAAGAAAGAACAGGTATAAAAATAATAAGAACATACTTAAATTCGCATACAAAAAAACAACTTAACGAAATTTATAAGAAATGTTTTTTAAATTTACGGCTTACTAAACACGACGGATGCCCGAATACTAATTTAGAAATGGGTTTAATGGGTAGAAAATCTATTTTTAATGGTGATTTGCCACACTCGATTGAATGGACTGATATAAACGATATTTGTGAAAACATAATGACTGAATACGAAAACCGAAACAACGACAACAAACAAGTAAGTAAGGACTTTATAAAATTTATAAATGATAACAAGTTGTAAAAGATGCCTATTTGATTCTACAATTGCTAAGATAGGAGAAAACCAATGTGAGTACTGCGATATTCACGATGCTTTAGAAAGTCAATCTAAACCAGAAAACTTAGGAATAGAACTAATAAATATTAAAAAGCACAAAGGTAAATACAACTGCATTATGGGCATTAGTGGCGGTTTAGATAGTTCAACACTACTTTACTTAGCTGTTAAAGAGTGGGGATTGAAGCCTTTAGTTATCCACTTTGATAATAACTATAACACTGATATAGCAAAAGAAAACATGGATAACTTAATCAATAGTTTGAATGTTGATGCTATTTATTACCGAGTAAACAAACATGAATACGATACACTAAACGAAGCCTTTTTACACGCTGGTACTCCAGATGCTGACATTCCAAACGATATAGCGATGACTAAACTAATGTACGAAACAGCCGACAAATACGGTATTAAGTACATTTTAAATGGTCATGACTTTAGAGAAGAAGGAAGCACTCCAAGAGCATGGACTTACATGGATGCTGAATATATCCGTTCAGTTTACAAATGGTACACAGGTAAAACACTAACTAATTATCCTTTATTTACTTTTAAAGACCAGATATACTATACGATAAAAGGAATTAAACAAGTAAGACCTTTTCACTATGGATTTAACCGTAAAGAAGCAGAAAATAAAATGATTTATTTGTGTAATTGGAAGTCCTACGGTGGTAAGCATTGCGAAAATATTTATACGGCTTTTGTAGGATGTGAATTACTCCCTAACAAGTTTGCAATAGATAAGCGAATAGTTTACTTATCAGCTAAGTTAAGAAGCGGTTTAATTACACGTAAAGAAGCATTAGAAGAATTAGCACAAAAGCCAAAGCATAATTTAAAATTTAACTTTACTTATCCAGATACTATTCGTGAAAGGTCTTATTTTGGAAAATACAACTTTAAAAAGTACCGTTTATTAATTTGGTTACTAATGAAGTTAAAAGTAGTGCCTTTTACTTTTTATAAAAAATACTGCTTTTAAATGAAAGTAACTGTTAATATTGCATCCATTCCAGGACGTGAAAACTTACTAAAACAAACGGTTAAAAGTTTATACCACCAATGCGATAAAATAAACCTTTGTTTGAATAACTATAAAACAAATCCATTCAAAGGTGATAAAAAGATAAATGTAATACTTTCTAATAATGCTTTAGGTGATGGAGGTAAGTTTCTATTTCAAGAACCTAATACTTATTATTTCACTTGCGACGACGACTTACTTTATCCACCTACTTATATTCAAGATACTATTCCATTTATTAACAAGTATCATGTAGTTAGTTATGCTGGTAGGTACTTTAACTCTTTTCCTATTGAAAGCTATTATAATACTAAGTGTATTAAACATCATTGTTTAACGGATTCTTTAACAACAGAACCTATCCACTTTGGAGGTACTGGGGTAATGGCATTTAACACTAATGAATTTATATTTCCGACTAACTTTATTCAAGAAAAAAATATGGCTGATATTTGGGTAGGATGTTGGGCGTATTTTCAAGGTGTAAAGATATGGCATATCGCACACCAAAAAGGTTATATCAATTATCTATTTCCAGAAGAAACAATTTGGGATTCTAAGCACGATAAGGATGATTACGAAACAAGTATAGTAAACCATTACTTTAAATAAACTTCGTAATACTTTCAACAGTAAAAGTTTTAAATATTATTTTTGCTTTTAAAAGGCAAATGAATGGACTTGTTTAAATGGTTTAGGACATCAAAGGTAGAAGAAGCTGAAAAGCGAACAGATGTAATGCATGGCTTTGAGGATTTAGTAGCACCAGCTAAAAGCGGTGTTCAAATAACTAAAGATAATGCGATGAATATAAGCGGTGTTTATGCTGCTGTCAAGTTGTTATCTGATTCAATTAGTTCACTACCTATCCATCTAATAAAAGAAAGCAAAGATAAGAAGGAAAAAGACTATACAAATCCATTGTATAAGATAGTTGCCAAAGAGCCCAACAAGTTAATGACTTCTTACACATGGCGACAAATCTTTATGCCTCACATTTTGCTTTATGGTAATGCTTATGCCGTAATAGATTGGGATAAAAAGACTATGCGACCTAAACAACTTATGCCCGTTCATCCATCAAAGGTAGAAATCGAAATAAAAAAAGGAATTGCATATTACACGATTCAATTAGAAGAAAAAAAGATAACAGTTGACCAAAGTAATATAGTACACTTTAGGGGGTTAGGTGATGAAATAAAAGGTAAAAGTGTAATTGAATATGCAAAAGATAATTTAGGACTAGGAAAAGCTGCTGAAGACTTTGGTAGTAAATTCTTTTCAAATGGTGCTGCAATAGGTGGGGTTTATGAACACCCTTCACAATTAAGTGATAAGGCTTACAATAATTTACAAAAGTCTTTAGAAAGACGTGCTGGAGGTTTAAGCAATTCACACAAGATTTTAATATTAGAAGAAGGAATGAAGTTTACTACTACTTCAATACCTCCAAACGCTGCACAATTCTTAGAAACAAGAAAGTTTAGTATTAATGATATTGCCAGATGGTTTGGCGTACCACCTCACATGATTGCAGACTTAGAACGTGCAACCTTTTCAAATATCGAACAGCAAAATCTTAACTTTTCTCAATTCAGTATATTGCCTTATGTAATACTTATTGAACAAGAATTGAACAGAAAGTTGTTACGTGAAGATGAAAAAGAAACTATGTACTTTAAATTAAACATGGATGGTTTATTACGTGGTGATATGCAATCAAGATATACGGCTTATCAAATAGGAATACAAAATGGAATAGTTAATCCAAATGAAGTAAGGAGAAAAGAAGATTTGGATGCTTACGAAGGAGGAAATGATTATTTCATGGCAGCAAATATCACTAAAATAAAAGACTTAAATAATAAACAAAATGGAGAATAGAAATATAAAAGCGGAAATAAGAGCAAAAAGCGAAGGTAGTAGAACGGTTACTTTTGTGGCTTCAACTTATGATAAAGATAGACATGGTACTATCTTAAATCAAAAGAATTGGGATTTAGATAATTTCAATGCTAATCCTATTATAGGTTATCAACATAATGTATATGGGGAGGGTTCATCACCAAATCCCGACGACCAATTAGGGTATGGACGTGCTTATGTTGAGGGTAACGAGTTGTTGATTGATATAACTTTTGAGCCAGAAGATATTAACCCATTAGCTGAAAAGATATTCAAAAAAATACAACATGGTTCACTTCGTGCGGTAAGCGTTGGTTTTGTGCCGTTAAAAAATGAAGAAGGCAAATATGGGGAAGAAAGGGATGGAGCTTATCATTTCTTTGGTCAAGAACTTTTAGAAGTTTCGGTTGTAAACATACCGTCAAATCCTAAAGCACTTAAGAAGAGTTTGGATGAAATGACCGAAGAAGAAATGAGAACTTACATTAAAAGTTTAAATGAAGAGGTGCAAGTAATTGAAGAACAAAAAGAAGTAGTAGAAAATTATATTGGTAAAGATGTTAACCTTTGTAAAAAAATATTACTTTTGTATAAATCAAAATAAAGATTAATTAATAACCAGAGTTGTATAGAAGCAACTCACAAATAAAAAAACGATGGACTATAATTTAAAATCTGATTACGAAAGACTTGCGAAGCTAAACGCTGACCAAAAGTCTATAATCGACGCTGCTGAATTAGAAGGCAGAAAATCGCTAACAGAAAGCGAAGAAAAACAATTTGACTCTTTGCACAACGAAGCTGTTGAACTTGAAAAAATGATTGAAAGAAAAAAGAAAATTCAATCAAACGAGCAGTCTTTAGCGGATGAATTGGTAGAGAAAAAAGTATCTAGAGACGAATACGAATTTAACAAAAAAGAGTATTTAGGTGCAATGAAAAACTACCTTTTAAAAGGTTTTGATATTTCAGCTTCCGACAAAGAAATCTTAACCAGAGCTCAAAGCACTTCAAACTCTGATGGTGGTTACACTATTCACTCTGTAATTGGTGATAGAATCATCAAAGCAATGGAACAATACGGTGGTGTTAGACAAGTTGCAACGGTATTATCTACATCACAAGGTAATCAAATCGACTACCCTACCAACAACGATACTGCAAATGTTGCTACATTGTTGAGTGAAGCTACTGCTGCATCAGAATTAGCTACTACTTTCGGAACTATGGCTTTAAATGCTTACAAATATACTTCTGGATACATCTTAGCTTCAAACGAATTATTGCAAGATTCAGCTTTTGATTTAGAAAGATATTTTGTAGATTTATTTGCTGATAGATTTGGACGAGGTTTAAATGATGCTTATACCAATGCTAACGGTTCTTCTAAACCAAACGGTTTGAAATATGCTGTTACAACTACAGGGGTAACTTTAGCCGACCAAGATGCAATTACATTTAGTGAAATCTTGACACTTAAACATTCAGTTGACCCTGCTTACAGATTCAACGGTAAGTTTATGATGAATGATTCGGTATTGTTAGCAATCAAAAAACTATCTATTGGTAGCGGTGATGCAAGGTCACTATGGCAACCTTCTTTTGTAGTTGGAGAACCTGATACTATCGACGGCTCAAAATACGTTATCAATAACGATATGGATGGTTTCGGAAGTTTAAAAACTCCAATGTTCTACGGTGATTTTTCTAAATACATTATTCGTGATGTTGCTGGCATAAATATCAAGCGTTCAACAGAGTACAAGTTCTTAGAAGACCAGACCGCATGGGTTGGATTCTTTAGAACTGACTCTGATTTATCTGATACAAGAGCAATCAAAGCGATGAAAACTTTAACTTTAACATAGTAATATGATTAAGATTAAATATTTAACTTCATGTTCAGGAGCAGCAGGGGACTTCCCCGCTGGTTCTGTTCGTGAAATAAACGAGGCTAAAGGCTTGTATTTAGTAAGTATTAAACGTGCTGAATTAGTAGTTGAAGAAACCAAAGAAACACCAAAAAATGAAGTATCAAATAACATCACAACCAGCGGTAGAGCCAATAAGTCTAACAGAGGCAAAAGACCATCTAAGAATTGATGGGACTGATGAAGATACTTATTTAGCTACTATTATAACGGCTGCTCGAAAATATTGTGAGCAGTATTGCAATAGGGCATTTATAACCCAAACGTGGAAACAGTACCCAGATGATTTTAGCGATGGCATGAAGCTATCAATTAACCCTGTTCAAAGCGTTACATCAATAACTTATTATGATGAAGATGGTAATAGTCAAACTTTGGCAGCAGACCAATATCAAGTAGATTTAAGCGATGACGTTTGTAGGATTTATGAGGCTGTTGATGTAGATTTTCCAGATGTTCAAGATGAAAAGATTAACCCAATAACTATTACTTATGTAGCTGGTTATGGTGCTGCTTCAACAGATGTTCCAATGGATATACGCCACGCGATTAAACTAATGATTGCACACTTTTTCCAAAATAGAGAAATGATAAATACAGGTCAAGGTATTACAACTCAAATTCCAATGCCTAAAGTGGTTCAAGTATTGCTAAACAATTACAGGATATTTTATGAAGCCTAAAATAATGGTTTTACTTCCTATTTGGGGAAGGATGAACATAACTGAATTATGTTTGTCGAATTTAAGTAAGTTAAAGCGTGAATATGAATTAGACGTTCTTTGTGTTATTAGTGAACAATGGGCTAAATTAATGGCTTTTAAATACGGTTTTAAATGGGTTGAAGTATCAAATGATGATTTAGGTCATAAGATGAACTATGGTGTTCAGATGGCTTTAAAATACGATTGGGAGTACTTTATGAATTTGGGAAGTGATGACATTATAACGAAGGATTTATTAGATGAATATAAAAAAGAAATGGACGCGAATAGTCCTATGTTTGGAGTTACTAAAGTTTGTTTTTTCGACTCAAAAACAAAAGAATTAAAAGAAGTAAATTATGGGCATTTAATTGGTGCTGGTAGAATGATTAGAAGGGATGTATTGTGTAAGTGTGTATTAAAAGAAGGTAAGGTTGATATGTACGATAAAGGGTTATCAAGAGGTTTGGATAACAATAGCAGAAAAAGGTTTCTAAGTATAGGTATGAAAGAATTGATAATAGAAGGGCATAGAATCTTAGATATTAAAAGCGAAGAAAATATATGGAAGTTTGACGATTTAAAAGGCGATTTAAAAGAGTTGAACTACATAAAAAATATAGATGACGAAATACTAACTAAATTAGTTGAATTGTGAGAAGCGGCTTATTAGATAGAAGAATAGTGATACAAAACGCAACAGAAACACGCGACAGTTATGGGTTTGTTTCTACGGTTTGGGGTACTCATTTAACTGTTTGGGCAAATTGGGTTCATAACACAGGCAACGAAACGGATAGGGATAAGAATAAGAATGTAGATGTAAGCGGTCATTTTAGAACTTACTACCATTCTACAATAAACGAAAACATGAGAATCATTTATAATTCAGAATATTATAAGATTACTCAAATAAAAGAAATTCAACGACAAGATGGGTTATTAATATTTGTTGAGAAATTACAGCAAACATAATGAGTGTTACGTTTAAAATAGATTCAAAGGACTTTCAAATGAAGTTAAAATCATTGGAAAAGTTGAAGTCCAATAACGTGGCTTCAAATGTACTTTTTAAAGCAGCAAATGCAGCCTCAGAAAGTTTTAGTGCTGTATTAAAACAAGAAACACCTATTGCAAGATTAGAGGCTAAAGGGCATAAGAAATACGATTCAAGGAATCATGCACGAGGTACGTTAAGAGAAAGTGTAAAAAAAGGACTAAGAAGAAGGATTAAGAATAAAAATGTGTTTGCTGCTTCATCATATTACGAAATAGACCAAAAGCAATACTATGCAAACTTTGTTTTACATAGCCACGCCCCAAATGCTTATGGTTTTACAGGTGGCAAAAACTTTATAGAGAAAGCAATTAACAGAAGTGAAGCACGAATAAAGGATAAGTTAGGACGTGATATGGTAAATAATTTAACTAATCAACTACAAAAATACATGAACAAATGAAAATAAGACTATTAAAAGACTGGACTAAAGATAATGGCAAAACCTTAAAAAAGGATTGTGAGGTTATCGTAACTCAAGAACTTGGGCAGCAACTAATAAGACAAAAAAAAGCTGTTGAAGATAAAGATTCAAATAAATTAAATATTAATTTTGAAACAAAAGAGGTAAAGTCGCCTCTTACTAAATAGAATATACTATGGCAACAACAGGAATATTGAACGGCACACTATTGGGGATATACGTAGGGGGAACTTTAATAGCTCACTCTACGTCTAACTCCATATCAATAACGCATTCACCACGTTCGGCAACTTCAAAAGATAGCGGTGGATGGAGTGATAACTTAGAAGGGTTAAGAGAATGGTCAGCAGAAGGCGAGGGATATATGGCTTTAGATGCTACTTATGGTCTTAACGACTTAGTTACACTTTACGAAAATAGAACAAAAGTATTAATCAGATTTAGCACAGAAGTTTCGGGTGATGAGTACTTTCAGGGGTACGCTTACTTAGATTCATTAAGTGTAGATTCAAGTCCAGAAGAATCAGCTACTTTTTCTTATTCATTAACAGGTACAGGAGCATTAAACAATAAAGCATTAACTTAGTATGAAGTACACAAACACATCATTTTTTAAGATTGAAAGACATTTTGGTAAACCTTTCTTTAAAGTATTAGGCGATATTGATAACCTAACTTTAGAGGGTATTTGTTATCTAATTTATGTAGGTAGTGAAACTGAACAAACTTTTGAAGAATTTGCCGACAAATTAGACTTATCAACTATTCAAGAAACAATGCCGAAAGTATTGGCTGCGATAAATGAAGCGTTTGATACTGGTAAAAAAAAAGTGATAAAGAAAGTGTAAGTGATGAATGGAACTGGTATGAATTACAAAAAACTGCTTATGGATTCTTAGGATTGAAGCCTAATGAGTTTTGGAGTTTGCAGCCTAAAGATGTTATGATTATGATGGATGGTTGCAAAGAGGTACAAGAATATGAATTTAATTTGCATATTCAGCATTTAAGAGCCATTCGTCGAGTGGCTTTTATATTATCAAGGGCA
>ERZ724522.1792-NODE-1792-length-10843-cov-4.215239_pt1 | contig 10843 bp, 5 predicted proteins | sample MGYA00376055_ERZ724522 | MGnify/ENA primary metagenome ERZ724522 (study PRJEB28724, sample SAMN07190884) | wastewater metagenome | isolation source: effluent of sewage treatment plant in Hong Hong | place: Hong Kong | collected 2016-03-17 ... | reverse complement strand
GACGCCTGGGCGAAGGCAGGGAAGTAGCCCACCGTGGCGCCGCTCTGACCGTTGAACAGATCGGCGATCTCGGTCAGCTCCGGGTTTTTCGCGTCGCGCAGCAGCCCCTCGCTCGTGGCGATCAGGTCGTACACCCGACTCGTCACCGGCTTGAGGAAGGTCTTCACATTCTCGATACGCTGATTGCCCGCGTTGATCTCGGCGAGCACCTTGTGCACCGTACTCGGCTCGGCGAAGCGTCCGTCGTGGAACGCCTCGAGGATCTTCGCGGCGTGTTCATCCTGAGACAGAACACCGACGATCTTGCGGAGGAACGCCTTGATCTTCCCGAACAGGGTCTCAGCCTTGCCGCCCACGACAAGCTGCTTCGCCGCCCAGAACTGATACATGTACGCCGCGCGCTCCTCAGCGTCCGAGAGTTGCGCCAGGGCTGCCGGCTCGTTAGCCAGTAGCTTGCGCAGGCGCGACATCACCTGAGGGCTGTTGGCGACGTCCGCCAGGAGGGCCTGCGTCGGCTTGTCCAACCGCGTGAACAGACCGTGCAACGCCTCGTGGAACGCGATGCTCTTCGGGTCGATCGCGCTCATCGCGATCCTGATGAGGTCCGGCGCTGAGAACATACCTGCTGCGCCCTTTGGAAGGGCCGTCTTGAACTGAACCTGCATCTTCGGCCCGAGCACCTTCTCGACGTAGTCCTTGACCTCTTGCTGCGTCTGAGGATCGACCGCCTTACCGCTGGGCTTCTGCATGCTGTACTTCAAGCCCTTCTCACGCTCGTACTGACCGAGCACACCTTCCGCCTCAGCCAAGTCCTCCTTCGACTCACTGCTGTCAATGAGGTCAGCCATACGTGCCAGGACGTCCCCATCCTGCGTCATCGCCGCGACCATCTCAGCTCGCGCCCAGAGCGCGGCCTGCTTCCGCGACAGCGGCGTGCCCAGTGTCGAGAGCGCAGGGAACTCGCTGGATACGGAAGCCTCTGTCTCAGCCCCATCCTGCGTGGCGTCCGGCCCGTAGTACTCGCCCTTCACCCGACGTACCGACGCAGGCGGATTCGCCGCCACAGCCAGCTTCTCGGCGACCGCCTGTGCACGCGCCATCTTCTCCTCAGCATTCCGAAGGCGCTTCTCCAGCGTAGGACGTAGAGCTTTGCTCGCGCTCTTGAGCTGCTGCTCAATGGAGTCCGCCTCTCGCGCCCACATCAGCGCTTCGTCCTTCGCGCGCAGCGGGCCGCGCGGAGTGTTGGGGTTACCCCACTCGTCGAACACTCGAACTTCCCGCTCCGCCCGAGCGCGCTCCTGCTCGGCCATCTCTTCCGTCTCGGCCGTAGCCGCGTCGGCGATCGTGGTCTTCGTGTTGAAGCCTGTGCGCCGCTTGATCGCCCAGTACTTGCCCTCGCGGATGATCTCGTCACCCTCACGAGCGAAGTCTTCGATCCGCTCGCGCTTGCCGAAGCGCCGCCCCTGGTTGTCGCGGTCGATCGTCTCGTACGTGTCGCCGTCGATGACTGTCTCTTCAGCGCGGTGCTGCTGGCCCTGATTGCTCTCCATGTTCATCACGCGAGCGCCGAGGTACGCCGCGTCTTCGCGGACGCGCTCCTCTTCCCGCCGCTCAGCGCTTGGCAGCCTCTTGCTCGCCGTGCGCTTCTCGTCCTTCAGGTCCTTCGCTGAGTAGTTGCGCTTCTCCTCCTTACCCGCCACACCGAGGTAGGTCTCGATATACCCCTCGCCGCTCTTGCGTCGGAAAATCGGGAACGTCGCGGGGTTCAGCTTCTGGAACTTGTCGCCGCGCTTCACAGCAATCTCGGGCTCGATGTAGCCGCTGCTCACGAGCGACGAGAAGCCGGACGCGAACAGCGCCCGCAGCTTCTGGTCGCCGATGAGTTCCGCAGTGCGCTCGTCGAACGCCTCGCCCTTCGTCTTCTGCACGAAGCTGATCAGCTCCTGCGCGGAGATCGGCGTGGGTCCGGGCTTCAACTTCCCAGGCTCCCGCTTGACTTCGCCCGTCTCCGGGTCGACCGTCTCGCGCACCTTGAGCTTCACGTAGAACCGTCCGTGCCGCCCCTCGTCGTTGGCGAACTTGCGAACGTTCTTGTCCTGATACACGACGTCCTGCGGATCGAACGGACGGGTGTCGCTGGCGCTGCGGGTGGTCGTGCGAGTGCTGCGCCCGTGAGCGACGAGCTTCTCGACGTCAGCCTCGTTGAAGTCGATCGGGTCCTCGTTGATCTGCGGAGTCTCGGACATCAGCATCCGTTCAGGCCGCGACTCCAGCATGCTCCGCAGCATCGCCTTGTTCTTGTAGGCACGCGGCGACACGCCGAGCATCTTCGCCACATCGGCCAGCGTCGTCCCGGCGAACTCGGCGTACTGCGCCGGGTTCAGCTCGTGGACAGTTCCGCCCTTCGCCTCAGCCCGCTGACGCTCCTTCGCATACCGAGCACGGATCTCCGTGCGCGTCTTTTCGTCCGGATGGTCGACTTGCCAGAATGTCGGGCGGTCGTGCTGGTCCACACCTGACGGATGAAACTCTCGGTTCGGCCCAGACTCATCAAGCAGACGAGAAAATTGAGAGTCCGGCACGTCGGAACCGAAGTCCTCAGCAGCCACATCGTCGTACCCCTCCATCTCCGCTTCAGGGTTCGTCTTGGAAGACAACGCCGAGTCCATGAACTGCGCGCTCAGGGCGGCGACCGCCTTCTCCTCGTTGTTCCCGAACAGCTCCTTCAAGTCTTCGCGATCCGCCGCGCTCCACTTCTCCTGCGGTTTGTTGAACAGAGCCTCCAGGCGCGTAGTGACCTCCGGCAAATCGACCGACGATGCGTCGCCCCACTTCACATCCAGTGTCGTTGCCAGGATCTTGCCGACTGCCCGCTGCCGCTTCAGCACGTCGTCAATGTGAGTCTTCGCGTTGTACGCTTGGTCCGGGTCAGCCACGCCCGCGCGCACGAAGAGCCCGTGAAGGTTCTTCAGCGCCTTGTCGGCCTGACGCTCGCCACCGAGCAGGTCGATGATCGGATCCGGCAACCGACCGTCGAGCCCGTTGTCCTTGTCGAAGTACGCCTTCAGGTAGCTGTAGAGCTTGTTCGACGTCTCGACGTCATCCACCACCTCAGGGTCGAGATAGTGCTGCATGTGCCCGAAGATGATCCGGTCGGCGTCAGTGTTCTGGAGGCTGAACTTGTCTGCCCCACCCTTGACGCGCTTGGACATCCACTCACCGACCTCCCGGACCTTGCGGCCGAAGCGCTCCCCAGCGGCCCGCGCCGACACCGTGCGCCGCCCTTCCTCGAGGACGTCCGGATCGTCTAGGTTCGCCAGCGTCTCAGCGGCCTGCTGCTTCTGCTCCGGAGTGGCCTTCGCATCGCCCAGCACGCGCTGCATCGCCCGCTCCACGGCGGGGCGCACCTTGGCGTCCATGTCCTGAAGGTACTGAGAGACGGCGTCCACCCCCTTACGGGCTACGTCCAGGGGCACCTCATCCCCGCCCGCCAGGGCTGCCGAGTCGGGGTTCTTGAACAGGCCCCGCACCCGCTGGGCGGCTGGCGCCACCCCGGCCGCAGACAGGTCCACAGCCCCTCCAGCCGCGCCCAGCCCGCCGCCTGCGATAGCCCCGCCTACGCCCGCCTCCAGCAGCCTCTGCGCGTCCCCAGAGCCGTCCCTGAGGGGGTTTGCGTACTGCTCTGCCAGGATGCCGGTGCCTTCCTGGGCGGCTTCCGTCAGACCCTCCCCCAGAGCGGCCTCCCCAGCCACCTTCGCCACATGGCCTACGGCTGCGCCAGGGCTCTTCAGGACGCCTGGGACTACCCTACCGGCACGGCCGGCCAGCGCGGCCGGCACAGCGGCTTCCAGCAGGGCGTTTGCGCCCCCGCGGGCGGTCGCGATCAGCACCCGGTCGGTCGGGTTGGTGTTTGCCATCGCTGCCGGGTCCGCCCGGAGCGCCTGGACCGTCTCCCCGCCCTCGGCGGGCAGGGCGGTACCTACCCCGCCCAGGAGCGCCCCGCCACGCCCCAGGAAGGTCCTGCCCGCCACAGCGCCTGCGATTGTCGGGAGGGTAGAGCCCAGCCCCTCACCCAGCTTGGCCCGGACGTACTCAGGCGTCAGCCCGCCCTGGGCCAGGGAGGGCACGTCTGGCGCGACCGCCGCCGCCCGCTGCTGGTCTGCCGCAGCCTCGGCGAACAGGCGCTCTGCGTCGCCTGTGCGGCCTGCCGCTTCCATCGCCTGGGCGAGGTACGCCTTGTGAGCCGCGCCCACACCAGCCAGACCGGCGCGCAGACCGCGGCCCGCCGTCGACCCGGTGAGCTGGTCTTCGAGGAGCATCGGATCCTCGAACCCACTGCCGTTCGTGACGAGCGGCGCGGCCGAGAGCCCAGTGCGGAGATTGATCGGCACTTATTTACCCCCGCGGCGGAGGAAGTCGCGCATGTCCTGCACGCTATGGTTCGTCAAGTCCTTGGTACGCAGTACAGCGCCCGTGTCCGTCTGCGCGACGGGGGAACCTGCCGCCCAGTCACCGAAGTCGACCCCCGACCCTCCAAACACGGCGTCGCTGAACCGCGCCTTGCGGGTGCCACTGATACTGAAGTCACCCTCAGTCGTCAGGGCGGGGGTAGTCAGGCCGACGAAGTTCGTAAGGCTGCGAAGGAAGCCAGGATCGCGCGCCAGCGCATTCACGTCGTCTGTCTGCCGCAGCGCCCGCACAATGTGCGGCATCGTGCGCTCCAGCACGAGAGGGTTCGCCGCGAGCTGTTGCGACAGCGCGCCGTTCTTGTCCGTCATCGCTTCCGACAGGAACGTCGAGAGCTTCGCTCGCATGGTCGGATCGACGAACGACTTCGCCGGGTCCTTCGGGTCCGGCGTCGTCGACCACTTGTCGATACTCTGCTCCAGGCGCGTCGCCGTCTTGTCATCCACATCCGCACGCAGGCGGGCCAGACCCAGCTTGTACTGAGCGCCCGCCGTCTGAGCACGAATACCAAGCTCGGCCCAAGCACGTTCGCGCCGGTCCTCATAGCGAGCGTTGTTCTGCGCTGCGATCTTCTCGAACGCACCGCCAGGGTTGCGCAGCGTGCCTCGGGTCTCCTGCGGCCCCCATGCAGCGAGCACCGCCCGCGCGCCAGGGGAGATCTCCGTCGACCCGCCCAGGCGAGTTGTCACACCCGTCTGATTGTTCGTGATCGTGCCCGTACCCAGAGAGCGCTGATACTCGCTACGGTTGTCAGGCATCTCGGCAAGCGTCGCAGCGGGAGCCGCAGCAGGCATCGAGCTAGGGATGCTGCCGCTCTCGACCGGCGAGCGGAATCCACGCGAGAAGCTCCCGCGCCCAATCACCCCGCTAGGGGTCGTCGGCGTGGGCGACGGGTCCTTGAACAACTGCGCCGGTACTGCGAGCGTATCGCGCACCATGTTCCCAGCAGCTACGCCGACGCCCCCGCCGAGGCGGCGATCAGCGTCCGCAATGTCCTGCTCGCTCAGCCCCGCCATACGACCGACAGCGTTGGCCATCGCTCCGCCGATAGGAGCCACAGCCCTCACGATAGGCTCGGCAACGCCTGCGGCCAGGGCTGCCGTCCCTGCGCCACGGAGCAGCGGGGCTGCCCGCCCGAGGGTCGACGCACGCATACCGTCCGCCTTGCTCGCCACCGCCCGCGACGCTTCAGAGCCGAACCCTCGCAGCTTTCCAAGGAAGGTCGACGCGCGAGGCGCTGCCGCCGCCTCGGTAGTAGCGGCAGCCGGGATGCCCGAGCCGACGCCGGCCGCAGCCGCGCGCTCAGCCGCAATGCCGCGCCGAGCCGTGGCAAAGTCAGGACCGAGGTCCGTCAGAGGGCGCACAGGCGGGCGGACTGGACCCTCAAACTGCGCGGGCATCGGCGTCAGCCGCTTCACCGGATCAGAAAGACTAGCCATGACCTACCTCACGATTGAACGATCGTCGCTGCGATCGAGTTGATTGCGCCGAGAGCTGCCGCGGCGTTCTGCCCATACACCTGGGCGCCAGAGGTCAGCGCTCCGAGCCGCAGATTGATGAGCTTCAGCGTGGCTTCCAGCTCAGTACTGGCCTTGGCGATTGCGAGCCGAGAACTCTCCGAATAGATCTTGCTGTTCGCTTCTTGAAGGCCCACAGCGAGGTCGTAGTACTTCCCCGTCGCAGAGGAGGTAGCTGCGTACTTCTGAATGTCCCCTGCGTACCCACGCAGAGCCCCTTCGAGCTGAGCGTTGACCTTGGCGATGACCGCCTTGTACCCCTCCAGATCTGCGCGGTACTTCGTAAGCACCTGCTCGTTCGTGTCGAGCTGAACCTTCGACACGAGCGCCTCGGCCTGCGTCCGCGACTTGTACGCCTCGACGCGCTGCCCGTACGCCTGCACCTGGGCGGAGTACAGGTTCACCTTCGTCTGCTCGCCGCGAAGCTGCGCTTCATAGACTTGGAACTCAGCCGTACGCGCCTGAACCTGAGCGGCGTAGGACTCGACCTTCGCTTTGAACGCTTCGAGCTTCACGCGCTCGATATTCGCGAGCACCTGGGCCGCTTGGACTTCGGTGGCGTACACACCCATGAGCGCCTGCGCGCCCTCCACCTGAGTGCGGTACACATCCGCATACGCCTTCTGCACGTCGACGCTCAGGCGTGCGGCCTCGACCTTGGACTTAAACGCCTCGATCGCCAGCATCGCGCCGCGAACCTTGGACTCGTAGACCGATGCCGCTGCCTTGAACGCTTCGAGCTTCGCGCTGAACTTCGCCACACGAGCGTTGAACATCGCGATACCAAGCTCGACAGACGCCTTCGCAGCATTGAGAGCGCGCTCCGCCACAGCCGAGTGATAGCCAATCAGGATCTGCTCCAGCTTGGACGCCTGCTCGAACACGAACTGTCGGTTCTGCACATACAAGTCCGCACGCTTGACCGCGATGTCGCGCGACGCCGTGGAGATCGTCTCGCCTGCCGCCTGCCGCGCTGCGTCCATCCGCGCAATATCAGCACCGGGCGGAAGGGCGAACCCGCGCGCTGCGGCTTGGCGACCAAGATCGTCGACAGCCGCCGACACTTCTCGCAGCTCACGCTCGCGCAACCGCTCCCATAGCCGTGCCTCATCGGCTGTGTCGATGCCGTACCCACCGTTCTGAAGATCACTCAGGAGCTTCAACTTCGTGGCGTCGAGCAACGCAGAGCTGTACGCGCCCTCGTAGTACGAGAACTCTGACGTCGTGAGTGTCAGCTCGTCCACAGGGATCGTCGCGTCCAACGTGGGCATGTCGAACGAGGCCGGGTCGGGCAGCGCTACCGGCGAAAACGTCGGGGCTGCCGGAAGCGAGATCGTCGGCTTCGTCGGCGTGGCCGGAGCGTAGAACTCCGGCGAGTTCCCAGGCGACACGGGGACGACCGTTGTCGGGGCTGTCGGGTACGCGAGCGTAGGCTCGACCAACGTCAGCTCTGGAATGTTCAACGCCGTAGGCGCAGTCACGGTACCCAGCGTTGCGTAGCTCGGCGGGGTTACCGCATCAAAGTTGTAGTCCGCCACCAACGGTGCGGCCGGCGCGGTCGCAGTCAGACGGAACATCGCGTCCCACAGCAGCCCCTCGTCGACCAGCACTTGAGTCACTTCAGGGACCGTCAGCGAAGGCGTCTCCAGCGCTGCGTTCTTCAGGTCGTTGAGGAACACCCCCGAGTCCGCGAGAGCTTGAGCCCCCAGGCTGGACGCATTCGCTTGTAGATCTTCAGCGGTAGCCATAAACCCTCCGAGCGGACTCCACCGCTTCCAAAGTTACGGTGTCGAGATCGAACGTCGCACCGGACACGTTCTCAAGCTCAACCTCCCAGTACTTTCCGCGCGCACCCTTACCGGGCTTCACGCGGCGAACGTGAAGCGTCTCGACGCTCTCCGGGTCCAACGTCTTCTCCGACGTGATCGACTCGTCGACAAACACTCGCACGAGCATCTGCCCGTCCGATCGCAGCGCCGCGTAGATCGCCTCGACCCGCTTGAGATTCTCCGAACCGAAGTGAAGCTGGCCCCAACGGATGCGGCTCGACACTTCCGATCCGGCGTCCGTCGTGCCGTCGTCAAGCACGAAGAGACCATCCTCAGAGGCGCCGAGGTACACCCCGTCCGCATCGGCGAACGAGTTGTACGCATACTGCTGGTACTCGCTCAACGCCGCCGTCACTGTGTTCATCACGTACGCGCCTACTGCGACGACTTCACCGTCGCCAACGAAGGCTCCGCGCAAACTCGGCGCCCATGCTGCCAGCGCTCCAGTCGCCCCACTGCCGCCGACAAACTGCGCTGTGAGCAGCGATAGCTCTCCGGCCATCGCTCCGGCGCGGCCTGGGGCTCCCGTGAACGATGACGAAAGCCGAGTCGTCCTCCCCGCCAGCGCTCCTGTGCGCCCTGCGATAGCCTCGAACGTTCCACCGATCTTTGGTGTGCGCCCGACCAAGGCGCCGAGGAAGTAGCCCTGGCCTGCGAACAGCGCTGTGAAGCGCGGCGTGCGCCCTGCCAGCGTGCCGGTCCGCCCAGGGCTCCCCGAGAACTGGGCGCCGACAGCCGTCAACCGCGCATCAAGCGCCCCGCTACCCTGCGAGAACGCGCCTCGTACGGCAGGCAGCGCACTGTCGAGCGCGCCCGTGCGACCCGCCACCCCCTCGCTGCTCCACGTCATCTCCGGGAGCACACCGGCGAGCGCTCCGCCCGACAAACCCGTGAACGCTCCGGTCAGCTTCGGCAGCGCCCCGTTGAGAGCAAGTGCGGAGAAGCTACCGGTCAGCTTCGGCAGCCTCCCCGCGAGCGCGTAGCTGCCCGACACAACGGCCGTAGGATCGAGCACGAACACCGGCAGGTGCGGCCCGACTACCACGTCTGTCGGGTTCAGCACGAACACCGGCAGGTGCGGTCCTGCTACAACATCCGCCGCATTTACCGCATAGGTAGGTAGGCTGAACGCCACGGCTTAGATCGTGATGGTCGCGTCGTTGAGGGCCACCGTCGTCACACCGCTCGTGAGAGACAGTGTGTTCAGGTTGAAATCCGCCCCAGAGGTGCCGACAGAGCCCTGGATCGTGAACGTGCTCGACCCCTGCGTCTTCACCCACCGCAGATACCCGACAGTCCCCGTGGCGCTAGCCAGGACCGAGGGAGCTGTGTTCAACGCTGCCGAGCCGGCTGCCGCCGCTGCATACACGTTCGACGCCCCGATCGGGATTGCCGCGAGCAGCGTTCCCGTCGCTGCGTCGTCCGCGTTCGTGGGTGCCGAGCCGGAGTACAGGTTGATGATCGACGCGCCGCCCGTGTTGATACCGAACTGAGGGGCGGTCGAGCTTTGCCCCGTCCACCAGTCGACCAGCCCGTTCACCAGCGACTGACTCAGCTTGACCGTCGACAACGCCAGCGGCAGCTTCAGCGACATCGCCGACAGCACAAACGCTACGCCAACGGTCGAGGACAGCGCTGGCACGATGAGCGCCCCGCCACCACCTGACAGCGACATATCCGCGTCGATCAGCGCCACGCTGCCCGACGAATACAACCGGGCGAACGTGAGCGACCCTACCGTGCTGCTGGCGTTCGCACTACGGGCCACACTGAGCTGCGAGATACCGCCGCCCGCCGCCGTGAGGAACGTCTGAATGTCGACGCCCGCCGAAATCGACGAGTACACCGCAGAGCCCGAAGGCGCCACTGTCGGGTCGGCGGGCTGAGCCCCGTTGTACGGCACCACGTACTTCAGCGGCGTGCTCGAGGGGCTTCCCGCGACGGTTAGCGCGTTCAGCGTCTAGTTCTTGAAAGTCGGCGAGAAAGTTACTGACATGATGCCGCCTCGTCAGAGAATGTGAGAGAGTATCAGAGTACCGCTCAAGTCTGCGGAAGCGTGATCTGACCCGACGACAGTACGAACGGCGCCCCCGAGACCAACGACAGCGACCCCAGGTTCATATCGGCGCCGGACGTCGCGATGGTGCCGTCGATCCGCACTGCGGTCGTGGACAGCGACGTACCCGCATCACCAGCTTCGCGGATACGGAACCACCCAGCCGTACCGGTCGCCAGACACGTGCCCGACCACGTTTCTCCCGACGCTTTCGGAAGCACGCCTGCCGCCGCGGTGCCCCAGCCCAGACCCGTTGCCGTACCGTCCGAGTAGAGGGTGACGAGCTTGGTACCGGACGGCGCTTCATCAGGCGTCGTCGGTTGCGTACCCGAGTAGATGTCGATGAAGCACGCAGTGAGGAGCGTCTTGAGGGAAGACGTACCCAGAACCTTCGTTGCACAACCAGTCGAAAGACGAAGCGACATAGAGCCTCCTAACGGAAAAGAGAAAACAAGAATTGAGGAGTGCCCTCACGGATCTTGAACAGGCTTGCTCCACGACGAGACTTGGCGAAGGTGAACCTCCCCCCAGTCAAGTTCTTCAGGTCGCCACCTTTGGTGCCGACCATCACACCTTCGGTCGAGTGCCACATCACTGTGCGCTCGCCTAGACCTTCCTTCGTGACGAGATCTGCCCGTACGATCGACTCAGTGCCGGCGACCCCACCCGCACTGCCCTTCGGCGTGTACACGAAGGTCGACGGATCTTCACCGTCGAGAAACGCCGTCTCACGCTCAGTACCAACGAAGAGTCCGTCAGAGACCGCAGCAACAGTGCGTACCTCCGACTGAAACGCGATGAACCCAGAGCGAGTGTCGAACAGTTCGTACTCATGAGGCTGCGAATACATCAGGAACCGCCCCTGCGCGACATATAGCCGTCCGTTGTAGTAGACGACCCGAATTCCAGCCGGTGCAGGCCCCATGAACTGAGTGCGTACGGGCATCCCGCTCACGACGGTGCGCAGCGTCGCC
>ERZ724522.1791-NODE-1791-length-10845-cov-18.884059_pt1 | contig 10845 bp, 11 predicted proteins | sample MGYA00376055_ERZ724522 | MGnify/ENA primary metagenome ERZ724522 (study PRJEB28724, sample SAMN07190884) | wastewater metagenome | isolation source: effluent of sewage treatment plant in Hong Hong | place: Hong Kong | collected 2016-03-17 ... | reverse complement strand
GATAAAAGAGATTTTGGTGCAGAAACATACTTCTTAAATCACTGTGTTGGGGCTGGCGGAGCGGATGAAGCTACTGGAAAATTTCTTCCGAAATGGAGTCCAGTAACCGGAGAGGAAATTCTAAGGAATAAAAACTTCCAGAATTCTGCTGATATTTATTATGGTCTTATGGAAAGAGGTAATGCAAGATACTTTTCCTATCGTCCCGAGGGATTGCCAGTAGCTACGGCAGAAGTAAATAAATTCGGGGATATTAAACAACTATATGGGGAAAAGAATGCTGAAGTACCACAGGATATAAAACGTAAAATATCAATGGCAATAGATTCCATTATCCATAAATAAATATTCAGGATATTTTATGACAAATGAAAACGAGAGTAATACTCCTGATCTGGGTGAAATTTCTACAGTAAATGCCTCAGCTAGCGATATATATGAACGAGGCAAAGTAGATATTAATTTCTTTGCATCCTTATGTATTCCTGAGGTTTGTATATATGCACTTCCTGTATTCTATTTGGCCTGTTTTCAACTCTTGATGAGTAGAGAGGCTGATCAAATAGGCAAATTACTGAGATTTGCTTTAGGACTTCCACGTGGATATGCAAAAACTACCTTTATTAAAGTACTAATTTGCTGGATGATAGTATATGATAAGGCGAAATTTATCCTTATAGTTTGCTCTAATTCAGATTTGGCAGAACTCCTTCTGGCTGATATTCATGATATTCTATCGAGTGATAATATTACAGCAGTATATGGAGACTGGTCTCAAGGATTATCGATAGATTCTGCCCATACTAAAAAGTCCCAATACCATGGACATTCTGTATCACTGGTGGCTAGGGGATGGAAGGGCGGGATTCGAGGAATAAATCTAAAACATCAAAGACCGGATGTAATATTTTGCGATGATGTGCAAACCAAGGAAAATAGTGAAAGCCAAGTAGATTCTGCCACACTTTTATCTACTCTAGTTGGTACAATCTTTAAGGCAATTGCTCCTAATGGAGATAGGCTTATTATATATGTAGGAAATATGTATTCAGATTCCTGCGTCCTTAATAAGCTGTGTAAATCTCCTAGCTGGTATTCTATGATAACTGGTGCAATACTATCTGACGGAACTCCGCTATGGAAGGAGTTGCATTCATTAGAAGATATTATGGAAAGTTATTATCATGATGAATCCTTAGGAATGAGTCATATCTGGTTTGCGGAAGTTATGAATGATCCGACTGATAGTTCTCATAGTATCTTTCCTAAACCTCTTCCTGACTCTCCAATTAGAGATGAAACTGAACTAGAGTTGGCAGATGGCGCGTTTATAACGATAGATCCAGCAGGATTTAGAAGAAATTCTGATGATAATGTAATAGCTGTGCATCTGAAATATGGCCAACAAGCTTTTGTTGTAGAGACTTTGAAAGGGATTTTGGATCCAGAAGAACTTATAATAGGAGCATTAGGTCTTGCAATTAAATGGAGATGCTCACTAATAGGAGTCGAAGATACGGGATATCAAATGACTCTGGCATTCTGGCTTAATAAATATATCGAAATGTATGGAATCAAAGATCTATTTGTAGTACCACTGAAACCACATGGAAGAGCTAAGGAAACTCGTATTCGCCTATTTATAGCGGAACTCTATAAACTAAATTATTTTATTCATGATCCAAAGACTCGTAGAGAATTTTCTTGGCAGGCATCTACCTATAAAATGGGCAAAACAGATAATAAAGATGACCTTTTGGATGCTGTAGCCTATGGTCTCGACGTTAGAAATGAATATTGGGATAAGATAGTAAGAATAGATTATGGGTTAACTATAGAAGGTGAATGTAGAGTTGTGGGAAACAACACACCATTTTAAGGATGCATAATGGCAATTATTTCACAGAGATCTCAGAATGCTATCATAGAATTCTCTAAGTATGTGATGAATGACCATAAAAGTCATAATTCATATTACGATAAGATGGAAGCTATTGATAAAGCATATGCAAGATATATTAGTAATATCGATTCCAAAACTGGTATTCCTATAGGAGAAGGTATAAATGCAGCAACTGTTCCTACCGGCGTTTTTAATGTTCCTTCTACTACTCCTCCTGTTATTGTCTCTCAGGTGGAAAGTATGGTCGGGTATTTGTCAGAAATATTCTTGTCCGGAACCCCCCTTTTCCCTATTGTGTCTGGTCCGACTAATAGGAGTGATGCGGCGGCACTCGAAGCTGTATTGGACGATCATAGTATTATTGGAGGTTATCCTAGGCAGCTTCTTATGTTTCTTAGGGATGCTATTAAGTATAATCTTGCAGCCGTCGAAACCGATTGGAGTTCAATTGATCAGTATGATGTGATGGATGAATTGATCACGCCGGATAAAACTAAGCTGCAGCGAACTAAGCAGTATTATACCAAGATTCAACGACTTGATATGTATAATACTGTATGGGATAGGACTACTCATCCTGGGGATATTGCGCTTGAAGGAGACTATGCTGGGCATGTAAAAATTCTTAGTAGAATCAAACTGAAGCGTTTGCTTAATAAACTATCCGTTGATGGGGATAATTTGAATGTAGAAAGGGCTTTAGCTTCCTATATTCAAGAGGGTGCTCCCTATTATAGAGTGCATCCACAAATTTCTGATTATGTTGCTGCCTGTAAGCCAGAAACTGCCATTAATTGGGGATCTTTCCTCGGAATGGAGGCGGGGGAAGACTACAGAAGTGAGGGGCTTCTTGGTAATTATGAACTTCTTACTCTCTACGGTCGCCTATGCCCGGCGGATCTTGGAATAGATGCTCCAATGAAAAATACCCCACAGGTATTTAAATTTCTAATTATTAACGGAAGCGTAGTAATTTGTGCGAAGCGGGTTATCTCTGCTTATGATCTTCTTCCAATTTTATTCGGGCAGCCTTTCGAGGATGGACTAGGCTATCAGACTAAGTCTATTGCTGAAGGAAGTATTCCAATCCAAGAAGCAGCAAACACACTCTTTGCAATTAAGTTTAACAGTGCAAGAAGAGCCGTGTCTGACCGAGCTTTGTATAATCCTACTGTTATTAATCCTAGGGATGTCAATGCTCCAGTACCCGCTCCTAAGATTCCTGTAAATGTGAATTCCCTTAATACTGGTCCTATTAGCAATCATTATTTTCCAATTCCCTTTGATGCTAGGGGAACGGAAACTGCAATGCAGGATGGCATGCAGATAGTAGAATTTGGAAAAGAGCTTTCTGGTCTTAACAGTCCTATGCGTGGACAATTCCAAAAAGGTAATAAGTCTGTAGTAGAATGGAGAGATACTATGGGAGGGGCAGACTCTCGTTTGAGACTTCCTGCACTATCTCTGGAATATCAATTCTTTACACCCCTTAAAGCTATTCTTAAGTTTAATATATGGCAGAATGGACAGGATATGGCAGTAGTTTCGCAAAAGAACGGAGAGACAATAACCATAGACATTGTCAAACTTAGAAAAGCTGTAATGTCCTTTAGGGTTGCAGATGGATATACTCCAAAAAGTAAGTTAGCTAGTACTGAATCTATCATTCAAATTATGCAGATGATTAGCCAATCTCCAATATTGCAGCAATCCTATGGAGTAATGCTTCCTGCAATTGTAGATCATCTGGCGCAACTTATGGGAGTTAGAGGACTTAGTGAATATGTTCCGACTCAACAGCCTGCAGGGCAGCCAGGACAGACTGTTACATCAAAAACTGATTTTGTAAATAATATTCAAAAGCAAGATTTAATGGAACAGCAACTAGCTTTAAGGGAACAGGCTAATGAATTACGAGGAGCGGAGTTAGCTAATAGATGAATACATTAGATGAAATATTTCCACAGGATTCAATCTTACCTCAAGAGGAAGATATTATTGTTGAGGTATTTTCGAATCCGGCAGTTAGAAAATATCTTAAATTATTGGGATCTAATTTAAGTAAGGAGTTGATTGGTTTACCGATCCTGGATGAAACACCAGAGTCATTAGTGCGCAAACACACACTGACCGCTGGCAAACTAGCAGTAATTACAACTTTACTTTCAATATCGGAGAAATAAAATGAGCTTTATTGATTCTATTTTGGGTCGTGCGTCAGCCCCAACCCCTGTAGTAACTGAGGTCCCACAACCACCTGCACAACCCGCGAATCCTACTCCTGCACCAATTAAACAAGAGCCGATCAATCCACTTGACGCTTACGCCAAAATCTTTGAGAATGCTAATAAAGAAGATGAAGGTCCGCCGGCTTTTAATGTTGATAATAAAGTTCTTGATGAAGTCTCAGGGAAAATGAATTTTATCTCTCAGGCTAATCCAGAACTCCTGCAAAAAGCCCAAAGTGGAGATACTTCTGCTATTATCGAGTTGATTCAAGAGGTTGGACGTAATGCATACAAATCGGCATTGCATCATACTACAGCACTCACCGATGCCCATCTAACTCGGAGAGGGGAGTTTGAAAAAGCTACTCTTTCTAAAAACGTAAAAGATACACTTACAAATGAAGCTTTGTCGTCTATTCCTAATTCAAACCACCCAGTGGTCCGCGCGGAACTTAGGCGCATTGCAGAAAACTTGGCTAGGCAACATCCTGATGCTCCGGCTTCGGAAATTGCTAGAGACACTCAAAAATATTTTGCTGCAGTTTATAATGCGGTATCTCCACAATCTCCTCCTACTCCAGTTCAGAAAGCTGGGGAGATTGATGATTGGGAGAAATTCTTATCTAATGGGAGTTAAAAATGACTTTGCTTGAAGGTGTATTTAATACTGTACCTCGCACTGGTTGGCCGACTGAACTTAATAAAAGGTCTCTCGCGGCAGAACTTATGCGGCTTTTTCCAAATGGCGCTAGTCCTATTACTGGGCTTAGTGCCATGCTTGGAACCACTACCGCAGTATCTTCTACGCACGGATATTTCAGTAAGACAGCGGAATTTGTAGCTACTACAGTTGGATCTAACTATTCAATTGGTGCGGCTACTATTACGTTGGCTTCTACCGTGGGTCTTGGTGTAGGTAGTCTTATTCATAATGTTACAACTCGTGAAAATATGCGGGTTACAGCAGTTAATAGTGCTACCGTAGTTGCTGTTACTAAAGGCTTTGGTCGAGTCGCTGATGCTGCTGGGACTACTGGGGATAAGATTATCTGTATTGGAACCGCAGCCGCAGAAAATAGTAGTCGTCCTACTGCTCGTCAGTTCCCTGTGGTTTATGTTCCAAATTATACCCAGATTTTCCGTAATGCTTGGGCTGTTACTGGAACTGCAAAAGCTTCTTTGGCAGAGGCTAATTTTGTTAATATTGCAGAAAGCCGTAGGGATGCTGCTCTTTTGCATCAAGTAGATCAGGAAGCTGCTACTATCTGGGGCCAAGCTAAAATGGATACATCTGGGTCACAGCCTATCCATTCTACGCAGGGTATTATTGATGCTGTTAGACAGTATGCTAGTAGCAATTATACCACTGCAGGTGGTACCACTACGCTTACCCAACTCATTGCAGCTCTTGAACCAGCATTTAAATATAGTTCTGATGTTAGCAATCCTAGGCTGCGTTATGCTTTTGGGGATGCGAAAGCAATTAATGTGATTAATCAGATTGCTATCAAAAATGCTACCGTAACGGTTACACCAGAAACTACTACTTTTGGTATGGATTATCAGAACTTTAAGTTCTATAAGGGATCTATCCGATTGATGGAGCACTCGCTGCTTAATGGCTTCGATTCTACGGCTGGAAGGCTTATTGTAGTAGATGTTCCCTGCGTTAAGCTGGCTTATATGAATGGTCGTAACGCTTACGTAGAGCAATACGGAGATGGCGGTAAGATTGTAGAAAATGGTACTGATGGGACTGGCGGCTCTTTCACTAGTGAGATGGCTGTAGAATTGCGTAATCCCTACGGCTGTGCAGTTATTGAAGGTCTTACAGCAGGTGCTGCTGGTTAAAAATGAAATCCTGCAATTAAGTTGCAGGATTTTTTTTATCTTCTACTTATTAGGAATATGAATTATGCAAGAATTTATTAAAGCGTTTGATTCCGGGAGCGGGATTAGGGATATTCCAATAGTTCGGGGAAGTGTTCCATTTCTATCTGTACAGTTTCCGGGATGGCCTGCAGGAGTTGGTATTCTATTAGCATCTCTTGTAGCTAGCTCTACTGCTAGTAGGACTAATAATGTAGTAACTATCACTGCTACTGCACATGGCATTACTACTGGATCTCTTTATGTAGGATGTAGATTTTATTACCCAGGTAGTCCATCTTTGGCCGCTGGTTTATATGATAGCATTCTCAGTATTCCGGATGCCAATACCATAACGTTCTCAGCGGCAGGCGCCGATTTTGCAGGAGAGTCTATTAATTCTGGGAATCCCTGGACCAGTGGAACGGATTTAATTTCTGTAACCATTCCAGGAGGATTGCTAAAAGATCGTAGTAGTGTAACTGCAAAGGTATATAGATTTGGTGATACTACAGCTAATAATAAAACCATAGCTATATATTATGGAGGTTCTGCACTGACATCTCAAAATCTAACTACATCTCCATTTTGTGATCTTAGGTATTCTTTTAGATGTATTGGAACTAACAAACAAATAGGACAGGCTACAACACCGGATGGAAATGTATCTAGTGTATCTCCCGTCGTACTTACCAAAGATACAACAGTAGATCAAACCTTTACAATACGTGGATTCGCTACTACGGCTGGTGGTTTTGTTGGATTATTTGCGGCATCTTTGGAGATTAAAATATAATGGCTATTCAATATTTTGCTACAAAAGCAAAAGCTGAAGCAGTACCAGGGGCTCAGATCGCTTGGTGTATTGTAAAGGACGGTAAGCCTTGGTCTGCTTCTACTGATGAGGATATAGTAGTAGTAGATCCTAGACCGACAGTAACAAAATGGCAGCTTGTGCAAGCTTTGGTTGATGCTGGTTTTACGGAAACTCAGATTGATGCTGCTGTGGCTACTCTTAGTGTTAAGAGGCAGAGATTCTGGAAATATACTAATATTATTGACAGAGATAATCCTTTTGCCTCTGGTTTAAGAGCAGCTCTTCCTGGACCGCCGACTCCTGGTACTTGGAATTCCATTTTCTTAGCGGCAGCTGCGCTTGATCCTCTTAAAGTTTAACAGGAGTTTATTATGACATTCGATGAAGTCGTGGATGCGGTTCTAGGATTAGTTAAGAGACCAGATAAGTTGGTAGTTATACAGAACGCTGTTAATGCCCAACTCAAGCGATGTGTATTAAAAACTAGCTTCTCTCACGACTTAATCGAAACCTCTATTCCTATTGATGATAGTGTATATTCTCAAACTATTAATCTAGCTCAATTAGATGTTCCTTTAGTTAGATTTAGAAAATGGAAATACCTTAAACTTCCTGGAGTATTAGGATACCTTAATCCAATAGATACCCAAAACGTATTCGTTCCTGGAGGATTTACTCAGACTGATTCTTTTTATATGGTAGGAACTAATCTAACAATTCTTACATCCTCACTATCCAATACGTTATTGGTTGGTTATTATCAATATGCTCCTACTCTAAGCGGATCTCAGACACATTGGCTACTTGAAATCTGTCCTGAGATCTTAATAAATAAGGCTGCCGCAGATATATTTAATGCTATCGGGGATCAGGCAGCTTCTAAATACTATCTTGCTACTGGAGAAGAGCTATATATTATTCTAGCAAATGATCTAAGAGATCAGATCACCTACTAAATCCTATTTATAATAATCTAACTTACAAATAAGGAGTTAATAATGCAGTTAGAGCGTCGTAAATATGATAATCTTTCGGTAGAGGAAAAGTTGGATCTGATAATAGATAAAATAGAAAAGCTAGAGGGAGCCTTTCCCTTTGGACTAGAGCATCATAAGGCCATGCACGAGAATCTAGAAGAGGCTAAGAGAGAGGAACAGGCTTTTATACGAGACATAAAACTAACTTTAGTTAAAAATGGTATTATCGGTGTTATACTTTTCATCCTCTCTGCTACTTTAATTGGTATAGCTTCTAAATGGTCGGGATTTGTTAAAGGATTACCGTGATGTTTGATCCATTTAGTTTTAAGATTCCAGATTCTGGAACTGTTAATGGTATTCCTGCTGGAGGTAGTACTGGACAGGTACTTACTAAAATTAACGGAACTGACTATAATGTCAATTGGCAGACTCCTATAGCTCAGTTCAATCCTTCTGCAGGAAGTAATATCTCATTAACTGGGGTTTATCCTAATATAACCTTCCATGCTATAGGAGCTCCCGTTAATTTTCTTCATAATAGCCATTTTGATTATAACTTTGGCTTAACTGTAGGAGCTGATAGTACCGCAACTGCCACATCTAAGATATGTCCTAGATGGTGTGGATTTGGATATGATGCAGGAAATGCGGCGCATGTAGTAGATTTTATTAGTTCTGCAACTGGGATTCGTATAAATCGCATAACTAATAATACTACAGTGGGAGTACTAGGGCAGGTTTTTGAATCTCTGGAATCTGGCAGATTTAAAAATAAAATAGTTACTATTACAGCAGTCCTAGCAGGAAATAACTCTGACATCGGCTGCAGACTCCGAGTAGTTAAATTAACAACCTTAACCGATCAAACGTCTCTTAAAGTTCTAAAGAACTATGATGAATATCTAAGTTACTTTTTTTCGGCTCCTACTTCTAGCACAGAAATATCTGCTGTATTTGATTTATCTACCTTTTCTAATATTCTTATTTCTCAGATCGGATTTGAACTAAGAGTAGATTTCGGAGCTGCGGCAGGAACTCGTTTTGTGGATGTAGAAGCTATTTATGCTACTATAGGATCTAAAGAAGTTGTAAAAGATACTAAATCTATGGCATTGGTTAAGACAGAATCTAATCGCTGTTGGCAGAAGGTTGATGCATATCTTACCACTGCTTTCATTAGTATACCAATATCTATGAGAGCAATCCCTACAGTAACATTAACTCCAAACCCGGCTTCTGGTTTTACAACAACAGGAACCACAAAAGAGACTCTTATTATCCAACTAAATAATGCGGCGGATAATGGTCTATATTCTATTGATCTGATGGCGGAGTTGTAAAATGGCTGATCCTACTAATAGATATCCCCTAGCTACAGCAAATGGTGATGCAATTCCTCACGATGTTATGAAGCCTCAAGGATTATATGTTCTTAATCTTAGCACATCAGCCACATCGGTTTTAACGCTGGCCACTACAGTGAAGTTATTGGTTTTATATTCTACTGTAGATTGTGTTCTTAGATTTACTGTAGGTTTTAATGCTAATATTCCTAGCAGCGGGGGATTTACTGCTGATGAGATGTTTCTTCCTAAAGGGACTGTTATGACAGTGGCAGTTCCTACTAATTATATCTCAGGAATTACAATAGCGGGTTCTGGAGTTCTGTACATGACTGTAGCAACCCCGTGGGCTGGATTGGGATTAGAATATCAGTATTCGAGGAGATAATGAAATGTTAAAAACTCAAATCATTGACGTATCAAGAAGTGCTATTATTACAGATCCTGAGGCATTCTATGAAAATCTAATGTCTACTGGACAGGAAGATGCTCCTGAAAAGACAATGCCTATTGTGGCATACGAGGGCTATAATTTCCTTCCTACCGTCTACGGATATAGAAGTTATTTTGATGTTACTCCTAAAGTAGATATTCAAGCCCTTCCTTCCCGGTGTGATAAGTTAATTAATTTTCAATTATCCGATTACTCTAATTTCCTAATTGCTCTTACGGAAACTGGAATCTATAGCAATCCTGGAAAGGTATCCAATGCTGCTTGGACTTTAGAGGTTTCTAAAACAGCTCCTCCCGTAGGCCAGTATAAGGAATGGACCTATTGTGTAATTGAGAATAAGCTTTACATGTATCGTCAGGGGGATTCTACTGCGCATGTAAAAAGTAATGTTCCGGCCAGCTCTATTACTACTCTTACCCCATCTTTTCTTAATATGTCCGGACAGATGGGAATCTTCCGTGCTAATGGGAGATTGGGTTTCTGGGATTCTGCTAATAGTATTAGCTGGAGTTCATTATTCGATAAGGCTGATTTTACGCCTGCTATCGAGACATTGGCAGGTAACGTAACATTTAACGATGTTCTCGGAAGGATTGTTTCTATTAAAGCTTCCGGCAGCGGATTTGTTATTTATTCTACTAAGAATATAGTAGGAGCTGCATATTCTACCGGGGGGAGTATCCTGTTTGATGCTAAGACTATTGCTGAAACCGCTGGGATATGGTCCTCCAAGCAGGTATGTACTGGAGTTTTAGATACAGAACATTATGCTTATACAAATACGGGAATCAAACATATTGTTGGAGCTGAGAAGGTAGAAAACGCCTTTGCCCCAGTTTATGATTTCCTGAAAGAAGCTCGTGATCCAGTTTATTTAGATTTTCTGCAGGGTAGATACCTTTTTATTAATGTAATTAACCCGGCTTATATTAATGGTTATGTTACATTTGAACAGGTTGATGTTCCTGTTTATACTGTAAGACTTCTCTATAATGGCGGAGAATGTACAGTATCCCCTCCTGCTCAGATTCAGGGTGTGGATCTAACACAAGCTTTAGAAAAAGATATTGTAAGCGGACTTACCTATGGTATGTATGCTCAATGGAATGCTTCAGGTAGTAAACTAATTCCTAGCAGAACTCCCAGTCCGATGAGTCCTTATCAATTAGATGATCCATTTACTCCTGAGGATGATCATCCTTACGTTGGAAATAGTAATCCTCTTTATACTACAGAAGAGCTTATAGATGC